>Ga0208814_1001372_pt1 | contig 11527 bp, 7 predicted proteins | sample MalvirAntarct_55_FD_184253 | JGI IMG/M metagenome (GOLD analysis project Ga0208814, IMG submission 184253) | Marine viral communities from the Global Malaspina Expedition - Malaspina viral metaG Antarct_55 (SPAdes) (version 2) | ecosystem: Environmental > Aquatic > Marine > Oceanic | place: South...
TCTTTAAGGTGAGCGGCCAGAGCATCATGATCCATGAGCTCAGACGACCACAGCCCATCGGGCGCCGCTCGGCGGCCGGAAACTCAGCCTGGAGGCTTCGGACAATCCGGCCACTTATTCGATCGGTGAGCAGCGGCCAGATCACCATGCTCCTACGTTCAGACGACCACAGCCCAGCGCATGCTGCTCGGCGTGCGGAAACTCAGCCTGACGGCTTCAGACAGTCCGCCCGCTTTTTCGAGCATCATACGCTGGGCTTGGCGTGGTCTGATTGTCTGAACGTAGGAGCATGGTGCTCTGGCCTTGTGCTATTGGATGTAGTGTGTCGGCTTTTTGCCAGCTGTAAAAAAAGCGGCTATCCCTTGTGTGAAGGATAGCCGCTTTGTTTGTCGGTTTGTTGTCACTGGTCAGTGTTTAACGGTGACTGACCAGAGTTTCGGCGTTGATCAGTCTGGCAGGGCCAGGGCTACGATTTCGGCTGGGCCGTTGCCGCTGACGGCCATGACAATGTACTGCTTGCCATTGTGCATATATGTCATTGGCTGACCTGTCTGAGAGGCAGGCAGGTCAATCTCGGCGATGATCTCACCAGTGGCTTTGTCGACCGCACGGAAGATGCTGCTGCCACCGGTACCTTCGCCGGCAAACAGCAGGGACTTGGTCACCAGCAGGCCTGCGCGGGTCGGAATACCGGTGCGCGGTATATCGACGCCTTCCAGCAGCGGGTGGTTCTTCAGTCGCTCAGGTGTGTCCGCGTTAGCGATATACCAGTCGATATCACCTTCAACCAGGTCCATGGCACTGATACGGCCATAAGGTGGTTTAGTAATCGGAATACCTTCAACCGTTGGCGTACGTGCTGCACCCTGGATATAGTCCACGGTAGAAAACTCAGCGCCCGGTACTAGTGACAGTACAGATGGCATAGTGAAGGAGCCAATATATAGCTTGCCGGTTTCCGGGTCATAAGCACCGCCTTCCCAGTTAGTGCCTCCCAGCGTGCCAGGCAGGCTCAGGGTGCCGATAGTGCCATCAGCGGCATTGGCCAGTGATGGTGGGGTGTACAAAGGACCCAGGCGGTAAGGCTTGATAGCCTCTTTGGCCATTTCCAGAATTTCCGGCGTAAAGTCCACCAGGTCTTCTTCAGTGAAACCCTGGTTGTCGTAGGCCGGTGGCTGGGTCGGGAAGATCTGTTTTTCAGCTGTCCACTCACCAGGCACGTCTGTCTGAGGCACGGCGCGCTCTTCCATTTCCCAGATTGGCTCGCCTGTTTCGCGATCCAGCACATAAGCAAAGGCTTCTTTACTTAGCTGAACCAGTACTTTTCGGCCATTTGGGAGGTCTGCCAAGATTGGCGCAGAAGGTGTGTCGTAGTCCCAGATGTCATGACGAACGTGCTGGAAGTACCATTGGCGCTCACCCGTGCGGTAGTCAACTGCAACCACAGAGCTGGTGAACAGGTTATCACCTGGGCGGTCACCGCCGTAACGGTCACCCGTGGCTGATTCAACCGGCAGGTACACTAGTCCAAGCTCGGTGTCCGCAGACATGGACGACCAAACACCGCCGTTACCGTTTACTGTTTCAGAGCCTTCAAACCAGGTCTCTGCGCCTTCTTCACCCGGCAATGGAATGTTGCGGTGAGTCCACAGCAGTTCACCAGTGTGAATATCAAAGGCACGCACATCGCCTTTGATGTTATCGGCGTGAGGTGGACGGTAGCTCACCTGGTGTGAAGCACCGACGACCAGAATGTCATCGATCACCAGTGGCGGGAAGGTCAGCGTGACGTCAAGATCATCTCGGACCGGGCTCATACGCAGACCGTCGACCAGGTCACGGATACCGCCATCGGCAAAAGATTCGACCAGGCGGCCAGTTTTGGCGTCCAGCGCGGCCAGGTGGTAACCCGGTGTAACGACAAAAATCACTTCTTTGCCTTCACCGTCAGTCCAGTAAGCAACACCTTTGCCGGAGTTCTTACGTGGGGAGCTGTCAAAGCGATCACCTTCCTGAGGACGCCACATCCACAGTGTCTGTCCTGTGCCAGCATCGATAGCCACTACGTTACGTGTAGTGCCGGCAGTGGCGTACAGAACACCGTTGACCATAATGGGGTTGGTGACGTTCAGACCTTCAGGGCGTGGGCCGTAGTTTTCGGCCTTCCACCGCCAGGCCAATTCCAAGTCTGCCACATTATCAGCATTGATCTGATCCAGCGGCGCATAACGATTGGAGTGCATGCCACCGTTCATGGTCGGCCATGGGTAGTAGTCGATACCGTCGCTGGCGGCTGCCTGTTCAATTTCCAGGTTGGCCAGGCGTGCGACATTACTGCCTTCAACAGGCGTGGTAGCACGACCCATGTTCAGCACGTGTGCTGTCAGATCCAGGTATTGATCCGGGGTCAGTGATCCGGGGGTTTCAGCTGGCATGGTTGCCATGATGCGCTGATACAGATCGAAAGCTGACTCACCGAGCCAGTCATTGGTTATCCGCATTTCGATGTCAGCACGGACGTGACAACGCGCACACTCTGATTGAAATAACTCAGCACCCCGTTCTGCAGACGCGTTTTGCGCATGCGCACCAACAGTCGTCAACAAGGGCAGCAACATGAACAGCAATACTCTGATCACGTGATTTCTCCTCTTTTTATATGAAGTTATCCCGGATTGCTTGTAGTTGTTAGAAGTGACAATCTGTTTCAGGGGGAAGTCCGGTCGACGATAGTACAGCGTTTGCAGGCATCAAGGAAGCGTATCGCTGTTACAGTGCGTGACAATTTCTTGATGCAATAAATCACCAACAAAATTCGTTATAGTGTTTATACGACAGATTAAGGTATTCAGATTAACCTTGGCTTAACCAGGAGGGTGGTTCGTGATTAAAGACATGACAAGAGGGTTGGTGTCTGGAAGGGGTTCTGGAGGGATGTCTGGCGGGGTATTTGGAAGCGTGGTGTCTGCAAGATTGTCAGCATTCACTTCGCGCAAGAGTATTAATTTCCCTGCTACTATCACCACCGTTTCCCTGCTCGCCGTACTGGCAGGCTGCGCGACCAACCCGGTTACCGGGGATCGTGAACTGAACCTGATCTCCACCCATGAACAGATCGCCATTGGCGAGCAGAACTACGTACCCACCCAGCAAAGCCAGGGTGGACAATATAAGGTGGACGCCGAACTGACTCGTTACGTCAATGAGGTCGGTCAACGGGTAGCAGCCTATGCACCGATTGATCTGCCCTACGAGTTTGTCGTGCTGAACAATTCCGTGCCCAATGCCTGGGCATTGCCCGGCGGCAAAATGGCCATCAACCGCGGTCTGCTTTATGAGCTGGAAACCGAGGCCGAGCTGGCTGCGGTACTGGGCCATGAGGCCGTACACGCTGCCGCCCGTCACGGAGCCCAATCCATGGAACGCGGCATGTTGCTGCAAGGCGCCCTGATGGCTACCACCATTGCCGCCTCCAACTCGGATTATGCGGGCTATATTGTCGGTGGTGCCCAGGTTGGCGCACAGCTGATCAGCCAGCAGTATGGCCGTGACGCTGAACGTGAATCAGATTTGTACGGCACCCGGTATATGGCCCAGGCGGGATACGATCCCCAGGCCGCTGTCAGTTTGCAGGAGACCTTTGTTCGTTTGTCCGAAGGCAGGCAGGCGGGTTGGCTGGATGGCCTTTTTGCCAGTCATCCGCCATCGCAAGAGCGAGTCGCCAATAACAGGCAACTCGTGGCTCAGCTGCGAAGTGAGGGCTTCACTAACGGTGAACAGGGCCGTGAGCGATATCAGCAGATGACACAAACCCTGCGCGAGACCAAACCGGCCTATGATGCCTTTGATGAAGCCCAGCGCCTGGCGTCAGAAGGTCAACTGGATGAGGCGGAAGCGCAGGTCGATGAAGCCATTCGCATGTTTTCTCGCGAAGCCCGCTTTTACGGCCTGAAAGGCAATATCGCCCTGAATCGCCGTGATTATGGCGAGGCCATTGATTTGTATAACAGCGCCATTGCCCGAGACGATGGGTACTATGAGTATTACCTGGGGCGCGGTCTGGCCTATAACGAGCGTGGCAACGATCGTCAGGCCCGTGCCGACCTGCAGGCCAGTAATGACCTGCTGCCAACGGCACTGGCCAGTAATGAACTCGGTGGTCTGGCACTGGCCGCCAATGATCGCAGTGCCGCCAAAAGCTATTTCGAACAGGCCGCTAGCGCACCAGGCCAGATTGGTCAAAACGCCCAGCAGGCCTATTACCGCCTGGAAATCCAGGACAACCCGGGAAGCGCCGTGCAAGGTGGTGTCTACGTTGACGACCAGGGACGTGTCATTCTGCGGCTGAGAAACGCCAGCCCTGTCAACCTGAGCCAGGTCACCGTGCAGATGCAGGGTATCCTGAATGGCGAAGCTGTCAGCCAGCCGGCCACGATCCAGAATCTGGCAGCCGGCCAGACCCAGGACTTTAATACTGGTGTGCAACTGGCAGCAGACGGAAGTCAGCAACTGACGAATGCCCAGGTAATTGTTCAGCAAGCAGTTGTAGCAAATTAACCAGGAGCTACCATCGTCGCTGACGCTCCTGGGGTTGTGCACTCTGTTAAGAGTGAGGATTTAGAGGCAAAAAAAAGAGTTTTGTCACGGGTGCCAAGACTACTGTATAATCGCGCCCTCGATTCGGGACGGCAGTATGGATAGACTAGCGGCCCAGCTAAAACGTCCCGATGGGCCAGGCAGCCGTAGCGCCGGCCAACGCACTGAAGGTGGCAGTGCCATAACAACAAACCGCCACAGTATTCCGCCCCGGGTCGCGGGCAGGCACCGAAGGTGAACAGTGCCATTAAACAAATCACCAGACAGTTTATGCACCCGTAGCTCAGCTGGATAGAGTAGGTGGCTTCGAACCACTTGGTCGGGAGTTCGAATCTCTCCGGGTGCGCCAAACAACAAATGCCCCGCTCGTAAGGAGTATATAGTGAATTTTGTGTACTCCTGTTGGTGAGTGAGTGAATGCCCCACAAGCACGGACTTTTGGGGCATTTTCATTTTTACACGGTGTGTAATCTGGTGTGTAAAAATAGGAGCATTCGCTCCAAGGGCTCTGCCCTCTCGCCGCAAGTGGCGATTCACCCGAGGTATTGCACGACCAGCGATGTGATCGAGTGAGAGCACAGGTAAAGATAACTTTCTCGGGCATACTTAGAAGTTAGCAGTGGTGGTACCCACCATACTCATGCTGTTGCTGGAGGTTGCCACAATAAATTGGCCGCCCGTAGCTCTGATCCCAAAGCGAACATTCAGGTTTTGAGATAACAGGCGGCAATGGAGCGCAGCGGACCTCCGTCCGATGCAGCCCCTTGCTAGGCCACGTGTTACAGCCAAAAGTGGTAGAAATATTCCACCTTTTCAATAGAATAGTCGCACTTCTTATAGAGATTGCAGGCCGGAACATTCGTACCTTGAGTTACGACTTGACCGAATTCATATCCATTCTTCACAAACCAGCCTTGTGCAGCACGCACGAGTTTTTCTCCATACTGTTTCCCTCTGTAATTTCCGTCCACGGCAATCAAGCCAATATCGCCGCGGCCATTCTTATTTCCGAGTGTCACCATTCCGGCGACACGCTTACCGTCTCGAATTACTAAAACTTCTTCGGCAATCTCTTTGCTGAGGGAGCGGTTAATCCAAATGTTGTATAGGCCAACGAACTTTTCCCTTGGAATCTTCTCATCCACTGAAAAACGAGAATACTCTCCACTTTGAATAGCTAAGTCTTGAAGGTCGCTGACACTCATTGATTGTGTGAAGGGTTCGACGATATCTGTAGAGATAAACTTTTCAAAATTCAGGCTTCCAAGATCAACAGCGAAGGTTGTTTTCTTATCTGCGAGTATTCCGTTATATCTCTTGACAATTACCTCTTCAATTTCCTGGCTTGATGGCCAATATATAAGGTTTACACCTTTGGTCTTGAGTTCTGAAAAAAATTCCGATAAATGGTTTTGGTTTAAGCTTAGTTCGTTAATGCGTGCGACTTTCACGCCAAAGAAATCTGTATCCCAGTCGAGCATCTGATATTGCATGTGGTTTTACGGCTCCATTTTGTTTGTTGCGCTAACAGCTTGTTATTAAACCGGTGGCAATTTAGGTCTACCAAATCCGGCTAAAAGCCGCATGGTTACTGGCACCTTTCCGACAGAAACTGCCGCCAGGTTAATAGTTTACATTCTTATTAAATCCCAACGCTACCTCCCTGCCCAAACCTGATTCATAGCCCCAATAACAACGATTTTCCATGGCTTTATTTGTAGTGCAGCGGCCGTCATTGCGCTGCTGGCTCGGTGAAAATTTTGCACTCGGATGATCCTTGCATGCTTGTGTGCAAGGATCATGCAGAGAAAGGCGAATGTTCGCTTTTGTTTATTGAGCTGATTTCGAGGTGTTTGACGACCAGCGATGATCGTTTAAAATGAAGTTGCGGTACAGGGAGAGGTCCCGATGGCCGCGACCGGCGATGAGGGGGTTTGCCGTTAATGGTTAGCCCCCGAATCCCTCTCTTCCAGCAACTCCCTCAAGAAGCTCGCTCTCCTGGTGGCATTGCTTACCGATTTTACGATGGACGCAAAATCTTCAGCCTGCCCGACAATGTGGATCTCTGCCTCGGCACGGGTAATCGCCGTGTAAAGCCAGGCACGGTCTGTGATGCGCCCCTTCTGGACTGCCACGATAATTCTCGGGAACTGGCTTCCCTGAGCCTTATGGAGCGTGATTCCGTAGCCAAGCTCCATGCAATCGAAGACTTCATCCGTAATTGAAATGGCCTCTCCGGTATCCAGGGTCACGATACCAAATGTTTCCTGGCCATCCTGAGTGTCGCGTTCTGTTGAGGATAAGATGCCAAGAGACCCATTCTGAATGCCGATGTTGTAGTTGTTCCTGGTGAAGAGGATCGGGTCGCCCACTCTCATATCGAGGAAGAGTTCATCGCCATGCAATCTAAACTGCAAGCGCTCCCCATCGGGATTGATCAGCTTTTGGCATTCACGGTTCACCTCGCCAACGAGAACCTTGGTGGCACCGATGATCTGGGTGTTATAGGGTGACTCCGCGTACAAGGATTTGCACTTTTCGACCACCTGCTGCGGAGGCGTCTCGTGGAACCTGATTGCGCCAACCGATAACGAAGGAGGCATCTCGCCCCGGTTGATAGTGGTCGAGTATTCCGGGATACCCGTTGAGCCTTCTTGGCGTTTGACGATGTTCAGCTCAACCGTAGCGATTGCGCCGGATTCAACGATGTCTGAGAGAACTTTGCCACAGCCGATGGCTGGTAACTGGTTCGGGTCGCCGGTCAGGATGATGCGTACCGAGGGATCGAGGTGCGTAACGATCCGATACATGGTCGGCAGGTCGATCATACTGGCTTCGTCGATGACCAGGAGATGCTGCGCCTGATTCAGTGACGGCGAGATCGGCTCTTCCCTCAGCAGGCGAGCAATCGTCATGGTGAAGAATCCGATGCTCTCGTGCAGCCGCATGGCTGCTCGCCCTGACAGAGCGACCGCATGAACCTTATAGCCTAGTTTGGCATAGGCATTGAGCACGGTTCGAAGCACCGTGGTTTTACCCGTTCCGGCACCACCCGTGATGCAGGACACCGAATTCGTCAGGCTCGACTCGACCGCTTGGAGCTGCTGCTCGGTCAGGTCGTAGGGCAACTCCTGAACGGCCTCGGTGAGCGCCGTGAAGACGGGTTCATCTTCATCCTTGGTGGCGGCCAAGACCTTGAGCCGCTTCGCAACGACCGACTCCATTATGATTTGGGCGGTAGGATGGTAGGTGCCGGTCTCTGGCCGGAGAATGAACTGGCCGTTGCGATAACCGCTGGCGAACGCCTCTGCGACCAGGGCTTTATTGCCCAGAAGCTTGATCACCTCGGGCCTGAGCGCCTGATGGGAGGCGTAGGTGTGCCCCTTTTCTACCTCTTTTCGTATCGCGCTTTCTAAAGCAGCTGCGAGCCGCACCGGTGCTGATTTCTCCATGCCCATCTGTTCAGCAATGGCATCGATATCGGGAAAAGACATCCCGAATCCGAGCAATGCGTAAGGATTGCTCTTGAGTATCTCAACGGTGCGATCATCGTGGTATTTCAGGATGCGTTGCTGAATGTTCAGCGGCACTCCCAGAGAGGCCAGCCAGTTAGCATGCGCAAGGTTTCTGTACTTGGCGTAGCCGTTGTAAAGCGCGGTTACTGAAACCTCGCTAAGAACCTCCCTGAGACGGCCTCTGTGCTCGGAGGCATTGGATTGGAGCATTGGGTGCAGGTCACTGCCAAAAGCGTCCCAGAGGGCTCGTGCTTTAGCCTCACCGATACCGGTGAACTCCTTTTCGTTGGCAATGAAGCGAATCAGCGCCTCGCCCGTTTCCGGCAGCGTGCACTCCATCTCAGCTGGGGCATCATACAAATGCTGCTGAAGCTCATAATCGCCTGCCTGAACGGTCTCCAACATCCTTACACCACGCACTCGCCATTGCTGACCAACGGACGGCTTGATAGGCAAGGACTGGTTTTCGCATCGGATGCTAACGATGTATTTGCCCGAGTTGATTCTGTAACTGTCAGCCTTAAGGGGGACGCCCGTGAAGATCGTGTATTTATAGCCGTTATGCTGGCAGCTGGTGACACGGAAATACTCTTCATGCATCGGGCGCGACTCCGAACTCTGTGAGGACTTCGGACAGTTCACCGTAACGTTTCAGCTTGGCTTCAAGGGTTGCCACCCGGGCCTTTAACTCAATGTTTTCCTGCTCCAGCACTGAGAGCCTTCTCGATTCCATGGCTCTTTGGTTAACGCTGGGATCATAACGCTTCGGTCCTGATCGCTGGGCCTGGGCGGTTTCGGTCAGTTCTGGCAGAACACCCCGATCACGCAGGTTCTGCTCCAGATTCTCCAGCGCCGTTTTGATGGCCGGATTCTGGCGCAACGCGCTCTTTCCGATGCCTATGGCTTTGGCCACTTCGCCACGGTTTAACTGGCCCCGAAAGACGATCTGCTTAAAGTCGTCATCCGTTTGGGTAGCCACCCAGGTCTGGAAGGCACTCAGGTTCTGACGTGCTCTTTCCTGACCATTACTCATCAATTTCCCCCAGGATCTTCTTGAGCCCGGTCAGGAAGCCACGAGGCAGGATTTCCATGCCAAACTCATCCTTCACCTGACCCAATTTGTTCGCCTGGAACCCGAGCTTTTCGAGCCACTCATCGGTGCAGACGGTTTGCAGGGCTTTAATCTCGTTGTCAGAGCAGATTCCCCTCAATGAGGGCAGAAGTTCCACACTGGCGTCTGACTGGGGTTCACTGTAAGCCATAGGGCGCTTGTCGATGACGATCTGGGTTTGGTTCTTGAGCATGTTGGCTTCGCTTCTGTAGCGATCCCGCTCACGGATGATTTGCCCGAAAAGGGCTCGCACAGCCGTATCATCAATCCGCTCAAGCAGCTGATGGTCCTGAGTTGGTCTCTTGGCAGGCCCTACCGGTGGCTTCTTGGTAGTGGTCTTCGCCTTAGCGGCCCACGCTTCAATCAGATCCCGGTAATGCTTGTTCGCAGTGGCACGAATCGACTGATAGCCAACGCCGCCATTTTCCTCTGAGACACGCCCTATGGTGGTAATGGAGAAGTCCCGGGCACCGGATTCGTAGTAGTCTTTCAGTGTCTGGTTGAGCGTATCCAGGGACGACTGCGTTTTAGCGGTTTTTCCGTCCTTGAGGGACTCCAGAACCGCATCGATATCGATGTTCATTCTTCCACCTCCAGAGCGGGAATCCGTTCCACGGATTCAATAGGCAAGCTGATCGGGGCTATCTTCTTCATGGCGTCAAACCCGGATTTCAGCAGCCGATCGTCTTTGAGGAACTCCTGAGCCTCGATGTAGTTGGCCGCGATCCGGTAGCCCTCAAGCCGATCTTCGGGGGCGGCGATTTTGGCCATCTTGCGCATGAGCGCGTTACCCGCAATCAACTGGGTTTGTTCGTCCATTTCAAGGAAAACGGGCTTGTACCCGGAACGGGCCATCATGCGGCTCAAGGCGTTGGTACGCTTGGCTATCGCTGGCGTCTTGCGCAGATCATCATGCAGATCGGGGTGGAACTCAGCGTCCTCGCACAACAGCGCCAGGTGCAGCAACTCCGAGTCAGTTTCGACGAACTTCAAGCTATATTTGAGGTCTTCGTCAGAGCCGACAGCGATCAGCTTTTGCCCGTCGTCGTCCTCTTCACGCCCATTTTCGATCTGGACCACCCGATTGATCAGATTGAAAATGGCGATGTAATCCTTGGCGTACTCATCGGCCTCGACCCTCTGCTTCTCGTAGCGGCGCTCTAAGGCTTGAAGCTCGCTGTGCTTGAGAAACACGGCACCCGTTTCCTCAGCGATGAACAGCTCATCTTTCAGCGCTTCTAGCTGACCCTCTAGCTCAACAGACAGCTCGGCGGCCTGGTGTGCTTTGTAGCTGACCTGGTTGAACGCCGAATTGAGCGCCGGGAGATAGGTGGCATCGGTAATGTGCCAGCGACAGCGAGGGCAGTTTTCTGGACCATGGGGTACCGGGCCATAAACCCTTGAGTACGAAAATTGTGCATCTTTGAGAAGGGGGCCGCCATTCCAGCAGCCCCCAACGGTAGCTAGCTCACCCGAACGCACGGAGTTGCCTCCGACCAGGCACAGCCCGGTGGCACGCTCTTCCCAGCCAATCGGATTCCTATTAGCCAGAACAGTTTCGACCGAGTTGTATGCATCACCGATCGACGCAGTGCGAAGCTGGATTTGTCTGATCTCAGCGTCCTGAAGAAAGTTCTTCAGGGCCCCCTCCTCGCGCTCAACCAGGGCTGAGTTTGCCTCGTTCATTTTCTCGGCCATCACCGAGGGCGTGATCTTGTTGTAATAGATCGTCATCAACAGTCGGGTATGACCGGCAAGAAGCTTCGAGATCACCGGCAAGGGCAGGTTGGTGTCCATGGTGTAGCAGGTGATCAACGACACCCTAAGGCTGTGCAGGGGGTATTCCGTTGCCTTCCTATCTCCGAGAGCCTTGCCATCATCGCCTGAGTATTCTTTAACGAACCGCAACCGGTCGCCGTTGGCCAGCGTTAAGCCCAACTTAAACAGATCCTCCTCTAGCTTTGATAACAGACGATACCATGGATTAGAGGGTGCATTGTAGGAAATGGGAAAAGCCGAATTTCGGTCCCGAAACAGAAATGAAAACTCTCCCATTCCCTCCAATTCCATCGTGGACTTCAGATGTCGTGTGTGTTTTACCTTAAGATCCGTGCCTCTGGTTAGTCGATCAATGGGGTTGTATTTCTCCTGCCAGTTTCGGAGTTTTTCCAGCCAATACAACAGCTCCTCGTTCTGCCAGGGAATGGTATAACCCCTCTGGACCTCATCCTTGTTTTGATCGGCGGTTTTGTTGGTCGAGACGTATATCCCGGTGGCATAATTCTCCGCCATCGAGTCATAAATG
>Ga0208814_1001373_pt1 | contig 11523 bp, 15 predicted proteins | sample MalvirAntarct_55_FD_184253 | JGI IMG/M metagenome (GOLD analysis project Ga0208814, IMG submission 184253) | Marine viral communities from the Global Malaspina Expedition - Malaspina viral metaG Antarct_55 (SPAdes) (version 2) | ecosystem: Environmental > Aquatic > Marine > Oceanic | place...
ATTTCCTTCCTTTCGATTTGAAAACTTTTTAATGCTTCAAGTTTTTCTTCTGCGTTTGCAATTTTTTCAAATTGTTTATCTAGTTCATCTAGATGCTGCGGATGCTCACCGATTCCGACCGGATTCTCTAAGAATATTTTAATAATTGCATGTGCTTCAGCTACTTCGGCTTCATACCTAGCTTCTAATGCATCTAATAAAGCTTGTCTCATTAACAGTCCCACTTCCTCAATGATTTATTAATTCTACTATTGGGATCTCTTGCTGTTTTTGCTGAAGTTAGTTTCTTTTTCATTCCACCCATACGAGCACAAAATGATTTACGCCTCGAACTTGTTTTAGATTTTGTAGGTGCTTTAAGTGTACCGCCTTTATAACTTGCTCTACCTTTAGCATTCAATCCACCTGATTTGGATTTACCTTCTTTTCTAGTCCAAGCTGCGGAAGCCATTATTTTTTCCTAATTACTTTTTTTAGTACTTTGGCTTGACTTGCATGTAACTTAGATGCTTTTTTTAAACCTGTAATAACTTTCTTTACTTTTTTAATTTTTTTAGACTTATCCATTATTTTTTCTTTTTAGGTTTTTTAGCAGTCTTAGCTGATCTAACAAAGTTAGCTTTTGTTGGTGCGCCTTTAGATCCAGGTTTTCTCATTTTCTCACCTGAGCCCGCAGCGATTCTTTTTTTTTTCGCGTGAATATTCGCGTACAAACCACGTTTAGCCATTATGCTCTACCGCCTTTTTTAGCAATCATTCTTTTTGGATTGTATCCAAATTTTTTTGCTAACTCAGGTTTCTTTTTAGCTAGTTTAGCTAGTCCTTTGTTTTTACTTTTGCTTATTGGTTTTCCTGGCATTTTATTTCTCCTCTATTACTTTGTTGCAATCTAGACAATACTCCACTACTTTTTTAGTATGAGTATTTAAATGTTCACACACAGATTGTGTTGTGCAAGCACATCTTCTTCCAAAGATTTTTTCGATAAGTTTTTTAAACATTATTTTTTTTTAGTTTTCTTTTTCTTTTTAACTTTTCCGCCTTTTTTATACATAGCACCACCTGCCATACCCATATCTGATGGATAGTAACCAGAAGCCATATCTTTTCTTGCAGTGTTCATAGAACCACCCATATTTTTTTTCTGTCTATTTCCGTAATCATTTCTCATTATTTTTTTCCTCCGTTGTTTCTAAATATTTGTGTACCCTTTATACCATAAATGCTCGCTACGACAAGTATCCATAAATTAGTAAACCATGATGGAAGTGCCGCAAAATGCTCAAAGAATACGTCAACCTTTTCAAGGGCTCCTGGATCGTCACTTATAACTGCCCAAGCAAGTATAGCGATGGGCAAACTTATAATTATTAAAACCGCCTCGTCCTTGTAATCAGAATCGCGCGATTCAAGAAGTTTTCCCTGGTAAGCTTCCTCACCTCGGGCCATTTTAGATGCGTGCATTAATTGAGCATCAGACATAGCCATTTTAGTTCGCTGCTTGTTAGCGTAAATTTTACTTCCAGCAGAAACGGCTAATTTAATTGCCGATAACCACATGGGTTAGTACCACTTAACTGAAGATTTTTTTGAAGTAAGCATTCTCTTTTGGCCACCAACTTTATTAATAGTCGGTTCCCCTAAAGGTACTTTAATCTCTACTTCTTTTGAAAATCCATCTGAATTAATGTTACATGTATTAGTTCCATCCGCTCTTGGTGTATCTGATACAACTGGTCCAACGTAGTTTGGATTGTTTTTTGTAAAAAATGTTTTTGGTTTCATATTTTTCTCCTAAGTGATTATTGTATACTATCTTCGCGGACCTTTCAAGATCCTAACATCCATTTGTTTCATAAGGTCGTTTTCTCTTTTAGAGTCAATACCCATCTGTGTTTTCTCCAAAGATGTGTCTGCTCTAAGTTCTGCTAGCTCTTCATTTTGATCTAATTTGTCTTCATGTTGGTTTTGATTCATCATAGCCTTCATTTTATCTATATTTATACGTTCTTGGCCCTCATCTATTTTTCTTTGGTCATCCATAGCTCTTAAATCAAGTTCTCTAGACTTTAATTTTGCAATTGGATCATTTGCCATGTCACCCATAATCTTATTTTCTTCTTCCATAAATTCTTGGGTCATTTCAGCAATTAATTTAGCTTTTCTAGACTCCATCGCCATAGACATTTGCATCATTTGTTGTTGGACCTGTGGATTTTGTCCCATTTGAGGGTTTTGTTGAATTTGTTGTTGAAGTTGCATCAATTGTCCAAGTTCTTCTCTCATTTCAACTTCAATTTGCTCTTGTGCCATTAAAGAAATGTGTTCAAATATATTTTTTTCTAATGCACCAAGTACAACAGGGTTATTTCTAGCTAAACTAGTCGACATGAAGTTTAAATGGGTTGTAATATGTGCTTGATGGTCTTGTCCTTTAAAAGCTTGGAAAGGTTTATTAGACATTGACATAATATTTTCTTGTGCCGGATCTATTGGTGCCGGTTGTTGTGGTGGTGGAAGTATTTGATCAATATTTTTTACACCAATTGCTTCATACATGTGTCTGTATGCTTCATATAAATTATGCATTTGTGGATTAGATTGAGCTAGTTGTAATTCTGTTTGTGCAAGAGATATTCTTTGTGATTGAGAAAAAATATTTGGATCTGCAACAGGTAAAATATCTACTTTGTCATCAAAATCTGCAACTTTAACATTTTTTTGTCCACCAACAACATCATATGGATATTCAGGTGGTAGATAAGTTTTAAAAACTCCTGCCAATAAATTAAATTCGCTTTTCATAGCCACATACAATCTTTTATGTATGGCTGACATGACCCTAGAGCCTCGCTCTAATAGGGCTATAGTCGTCCCAACAGCAGCCTGTTGGTTGCCGTCCCCGACTTGCATGTCAGCGATGGCGGCAAATCTTTGCCCTGCCGAAACCACTACACCCATCAACTGCAATAAAGTCTGTGAAGGTTCTTTAAATGGTAAAGGCATAAATGCATCTTTAATGTTTCCACCGGGTGCATCGACATCTCTGAATTCGCCAGGCTGTATTGACTGAGCCTCATCTCTAACACGTATTCCACGTTGTTTAAATCCTGAAGGCAAGTTACTTAAAGTACCTGCGTCCAATAATTGTCTTAATGCAGTAGTTGCCGTTCTAGACAGTCCACCGATCATATGAATTAAACCAAAACCATAAAAACCCATTCCAGGTAAAAATTTAAAGTGTACAAAATAATCCTGTCTTGCTTTAGTTGGATCTTCTGCTGTATAGTTTCTTCTAATTGATAATACTTCTCTACTTCCAAGTTCTATTGTTACAATATATGGAAGTTTAATTCCTGTTTCATCTCCACCAGTATCTTTATCTTCAAATCCTTCTAAATCTAAATCTGTGTGTATTTCTAAAACAGTAAATATATCTTCGTCTCTAGTTCTTTTAACACCTTCTAGTTCTCTCTCTTTTTTCTCTACATCTGTTTCTTCATTGTAGCCAGGTGTAAGTTCTATATCAACATAAAAACCAGCTACTTGTTTTTTTCTTAAATCATTCTCTGACATTTTAATGACATGAATAATAGCTTCAGCATCTTGTAAAGATGTTGCCGTATAGGGAACTAACAGGTCGTCAGCTGGGACAAACTTTGAAACGGCTCTACCAAGTAGTTCATCGTAATAAACTTTCTTAAACGCAGAGCCGCTAAGAGGGAGATAAAAAAGCATTTGGTCGAACTCGGGTTCGTACTCTTTCATCACGTCCATGAGTTGATAGTTCATGAATTCTTTGACACGTTGTGCCTGGTCTTCTTTTTGTCTACTAGCTAAACCAATAGTTTGAGTGTGTACTGGTCCTGTAGCTGGTAATAATTCTTTGTAAGCTTGCGCTTGAAATTGTGTAACCGCTTCCGCAAGAACTGGGTGGGTTGCACCACTAGCTCCTTGAAACGGTTGAGTTGGGTTTTCGTATTTAAATCCTAAAAGATCTAGACCTTTGGTATAACTATCTTCCCAATCTTTTCTTGCAGATTTGTATGTTGAATAATTTTCTGCAAGGTCTGAACCTAGTTTTCCTAAGACTGATTCAGGCAATAATTCTGCTAAGTTATCTCCGTGACCTTCTCCGCCCTCTTGATTAACTGCTGCTGGATCAAAATTAATTGTAGCTCCGCCATCTTCTTCTTGGACTACATCAATATCCTCAGGACTAACTTGTTCCTCAGCTACTGACTGTTCTGCTAATGCTACTTCTTCGTCGTTAGGTATTTTAAGTTCTGTCTCTACGTTTGGTAGAGCTTTGTCCATATCTGCCATTTATATTCTCCGAGTTCTTTATTGTTGTAGCTTGTTTTAATGAAACATTCAAGCCTTGTGAGTCTGGTCCCTTAAGTGGTGGGATTTGATCCCTTTTAACGTGTTGCATATTTGCAACAAGAGTTTTATTTTTCATATCTGTAATACCTTTGCTAAACCGCCTTGATTATATTTTTGAAACTTCCTAGCAATCCCTCTCCAAAAAGATTGAGCAGCTTTATTAACTAACTCTAGATCAAGAATAATATCGTCTTGTCCTGCTGCTGTGTTAGACTCAAAATTACGTTCCATACCTCTTTGAATCTGTTCTTTATTTAATTTAATTTTTTTAATTACTGGAATACCAAACATATCACTTCTAGCATATGCGTCAGCTAATCTTGGATCGTTTGAAAAAAATGCGTCTCTAAATTCTTTTTTATATTTATCAACCGGTTTTCTACCGCCCCTTATTCCTCTATTAAAACCAGCGTTAACCATATTTTTTAAAATACTTTCATTGGCTTCTAAATAACGTTTACCTTCAGGTGAGCTAAGGTCTTTTGGTTTATAGGGACTTGATTGAGTATTTTCCCCTCTGTAATAAGTATATTTTTTATTTCTATTCCAATTTTGAACAGCATCTAACAATCTTCTTTTATTATTTAAAGAAGCATTTAAACCAGACTTTGCAAAACTCATTTTATCAGCTGTTGTTACAAAATCAGCTTCAACAGTTGGAAATTTTTTACCGATAGCATCATCAAAAAATCCATTTATATCTTTAGGTATTACAGAATCCTTAGTCATCTGTTGGACTTTGCCCGCATTGGCTCTAGCCTTTAAAGTTGCGTTAACACCTTTAACTAATTCTGCTATTTGTTTTGCTTTAGAGATTGCCATTATTTAAAAAAATCTCCATCTGATTGTTTGTCAAAAAACTTTTTGTATGCTTGGTAACCTAATGAACCTGCAGAAGCAATTCCTGCAGCTGTTGCAATTGCCGGTAGTGCCGCTGTTCCAGCTAAACCCATTCCAGCGATTGCTAACAACCCTCTAGACGCTCCAGCTTTTGCTAAAGCTTTGACAGATTGATTCATAAATGCAGGACCTAAATAAGTCAGTGGATTTGTTAAAGCATCGGTTGTACTCTTGCCTTCCATTTTATCTTTTGCAATATACATTGCAGTTGCTGGTAGAGACACTATAGGAGAAGTCAATGCCCATAAACCTTTTCCAAGAACACCACTAAAACCAAGTGCAGATCTTATTCGACCTTTGCCACTTGAAATTAATGGGTCTGTAGTTTCAACGATATATTTATTTAACTCAGCCATTCTTTGTCTAGCCATTCTAACTGTCTCTTGCGCAGCAGCTCCGATTCTTTTTGCTTTTTTACCACCTGGGTGAGTTATTTGTCTTACAGTTTTTTTAAGAGTTTTCATTTCTTGATCTAACTCCATTGGAGTTTCAAGAAGTTGTGGTGTGCCAAATCTTTGTGTATTGTAAGCACCTTTTGCAATGGGTGCAGTAATTCCTGCAGCAGCCAATGCCTCTAATTTAAATTGATTATTTAAAATTGGATTGTCTTCTACTTTGCTTGCTGCTTCTTCGACATCTGAAATTAACATTCCTTCCATTTGACCTTCGTTATTTAAGTAAGTACTGGGGTCATCATTTCTAAATTGTTTAACAAGAGCACCGCCTCCAAATCCACCAATCACGGCTCCGGCACCGAGGGCAACCTTACCTCTAAAACTTCCGGGAGATTTAACAGCAGTTAAAAAAGCATTTGCAGAATTTTTTACTTTACTTAAAACACCGCCTTCTTTAATTTTAGAAACTTGTTTTGCTACATCTTCTGAGTTGCTATCTAAAGCATCGGCCATTTGTCCAGCACAACCACTCCCACCATTTGCAAATCCAGTTCTCCCACCTTTGTTTAAAAATAATTGACAAACATTTCCTTTGTTTGTTTTAGCATAATCTAAAAGTAATGATTCAAATTCACCCGCTTTTTTAAGTAGTCCCCTTGGTAATTTTGTTCCTTCTCCTTTTGTTTTTTCTAACATTTCTGTTAATGATAATGATTGTCCAAAAGTTCTGTTCGCCCTAGTTGCTCCAACGGGTTGAGATACAGTATCTATTTCAGAAATACCCTTAGTATATTCTTTAAAAGCATCTTTGACAGCTGGCGTAACTTTAATAGTCCCTGTTTTAGGGTCTTTAGCATTATTCCAAATTTTTTCAAAAGCATTTTTTACTCTAAACTCTTTTGTATTATCATTTAAAAAAGCCAAACTAACTTTCAAAGGATTTTTTTGTCTTCCTAAATTGTGTTGAACAGTAAAAGCGTTTTGTGTTTGTCCTGCATTATATCCAGGAATTAATTGTTTGTTAATAGAATTTCTTAAACCATCTACTGAGTTAATAAAATATTTTTGTTGATAGGGTTTTATTACTTCTTGAAAATTAATTACATCAAAAGATTTAGCATTTGTATTAATAAAGTTTTTTAAACTATCTCCTTTTGAAGTAATGTCTTTTCCAAAAGTAAAAGTTTTTCCTGTAATTTTATCTTTAATAGTTATTTTATTGCTAAAAAAATCTGCACGGTCCATACTTTTTTTAAAACCAGTGAGAGTAAATCTTCCATTACCTTTATTTCCTTTAGCAGTCTTTACAATATCTTTCCACAAAGCCTCTGTTGCAGTATTGGCTGGTGGGTCCATCCCTTTTAATTTATACTCTTTAGCTTTAGCTCTTACTCGATTAGCTTTTATTCTAGACCTTCCTTCTTCTGTTTTTAAATCACGTAATCGTCTTTCTCCTTCAGCCTTGGATCTTTTTGCTTTTTGTTCAGGACTTCTGTTTGCATCTGATTTTTTAGCAATAGCTCTTCTTCTAAAAGTATTTAAATCAATATCACCTTTATTATAAAGTTTAATATTTTCTTTATTAGATAAAGCTTTTATATCTTTTACTTTTAAAGGAACATTTTTAGCTTTAAGACTACCTGATAGCTCATAAGACCTTGCACGGTCTGAAAGTATTGTAGTAGTAAAATCTCTGCCATCTGCTGTTGTGTAGTTCTTATTAATAATTTCAGCAAGTTTAGCATAAGTTAAGTTTTTATTTTTTGCTAGCTCTTCTTTAAATATTTTTATAAATTCTGCTTTGCTTAAGATTTTTTTATCCATTAAATCTCCAGGATCTTAGCTAACCCACCTTTTGCTGCGTCAAACTTTTTAGGGCTATAATTCATTAATTCTACTCCTTGAGCATTGCTTCTATTTAAATATATGTCTAAAGCTGCTTTCTGTTCATCAGAAGAAAGTCTTGCAATTCTCTCTGCTTCTTCTCTTGGAATATTTAATTCACTCATAGCTTTTTCAACGTTTAATTTAAATTGACGAGGGGGTGTAGTTGTTTCAAATGTTTGAAAAGGTTTTCCTTTACCAGTTACTCCATCAACAAGTTTCATACTTTCACGTTTAAACTCAGGTACGTTTTCATTTACAACACCTTTACCCACAGCTGCTCTTCTTGCCTGTAATTTTAATGCATTTCTTTGACTTAATTCTCTTAATACTAAACCATAAACATCTGATCTTACCATATCATCTAGATCATCATAAAGTTGTCCACCAAATAATTTAGGGTTCATCTCGACTAATGATTCTGCTGCCATTTCGGCATCGTACTTGTAATCACCTGATGGAAATATATCATCAACAGCTGCTTTAATTTTTTTAATATTTAATTTTTTTAGTAATGATTTTGTAAGACCACCAAATGCTAAACCTGCTCTGCCACCGTCTGCAAATAATTCTTGTCTTGCAAATACTGCTGCTATGTTTGCTTTTTTTTGATTTTGATTATTAAAATTTTCAAAGTTTGTAATTGCATTAGCTGCTGTAGTCATTTTATCTTCGTCTTCCTCATCTACAGATATAGTTCCATCTCTAACTCTATCAACTGTAGTTATTGCAGGGGGTGCTGCAATTACAGAAGTTATACCAACGGTGTCATTATTATTATTATTATTAAGTTGATCTCTATATCTATGGTTAAAATTCTGTGCCTCATTACTAAAATCACCAGTTGCTCCACCGCCTGCGTTAGCACTTGCTGTTTGGTTTTCTAAATTACCCATATCTTGGGCTGCACCTCCTCTTAAATAACCGGCTCTGCCACCGTCTGCAAATTTTAAAGTAAACTTATCAAACTCAGGATCAGTCGGTCTTAAACCTTTAGCGTCAGTTGCATCATTTAAAATTCTTTGAGTAAAAATTGCAATATCATCTACCGTAGCGTTTGAAGGTAATAGTTCTGCAACTCTTGGACCAAAGTATTTTTGTACCAATACAATTGGGTCACCGTCAACTCCACCACCGCCTTCAGTTAAAAATTTTAAATCTCTAGGATCTATAGTGTCTGCAAAAGTAGTTCTACCTACTTCATCGCCTTCTTTTAAAGCATTTAATAAAAATTCTCTAGCTGATGCAGTTTTACCAGGCACTTCATTTTTTGGAATGGTTTCCATAATTGCCGATGCATCATTTGTTTGTGTTTGAATATTTTTAACCCTGTCTCCTAATCTAGACATTAACGGACTTTCAGCTGCAGCTGCTTCTACATTATCTAAATTCTTTAAACCTAATCCTCTTAAAGACTCCAGACCACCTCTTGTAAGTCCCCCGGTCCTCGATGCCATGTCAGTGACGTTAGCGACTGAATCTCCTGTGATCGGATAATAAAAGTCATTCATCTTACTTAAGTTGTCTATTAATTTATTTACTTGGATATCGTTTAATTTGCCGTTTGACATGTAAGACATTGAAGTCTCAATCTGTGGTAAAACTGTTTTAAGTTCTATGTTACCTAATACTTCTGGATTAATATCCTGTTGAAAGAGTTTGCCTTCTTGAGGCCCTGTTCCTAGAAAACTAACATTTGTTCTTTTACCAATATATTTAGATTCATTTGCACCAAGTTGTTTGGCCAACTTCATTGCAATTTTTATTAAATTTTCACTAGCCATAGTATTTTAATTCCCCTTTAACCACTGGTTCTTCTTTGTAATCTTCAGGGTGACGAACCATACCCCCCTGTCTAATTCTCATGATAGCTTGTGTTGTGCTATCCACATAGTCATCGTGCTCTCCATACGGAAAAGCTGCACATTCCTCTACGACCTCTTGTGCAAAGTGTTCATGCATCGGGGCCCATATTTTGCCACTCTCAAAAAGAGGGGCTACAGAATTTACTCTTACATGCTTATCATTTCCACGTGAAGGAGTAAAGTTAATTACTGGGATATCCATTTGTCTAAGTTCGTGGGTCAAAGGTAGTCCAGAAGCTTTTGCTTCAATGATTACCATGTCAGGTTTCCACTGTAAGTATTGTTGATAAGCAACACGCCGTAGTTCCGGGAACTCGTACCTATCTTTAAAAGCATCAAGAAGTATTATATTTTGACCATCTTTTTCGGTTTCAAATACACCCCAAGTAGTAATAGCTGAGTAATCTGATTTTGTGCCTTTAGTAAATGCTGTGTCATAACTTTGAATAATATAATCTATTTTAGGTGGATACTTCTCAGTCCAGTCCTTCCACCAAGTTCTTTTGATTAAAGCTCCCTCTTCCCCGGTCGGTTGCTGCATGTATTGTGCGTTCCAGTTACTGACTGGAATAGATGCTTTAGTCTTAAGTAATTCCTCAGATGTCCAGAATTCAGGCCACACGGGTTTTCCATCAGGGAGCAGGGCCGGTAATTCAACAACCTCCCATTGATCTGAACCTTCCTCAGATTGAGCTTTTAATAATTGACCGGTCACATCTTTCGTAGACCATCTAGTCATTACGATTACAATAGAGCCACCAGGCTGAAGTCTTTGACGTGGACCTGCTGTGTACCAGTTCATCGCTTTTTCAAATGCTTTACCATCGGCTCTAACATCTTGTTCCTTGTGCGGATCATCAATGATTAGTAGATCAGCACCCCTTCCAGTAATTGCTCCACCTACACCAGCTGCAAAGTATTCGCCCCCTTGTTCCGTTTTCCATTTCCCTGCTGCCTGACTATCTTCTTGTAGTCTTGTTGGAAACAGCTCCCGGTACCGGGGATCGTCGACCAGGTTTTTAGTCTTACGACCAAAGTCTATTGCAAGATCGGCTGTGTGGGTTGCTTGAATAATTTTTAATTTTGGTTTCTTCCCTATCATCCAAGCCGGTAATAAGTAGGATGCAAATTCTGATTTAGTATGTCTAGGTGGCATGTTAATAATAAGACGTTTAATCTTACCTTCAGCCAAGTCGTTAAATTTTTTATTAATAATTTTATGGTGAGAACCTTCGATAAATTCTGGCCAAACATATTTTACAAAACTCAAAAAATTATTTGTAATATTTGGACGAGCCTCATCTAAAGCAACGCTTCGTTCAAGTTCAAGTAGTTTAGCACTTTCGTCTGGGGTTAAGCCTTCGAGATTTTTTAAAATATTTTTTTGCATATCAATAATATGATTTCAAATCTTTTACCTTAACTATGTGGATTAGTCCATATATACTAGACTTAGGATCCCTATTATATGTAAAGGGGGGTCGGGTTATGTATTAACGTATTCTATTTGCTAACGTGTCTGGTACCTCTATTGATTGGGGTGGGCCCGCCCGGTCTCCTCATAGCTACATGTTGTAGGTATTTTTTTATTGACACACATGATGTAGGTGCATGCACATACTGCATACACCACACACTAGAACCTAGTCTAACAATACATAGTATTGGTCAGTAAAGTATTTCTGAAACCATGTAATACCTTTACGCATTACATCGTAATGCTCTGTGTATTCTGCATCTTTAATATTATAATAGATAGTTGATGCGAAGTCTGGCAGTTCACATGTCTCATTACTCCAAGGGTTCTGACATGTTCTCATGTCTGTTGCCTGTTCCATGTCTATGTTGTCTGCAAATGGTTTAGGTATTTTGTATGTTTTATTATTATATATTATGTCCATGTTTCCTTTGTGTTAGTTATAGGATATTATAAGATATCCTATAACCATTGTCAATCTATATTAGTTCGTTGCCCTCATCGTTTACTATTGTATCTGAATCCCTAAAGCTATCACTCGTATCTATGTCCTCGAACCCAGTAGCCTCAGTCATCTGAAACCTACCGAGTATCTTGTTGATACTTCCAATAGACT
>Ga0208814_1001375_pt1 | contig 11515 bp, 15 predicted proteins | sample MalvirAntarct_55_FD_184253 | JGI IMG/M metagenome (GOLD analysis project Ga0208814, IMG submission 184253) | Marine viral communities from the Global Malaspina Expedition - Malaspina viral metaG Antarct_55 (SPAdes) (version 2) | ecosystem: Environmental > Aquatic > Marine > Oceanic | place...
TCCAACATTCTCAATATCTCACTCTTCTTACTCGTACTCACATACCCACCCCTACATAACTTTAATATTAACGACTCCATATTTTTACTCTCTCTCTTTCATTCCACTCTTCTTCAATTTTTTTTCTTGGGGGTTCCGACCCCCTACGACGGTAGTGTGCTTATCGAGATAAACCGGATTATCCAAATATTCAATATCATTGTCTGTTCCAATAGCATCAATCAGAGTATTATTTATACTAGACTCTGACATAGTATCGTAATTAGAATAATATTCTACGTAAGAATTGATCGTAGTTTTCTTTGTTTTTTTTCCAAAACAACAAAAATATTTTTTCATCCAATGCAACATTACTATATCTATACACATAAATTTATTTATACTATCTTTTCTCTACATAAACTACATAAACATCCACTTTCACGATTCATGGTAATATTTGTAACAAAACATTTCACGCATATTTTATGACCACATATAGGCACTATATAGTTTCTATCTCCCATACAATCCATACATATAGGACAGTCATTATTTTCTAAATTATTATTAGAAATTTCTAGTTTTTCTCTCTCAATATTTGTTTTTAATTCTCTCTCAATATCGTCTAGTTTAGTAGTCATAGTCTGTAAATTTTCTACGAATGATGTTTCTATCGGTATAATAGTATGTAATTTCTTATTCGGGTAAGGCTCTTCCATTTTTGGGAAATATACTGTATGATGTTTATGATGACTAATCAATCTCTCTGGATATATTCCCTTATTTATAAAATCATCTACCTCTTGTTCTTCCCTGAGACGATTCAGAAACACATCTATATCCTCCATTATGATTATGATTACGCTAATTACTATATGTGTTAATAAGTTGATACATACCATACATTGACGGTTAAGTATTTCAATTTTTATTATTACTAGTCAAAAATATAATATCGTAAAAAATATGATTGATTGTTGATAAAATCTACATATATCATCTAAATTAAAATGGTTTTTACCTGACGTTTGCTTTTATATATAACACTGCCGATATCTGGTCCCTTTTTTAGATTACTACACTTTGTATAACATATTTTTAAATTTCTAAGATTTCTATATTTTGTATTTTCTTTACACATTTCAGCGGCAACTTGTAGTGTGTCATTATCGGGAGTTTCGTCTTTAATAATTACATGACATGATGGATATGAATTTAAATGTAGCCAAATAAAATCGCTTTCAAAATCAATCAAGTCCCAATTTTCTTGAGCATTTTGCCCAATTACAATTACTGTATCATTAAATACTTCGCTTCTCATCTTATAATAATAGTAGAATTATAACTATATTATTATAATCAATTTTACATGAAATAAACATGACTTCTTGTAACTGTGGTATGTTTATTATTGTCGATATGGATTGGTATAGTAGTTTGTTTGCTATGTCTCTTATATTCATTGACAGTCATCCATCGAGTATGTGTTTTAACAATCATGTCATTCTTAGTTTTATTAGACATCGTTATGATAACCTAATACACTATTTTATCTTTATATTGATTAGTAAGATGGTATAGCGTCATCATATCAAATAACGATATATAATAAAATGAATTATCTAGGAGCTCCCCAATCGTTAAATCCACCATAGAAGCAATTACAAGATAGATTTTTGGTTGGAGATTTTTTACCACAATATTCGCATTTATAATCCATGCCTTGTTGGTGAATCAAATTTCGCAATGTTCCATCCATATGTAAATTATGTAATTCATTATAACCTCCTATATGTTTTCCATAAATAAAAATATTCGGTACTGTAGATTGATTGGTTCGTCTTTTTAATTCCATAGCAATAGAAGAACCTTCCCTCATTTCATCTAGTTCAAATATATGTGTTGGGGTATTCGAATATTCGTTAGATAACAACATTTTCGTCTTTGAACAAAATCCACATGTTGTTTTACTAAAAATACTTATACCCTGTGGGTTTATATAAAAATCGACTAGTGACATTGCTAATATAAGTTGTTTATACGTTTGTATATGATATAATATTTAAGTATTTGATAAAACAAATATAATAAATAATACTATATTTGTTATACTAATTAGTTGGTAGTATTTATTACTTCTCTCCAGGTACAGTCGTTGGTTCTATGGCAGTAGTACCACTCTTCTTGATAAAATGCTTATTCATATAGCGCTGAATGTTAAAATATGTTACTACAGTATCGTCGTCGGTGCCCAATAAACTCTTAAGTTTGTCATCTGGTTTAATGACTCTTTTATTCTCGTCGTTGGCCAAAGAATTTTGCTTAATATAATTACATACAAACTTGGTCACTTCTGTTCTTGCGACAGTAGCACCTTGGTCCTTTCCAAGGAAATCGCATAAATCTTTTGAAATGGGAGAAGCTTCAGCAAACCCAGACGGCTTTCTACTACCCTTTGACTGCTTCTTTGTAATAAGGCGCTTATTCTGTTTAATCTCCTTCTTAACTGTCTTTTCTAACCCTTTCAATTGAACTGAGAGTGTCGTAATCTGAGTCTTAAATTGAGATAGAGTGCTCAATACAGTTGAAAACTGATCATCAATTTCATTAGGTTCATCATTCATATCTATTTTGGAAGTAGTATTCATTTGTATATTACATTAATGTAGTGCCTTTAAATATATATTATTACATATTAATAAAGTATTGTAATAATATTCAATAATTAGAATGTGTTTATATTTGAAATATATATTTATTCCTTTTTATTTATTTATGAATTACATATCGTCTCCTAGAGATGTAGTGGTAGCGCGAGATAGATTAGACTTCTCACCAGCCATAGTCCATTCACTAGAATCATTAGCATCTCTAGGTCCAGAACCTCTTACGCGACTAGACTGTCTGGGGTTAGTTCGCGTCTGAGGCATAGAAGCGCGAATCTCATTGCGTGTCTCGCATAGAAGCTTGCCTCCCTTGATACCACTAATAGAAGATGCTTGAAACTTATAATCAGCACTTGTATCTACAGATGAAAGTGAAAATTCAATATACTCTCCCTGTACGAGATACTTATATTGCTCATCAGCCACATTAATGGAGCTATGATGTGCGAAAATATCTGTTCCAATCTTATCTCCGGCATCTACGCCATCAATAATGGTAACAAATCCATATCCTGCCTTATTATTAAACCACTTTACGCGGCCCTGGTAAATAGTCTCACTCGTTGCTGTAGTACTCATTATAATCTAGTATTCATATATACCTTTAAACTATTTTGAATATAATATTATTTAGTATTTGTATCATTATAATTACTTACATGTCATGTAGAACAATATATAACATAATTTATATATTGTTTTAAATAAAAATTGAATACATCTAAATGTATGATATGTATAGTATCTATAATTATATACAAACCGATAAGATGGTAATCATATGCAAAGACACATTTCCTCGCGACGAGGAATTCAAGGAACACTTTGAAACATTTCCATTTCCTTTGAGTGATTTTCAAAAGTATGCCATACAGTCAATTGTCGAAGGAGATCATATTTTAGTAACTGCTCATACTGGTAGTGGAAAAACCCTTCCAGCCGAGTTTGCGATCGAGCATTTTGTAGCAAAGGGTAAAAAGGTGATTTATACATCGCCTATTAAAGCATTATCGAATCAAAAATTTCACGAATTCACTAAAAAGTTCCCTCATATTTCATTTGGTATATTGACTGGCGATATTAAATTCAATCCTGAAGCGGATGTTCTAATCATGACTACCGAAATTCTAAGAAATACCTTATTACAAAAAACAATAGACAATCAAGTAGATACCAACTCGGTCCCACTCCAATTTGAAATGGATTTTCAAAATGAATTAGCGGTGGTAGTATTTGACGAGATTCATTACATTAATGATTTAGACCGAGGTAAAGTATGGGAAGAGACGATTATGTTCTTACCAAATCACGTTCAGATGATTATGTTATCAGCCACCATTGACAAGTCGGAAATATTCGCGAAATGGATTGAAGATGTCAAAACGAATGAAGAACATCAAAAAAAGGTGTATTTGGCACCAACAAATCATCGTGTCGTACCATTGAATCATTACTTTTATACAACTGTTCCACAAGGAATTATGAAAAACATCAAGGACAAGGAATTTATCAAGTACATTAACGAATTCTTACATAAACCAATTCCTGTAAAAAATACGGCTTGTCATTATAACAAAGACAATTACGACAAGGTGAGAAAGCTTTTGGAATATTGTCGCAAAAACAAATGTCATATTAAGCCGTCTTATGTATTAAACGAAGTAACCAATTATTTAAATAACAACGGTATGTTGCCTGCCATTTGTTTCGTGTTTTCACGTAAATTGGTAGAAAAGTATGCTCAAACAATTAATATGAGTTTATTTGGCGAAGATGAGGCCACTATACCATCCACTATAAAATATGAATGTGAGCAAATATTGAGAAAGTTGCCGAATTTCAAGGAATATTTAAATCTTCCAGAGTTTGAAATGATTACACGTCTTCTTGAAAAAGGTGTTGCGATTCATCATTCAGGAATTATGCCTATTTTCAGAGAGATGATTGAATTATTGTTTGCCAAAGGGTATATCAAGTTACTATTTGCTACCGAAACATTTGCGGTGGGTATTAATATGCCTACTAAAACGGTAATATTTACTGGGTTTGATAAATTCAATGGTTCCTCTATGCGAATGCTATATCCACATGAATATACTCAAATGGCTGGTAGAGCTGGACGACGTGGTCTAGATACAATTGGTCATGTGATTCATTTAAACAATATGTTTAATTTACCATATAGTCATGATTACGAGCAAATGGTGAATGGAAATCCTCAGACGCTTCAGTCGAAATTTTCGATTTCGTATAACTTGGTACTGAACTTTCTTCAGTTTAATAATAATACAATCGATTTTGCCGATAAAAGTATGTCAAATGGTGAAATTCAAAGAATGATTGCTGGTGTATCTGAACAGATTTTGAAATTAAAATCTGATTTACATGACAAGGAGACAAATCCATCGTATAGTTATATTATGACCAATATGGAAATATTTACAAACTATCTTCAAATGCGCGAAGACGTGAAGTCGTGTAAGCAGAAAGCGAGAAAACAAATGGAGCGTTCAATATTAGAATTGGAATCCAGTAGTAAGCAATTTAAAAGCCAAGTAGAACAATATAAATCTTTATTGACAATAAAGTCAGAAATAAAAGAAAATGAAGAATATATTGAAACATTGAAATGTCATTTTCATAGTAGTTTTAACAATGTTGTTCAGTTTCTACAACACTATGATTATGTAAAGGAGGAACAAGAGGAGCCGTCGGCAGACCAAGACAATGCGAACAATAGTAAAATCGTCATTCAGGAGAAGGGTGGTATAGCTACATTTATACAAGAAACGCATTGTTTGGCTTTTACGGATTTCCTTATCAAAGAAGATTATCTAAAGAAATACAACTCATATGAGATTGCTGCTATAATCAGTTGTTTTGCGAATATTAGAGTAAAAGAGGAGAAGAAAATTCATAATGTATCCTATTTAACTGTGAATACAGATTTGAATGAAACATTACAATCGTTGGCTACAATATATGATAATTATGGGGATGAAGAGCTTCGGTGTGGTCTTTCCAAATCTAATAATTTGGATTATTTATTCGAATTTGTAAATCCGATATTGAATTGGTGTGAGGCGGAAGACGAAAAAACATGTAAAGACATTATGAAAATGTGCGAGTTTGAATATGAGACGTTTCCTGGTGAATTTATTAAAGCAATCTTAAAAATAAACAATATGGTGAATGAAGTAAAAAACGTTGCGGAATATATGGGGAATGTGGAACTATTACATAAATTAACAGCTATTCCAGAATTAACGTTGAAATTCGTAGCAACGAATCAATCTCTATATGTGTAATATCCAAATATCCAAATATCCAAATATCCAAATATCCAAATAAAAATAGTACTATAAATTTATTTTTTTATTTTTTATTTTTTATTTTATTTTCATTCACACTTAATTTTCTTAAAATCTAAATCAAAACACCCCATAATACAATCATCATTTTCACAATTATCTAACAATTTTGAATTTTCTAAAAATAGGTTTAATGTCGTGTTGAAAAAGCTAAATTCATCTATACCAATCTGCTCTTGCATACATGAACCATGCTTTTCCCATTCATGTTCCCATAAAGTATCATCGCATTTATGCCAATAGGTATTCATATTTGTAAGCAAATCTCCAGTAGGTTTCACGTAAGATACGGTTTTACAATTTTCCGGATAAGCAGTGCTATTTATTTGAGGCCACAAACCATGGATCATATAATCTTTGCTACACCATTTTTGAACGGCTAATTCATAATAATTATAAATATTTTCAGAATTTACTAAAAAAATATTTGATAATAATGGAAATAAGAATAATATTTTTACTGATGTTTTCATTTACATAATATGTATATTTTATTCCACAAAATGAAGACGCACCTTCTTTTTTAGTGAATCTTCTTCATGAAATATGAATATTTTGAACTTGTATTTCTTAAAGTTATCTAGATTGTATCTAGATGTAATTCTAGAAACTGTTTTGACCTTGGCCAAATAAACAATGTATTGGAACAAACCATCATTGCGAACAATCTTGTCAAATATATAACCATCGTATTCTTTATCGCATATTTCAGGTTTATTTGAACACATTTCTAATAAACAACAATCGCTTTGTATCTTGCGTATAGCACGCATGGTAGTATTAATGTATTCTAGGCGACTGGTCCATCGTTCTTCAAATGTTTCAAACGATGTAGAATAATCGACTAATCGTAAATTTTTCTGTAGGCGCGCCATATTCAAAAGATCGACCAAACGTCTAATAGGCGACGTACAATGAATATAAGACTCGAGTTGTAACATTTCATGACATTTTCTCTCGTCGTACAAGTCATATTGACCACATGAGCTATTCCATATTTTCAAGAAATTATTCACGTCTTCTGGTAATGTCGCATGCTCTTCAGTAGATGAATTAAAATTTACAGAACGATAAATTCCATTATTATGTTTTATCATTTCGAGAGCCGTGTAATAATTCATTAAAATCATCAGGTAACTAACTAGGTCATGACTAGACTTGATTTTGCTAGTATATTTATAAATTTTAGACAACTCATCAACTACATGAAACATTAATTTGTAATTGTCGTCCTTTTTCAGTTCTTTGCTTTCATAAACATGATTTTTATAAACATTAATATATGTATTTTCAAATTTATAACCTATGATTTCCCCGTTTATAATCGTAATGTCAATCGCAAATGCCAATCTAACCACTTTCTCACACAAACTACAAACACAATTGGATAGTGAAAGTGGCATCATGGGGCGCTTTCTGTCAGGTAAATAAATAGTCGAAATTCGTTCGGAGAAGGACTTCCATAAATCCAATTCTTCCATCCATATAGGGACATTTGCTATGTAGATGCTAAGTTTATAGGCATTGTCGCCAATTTTCATAATACTAAAGGCATCATCATAATCGCTTGTTTCCTTTGAATCGATACTGAAGACAGATTCGCTAGTCCTGTCTTCCAATTTGTATTTTTCAATCATGGAGGAAATAAATTCCGGTTCCGTCTTTTGTTTAAGAGCATCAGTTACTGTCTTATTAAATGTTTGGATAGATGCATACAAACTTTTGCAGTATAGTTGATATTCATAGTAATTGGCCAAGACATCTACGTCACCTAACACACTTACGATGGTGCCTTGTGGGTGTTTGTCTGACCAATTATCAAAACGAAATACGATGTATTTATTATCGATATTTTTAGAAAATCCTAATTTCAGTGTATAAGGAATAGTAAAGATAGGAAATCGCTTGTCGTCTGGAATACATTTGTATAAATACTTATCCTTGTACTTTCCAAATGTTTTTCCGCCATTTAATACCAAAATTCCTGGAATAGATGGCATAGAACGGACACATGAATGAAGTATCTTTACTGATTGTGTTTCCTGATTACTATCAACATCAACATCGCATTCAAACGTATCACCTGAGAATAACTTGTTTGAAGATGGATTCATGTTTATTTTATCTACTTCATTTAAATGAGAAGCATCATATAAGTTCCATTCCGTATAATTCCGATCTCCAATCAAAATCTTATACGAGTTTGTCATAATATTGACGGTGTTATTAAATAATATATCCATTCGTATTAATTATTTAATCAAATCAATTTGTTCATAAAACATCTATTTACTATCTACTATCTACTACATCATCGCCAATTGGATGACTATTATGTGTTTCGACAACAGTAGTATTGTCTATTTCTATTTCCGGTTCTGATTCCTTGACAGGTTCTCTCTTTATTTCTTCACATTTCATTTCCTTTTTCTTGACGGTTTCTCTCTTCACATTTTGACTTTGAAGTAAATTAACTAGAAGATGATTTGATATTGCAATGTTATTCATGTATGTTCTATATTTGAATACACAAACGCTGGTATTGTCGCTAAATTCAAAACTGTACCACCAATAAGCAGGAATAGATATGATTTGACCAACATTCAAGGTTACTTCTAATGTTTTCAGTTTATCAAAGTCAGGTTTGAATTGTGTCTGAACGTTCCAAGGATTGACAGGAGAGAGAAATTCAAAGTTATCATAATCCTTAATCGTGTATAAATATTTACTTGATTTTGGAGGAATTAATTTAATTCTAATACTTCCTTGTGTGACTAGGAAGAAATTTCTATAATTCAATTCATACTTGAGAGGAGTCTTCGTATTGTTCGACGAAAACATGATATCATATGTACAATTGCTTACTGAATATGGTCGTAGAAAAATATCATTATATCTCATGCTTTTAATTACACTAGTTTCTTCTAGAAATTCTCCGTTATTTTCACTGACAAATCTCTCTTCATTATCTTTTCTAAAGATATCCAGAGCTGTATTTAGTGTAAGTGGTAAATACAATTCACTAATATCATCGTACTCTTTGACATTTCTTACTTTAATGTCAAATGCGCCGAAATCTTTTCCAATGGAATCTATACTACATTCGTCTAGCAATGTCCCTACATTATAATCAAATATCACTGGTTGTCTGAGGTCACATATTTCCTCTAATTTATCTTTTGATGGCTGATCAATTTCATAAACTTCTAAATCATCACTAACTTTCAAATGGAATGTTATATGAATATAAATGAATAATACGATACAAAATATTAACAATGAAAATAAGGTTTTCATACTAAAATAATTTCATACAATAATTTCGATGATTCTACTTATTCTTATTCTTATTCTTATTCTTATTCTTATTCTTATTCTTATTCTTATTCTTATTCTTGTTACTGATATATACCATTACATATTTGAATATTTATGCTTGTAATAATCCACCACATGTAGCCTCTTCGTTGGTTATATTGTTTGTGGCATCATCGTCTTCCATGAAAGAAGATGCTATAAATTCCTTAATAGTATTGTTTGCTTCGTCAATAACAACGCTTTTTGGAAATGCGTCTAAAGATGTAGTTTCATCATCGCTTTTACTAATAATGCCGGATATATGATTATCAGTTATCTCGTCTGAGCTTGGTGCCGAAATATGTAACTTATCCATAATTGTATATAATGTATTGTTAAAACCATTAATAACCAGTTGCTGTGACTGGACAATTCCCTTTAGTCCCTCAATTTCATTCATTAATCTCTCGTCATTTTCGTAAAAAGCTTTTAAATCCAATTGCTCTTCTACTCTAGCCATAATTAAATCACCTAACTCATTAACATTTACATCCGATTGACTAGAAGATGGTGGTGATTGATTCGTCATTGAATCGATTTTGACACCACCTACGGTTTCTTTGGATATTATCTCTTGGATAATCTGCTCTAATTTATTAAGCTTAACATGATGTTGTTGAAGAATTGTAAATGGATTAACCGGAACATTTGTTGAAGTGGGTGTAGGTGATTGTTGTTGTTGGACAGGTTTTCCTTGAGGTGTGGGTCCTCCGGCTCCCCCTGCTCTTCTTCGTCTGGCGGCTGCTATTGATGAACTGGAACTCATTTTAAATATAATTTATACTAAAAATGACCATTCTAATCGCATTTTTGCCTAAATATGATAAATCATATTCGCGTTGATGATTATTTCTTCAAAGTTTTCTTCCGTTTGAGTCTTCGTTTATTGGTAGTTCCGTTTTTATACATATGTTTTCGTGTTTTCTTTTTTATTCCACCACCTTGTTTCATGTGGTCGTTACCGATAAATTTATCATAATGATCACCATTATCTTTGAATATAGAGGATACATAACTCATTGCTTTATGACAAAAATCCTCATCTCCTTTAGCACAATGGCTTCTTATTTCATCTGCTAATTTGTTTGGCTCAAATTCGGGTCCTTTTCCAGAATTTCGCAATAATCCGGTCTTTGCCATTTGTCTATTACGTATGTATTCTTCAGCAGATTGACTGGAATGTTTGTTATCTTCTTTATTATATGGATTACTTATACTTCTTAGGAGTGGTGGTTTGCTAGCAAATGAAACACGTCTGCTCATTATATATTGTTAGTAGAAAAATAAATACTATTTGAATATAGTCATGAATTTATACGAACCCAATCAAACGAGATTACGTCGTTATCATTTTCCAGTAAAAAAATTGAAGTAAAATGTTCAAAACTTGGAATTTTAATAGTAAAACAAATCAAGTAATCAGAGTAAGTAAAATTATACAACAATGGACTTAGCCAGTATCTTATGTGGAGTGGGATTTATACTGTTTATTGGGTATCTTATAAACAGATTAAATAAAGATAACCAAGGTTATTGATAACAATATCATTATAGAAAAAAAACAAAAAAACAAAAAATACCATATTCTTGTGTGGTATTTTTTCTCGGATACAATTGTTACATTTTATGAATGATTATATGGTGAGCTGTACTGCTAATCAAATGTAGTAGCATATGATAAGTATCGATAGTCGTTTCATTTTTGTCAAATATCGATATCTTTATATTTATCCTTATACATGTTTGAAAAAGATGTAAATAAATTATGTATATAATACATAATATGATAACAACTACAACAGTTAATCATAATAATAATAATAATAATAAGAACATTAATAGTTTAACGGTCACAGAAAAGCAAGCTATTTGGCGAAAAAGGCAAATTGATATTTTTTATGGTTCAGGAAGACCTATATTCAAACTTACAAATGAAAACCAATTCATACGAAAGAATTACGATGGTAATTATTACATTGAATCACATCAATATATAGACATAGACAATAAGAATTTTATTGCTAATAAAAAATATCTAGGATAAACAGATAAGTTGTTTCTTGATATATTTAGGTCAATAACATGTTTAACGATTATTATATCAAAATTATAATCAAGCTTTTTAGAATTTTAAATCTT
>Ga0208814_1001376_pt1 | contig 11510 bp, 8 predicted proteins | sample MalvirAntarct_55_FD_184253 | JGI IMG/M metagenome (GOLD analysis project Ga0208814, IMG submission 184253) | Marine viral communities from the Global Malaspina Expedition - Malaspina viral metaG Antarct_55 (SPAdes) (version 2) | ecosystem: Environmental > Aquatic > Marine > Oceanic | place: South...
GAGCAGCTTATGCGATGGAACAAAGCACGGGTAGATGGCAAGCTGACGGTCCTACGTGGCCTTACACGCCGCCGTGCAGCCGAAGCAGCTATCTTCTCTCGTGATGCTAAGTTGCCTGCTGACACTGGCGGTCCTAAGTCCGTTCAGAAGATTACACAGGCCGCTACCAAACCTCTACGTCAGTCTAAAACGATGGCAGGTGCGGGTGTTGCAGGTGCCGCTACGGCTCTGAGCGAAATCACACCACAGATTGAGGCACTCGTGCCTTACTCCGAGACTATGAAAACTGTGTTCTTATTATGCGCACTCGCAGGGATCGCCTTGGTGGCCTACTCCCGATTTAAGGACCACAACGAAGGCGAACGCTAATGTTCATCGTCGGCAAGATCAAAACCTACATCATTGGTGGTTTAGCTCTACTTCTTCCCATTCTCTACGTCTTAGGGCGAAAGGACGGGAAGACTGTGGAGAAGGCTAATGTTCTTGCCGACGAGCTACAGGCCCAGCGCAAGTCCTCTGATTTTTACAAGGCGATGGCTGAACATGAAGATTTTAACCCTATTGGCCCTGACGACCTCCCTGACAGGTTGCGCAGAAACGGTTTATAGAACTCAACTGGAAGTGTACTGCCCACCATTGGCGCAATACACCCTTGAATGGAATAACGGATTGGCAGATGAGCTTGATGCCCTGCCAGATGACTCCAACCGTATTCCACTAGCAATCACAGATTATGCAAGGCTGCGTGACCGTATCCGTCTCTGCGAAAAAGAAAAGGAAGAATTATAATGGGCCTATTTGGATTTGATAGCGTCTCTGACATGTTTGATGGCGGTGGTGCAGGGCAGTCTGGTGATAGCTACAGCACCGAGGGCAGTTCCTTTGATAGTGATGGTACAAACAACTACACCTCCAATGGTGGTACAGGGGCTGTTGCTCACGAGTACAGCAATAACAGCAGCTTCTTAGCCAATACAGCCTCTGATGTTAAAAATGCCGTTGGCAATATAACGGGTAACAGCAGCGGTGTTAAGGGCGAAGCACCGACAGGAATCCTATCGTACACAGGTATAGGGATTATAGGTAAACTTTCGGGATGGGCCAACGGTCTTAAACCGGGTGAGGACAAATCCGAAGTTGTTGATGGGCGGCAGGTTTATACCAGCGCAGATGGTTTCACATACTCACACAACTTCTTAGGACTTCCTTACGAAGTTACCGTCCAAGACGGCAAAGCAGTAGACTCCCTATCCATCCGTGATGAAGACGGCGATGGCATGACAGGCTACGAGCGTCAGGCTGCTGCGGCCCGTGCTAATGGAGATAACGACACAGCAGATGCAATTATGCAGGAAGCTGAAGACAACGCAAATGATGGTGGGGGCGCTTCTAGTAACGTAGATGCTGCCGTAGCACGGTACACTGAAATTCGTGCCGCTTCTGGTATGGGCGTATCTGATGCAGAAATTAAAGCACTTATGGACGACCCAGAAGGGTTTATGGCAGAACGTGGTTTAACACTAACAGATAAGGTTCCTACTACGGATGTGGACGCCGAGGGTGTAAACCTTGATCCTAACGATCCACGGTACTCAACGTCAGAGGACGTAACGTATGACGCTACTCAGGTAGATGCAGAGACTGTAACAGCCCTTAACAAGCAGCCTGTTGGAACAGCTATTACAGATACCGCAGCGGATCGCTTAGACGGCCCCCAATACAAGGTAGATGCGGTTACAGGTACAGTTGATGCCGATAACCTTGTGGATTCATCCGAATATGAGTTGGACCTGAAAGGTACTGCGACAGGCGTCAACGCTGATGGTACAACTAACTACACGGGCGTAGCCCTAAACGATTGGGCATCACAAGACTTCACCCACATGGTGGATACATCCACGGTAGCTGGTAAGTTGCTTGCCGCAAAGTTAGGCGAAGGTAACTACACCGATACGAAAGCAACCATCCTTGGGCAGATGGATATCCTGTCAGCAGAGTTTAAAAATAGTTCGGGTGACCCCGTTATCCCCGCATGGGCACAGGGCACGTATCGTAATGTGCAGCGTTCTATTGCCTTCACCGGTATGACAGGAACAGCAGCCACTGCGGCTGCGGCGAATGCCATCATGGAAGCAACTCTTCCTATTGCAAAAGATGAGGCTGCATTCTTCCAAACGCTTACTTTGGAGAACTTAGACAACCGTCAGGAATCCGTCATTAACAAGGCTAATACTCTTGCTAAGTTTGATCTGACCAACCTAGCGGCCCGTGAGACAGCGGCTGTACAGAATGCTCAGACATTCCTGAAGATGGACCTCGAAAACCTAGCTAATGAACAACAGGCTGAGGTAATCAACACACAGGCCCGTGTGGATGCTATGTTTACGGATGTAGCAGAAGAGAACGTGAACCGCCGACTGAACATCGCTAATGAGATGGAAAACCGTCAGTTCTACGATAATTTGTCCTATCAGGCAGCTACGTTTAACGCCACGGCTATCAACGCAACACGGAATGCTAACGCAGGACGTGCCGATGCTGCCAGCCAGTTTAACATTAACAGCACAACTAACCGTGAGCAGTTCGAGGCCAACATGGCCCGTATTATTGATGAGAGTAATGTAGGATGGCGGCGTGAGGTTGCTACCACAGAGACTCGAATGGAGTTCGAAGCGGCTGCGGCAGATGTACGTACGGCGCTGGGCCTTACCACTGAGGCCATGAACCGTGTGTGGGACCGTGTAGACAGCCAACTGGATTACATTTGGCGCTCTACGGAAGCAGACGAACAGCGTGACTTCGAGTTGTTGGTTGCAGAGATGAACGCAGCAGCGGCAGCAGCGGCGGGTAAAGCAAGTGCTAAGGGTAGCATCTGGGGTTCAATCATCGGCGGTGTCGCCACAGTAGCCGCCGCTTCGGATGAACGCCTTAAAGACGATATCCAGTTCTACGAGAAAATGCCTAATGGTGTGAATATCTACACATGGAACTGGAATGATAAGGCCAAAGAGTTGGGCCTAGATGTTACGCCACCAATGGGCGTTATCGCACAAGAGATTATCACAACGCACCCTGACGCCGTTACGGAGGGCGACGATGGTTACCTGCGTGTTAACTATGGGAAAATCAAATGAACTTTACTGACGCAGTGCGCAAATCAATGCAGAAGTTCCTAGACGGTAAAATAGACCTCAAAGAACTTCAGAAGGTAACCGAGCAGGACATCCTCTACACCACTGATTTCTTCGACGAGCTTGAAGAGCAGATGTTGGAAGATGATGAGCCAAAGGGCAAAGCCAAAAAGGACGAACAAGATGAAGATTAACCCACGTCCTAAGTTCAATGGCCCTATCCCCGGTGAAAGTTTAACTGCGGATACCCGTGAGTATCCATGGCACCGTCCACCCGAAATCACAGACTTCAATGAAGGTGTGACACGTCTGATTGACGATATGGATGATGAGCGGGAAATGCAGCTTATCTACTCACTGCTAGAGTTGGAAGTTCCAGTAGCCATCATCACATCTAACATCCTTATGCGTAAGATCGGTCGGGGCATTATTCCTATTGATCTGGGCATCCTCATGGCAGGACCAGTTGCTCGTTATGTAGAAATCCTAGCGAAGGACAATGGCCTTACTGCTGACATGGATACCGCCATTCCGGGTCAAGAGCCTATTACCCCAACTATGCTTAAATTGCAGATGGGGTCAGTGGAGGACATCCAAGACCTACTGGAAGAGGGCGAGATAGCTCCTGAGACCGCCGTAGAGGCCGCAGAGATGCCCTCTGGTGGACTTATGGGCGTACCGGAGCAAGAGGACGAACTTACGGCCTCTGACGAAGAACAGGCAGCTATGCTGGGCATGGCAGGCGATGACGAAGAAGAGGAGTTAGTGTAATGGGTTGGAGAGCAGCAAAAGCATCTGGTGGTGCAAGCATGCCCGTCGATAAAGGTGGGTCTTTCGCAGAAGGTTTCGCCTCTTCCTTTGTTCCTTTGATTAGTAACGCCGCAGCGAGTTACGCAAAGAATAAGCAGGACGAGCGTATGCTGCTCATGAAGGAAAAACTCCTACGTGAACGTGAGACTATTGCTGCTGCACGTAAGGCATCAACTACGGGTGCTGCGAAGGCAAAAGCGGACGCTAAGGTGGTACGGACTGCTCAGGGAGTTATGGATTCTATGGGGATCGCCAACACCCCAGCTAACCTACAAAGCGTTATTAGTTCTGTGATATCAAATGACAATGATGGGTCTCAAACCATTAAAATGTTGCAGGGTGAAATATCTAGCGGTGCAACTGTATATGAACCCGGCCCACCTGTAGGCGATACAGGCACCCCAGCACAGGCCTTACCTAGCGCATCACCAGAAGATGGTGCGTCCCTAACCCCACCAGAAACCGTTCTTACAGACGATCTTGCCGAGGTGGCCCCCACTGAGGCTGTGGATACTGAGATGTCCACTCTACAGAGTGCGGCGGAGCCTGTAACGGAAGAAGAAGCAGCTATCGCAGAAGTCGATGAGGATGCTGATGCATCTGACGGCGTACAAGTGGCTTCCCTAGACCCAACAGAACTCATGGTTGAGATTGCTACTGGAAATTACCCAGCCTCTTCAGCAGAATCGGGTGAAGAAATTGCAATCCGAGTTGCGGATGCCAGTGGTAATGTTGGTGGTGCCGAAGCCGTCACTCTAGATGATCCAGAAGTGTCTACGTTACCTCAGCAACAGCAAGTAGGGGTTCTTAGGTTTACGGGGTCCGTCACTCCTATCAACGAACTTAAAGATGCAACAGACATCGCAATTAACCTTGAAGCCCTTGGAGAACGTACAGACAGTTTCGCAGTAGATTACCGTACATCTGCTGCTAACATTTTAGCTGAGATCACTAAGTTACCGGCCATTGCAACGATGTCTCGCAGTGAACTTTCTTTGTATGTAAATGGCGGATACCAAGAGTTTGATGGTGTAGTTACTAATGACAACCTAGATGCACACCTAAAACAAGCCCGTGCTTTCCTTACAAATCCACAGTCCATGCCCCCAATCCCCGCAGATTTAGCGGCACAGCAGGCACTTATGGTGGACATTAAATCAGGTGTATACGGACGGGTAGAAAATATCCCTTCTAACTACACAACTAACTTAGCTACGTTTATCAACGAGAACGAAACTAAGGTGCGTCTGGGGGATTCCCTAAGCGTACCAAGCTTGTTGGGATCATCACTGACGGACTTAGAAGCATTAAACAAAGTTCTAGTTGATTCTGGCGCTTCAAATACAATCGTTGCATCTTTGATCTCTACGAGAACAGAGCAAAAGGATAACGTGGAGTTCTTAACATTTTCTGAGGGAGTGGACACGTCAAAAGAAGCTATTAGCGAACTACAACGGGCTATTGAATCTGGTGCTTCACAGAAAACCATCACGGGTCTTGAAAAACTCCGTGACCTACTGGCGACAAAGGAAAGAGAGCAAACACTGCTGGAATCCGGTACAGCAGCAACTGCGTTTATGGCTACCGTGCGTAGCCCCGAGGGAACAAATGTTGTTAGACAGGTAATCCGTAACCCGGATAATTCGTACATACTAGCAGATGGTTCTGTCCCAGAGGGTGTCATGCCAATGACTGAGACCATGATAGACAAATGGAAGAAGATTGATACCGAACATAGCACCATTATTAACAAGTCTAATGAAACTCTTACATCCCTGACAGAAGGACTTCGTAACGCAAGTAATGTGCTATCCATCGCTGAGGGTACTCCAGACGTACTTAACCTTGGCGGAGATGCGGCACAGCTTGTAACAGGAGCCGTACGAGCGGCTACATCCGTGACTGGAGTTGTTAAAGATTTGTTTGAGGGTCAGGGTGAGGACTTCGTACTTACTGCAAAAGACGTAAACTCAGCACTAGCGGAAAAAGGACTACTAAAAGAAGGAGCTTCGTTCACGGAGTCCGGTGTGGATGCGCTGGTATCTTCATCCGTACAGGATTTGGCGGGTGCTACATCAATGTTTGAAGGTCAGATGGTCCTATTGGCATTCCGTATGGGTGCCTTGGAAGGTCAGTCCGGTAATGCAATGTCTAACAAAGACTTTGATAGACTGATGGGTATTATTGCGACCTCTAATGGATCAGTGGAAACTTTCCGTTCCAAAATACACACCTACATGCAGGACAAAATCAAGGGTTACGATGATCGTGTGGTACTGGTTAACCGAGAGCTTGATAGCTTTGAAACGACATTCTCAGTGGATATGTCGGACCTAGTTCCCGACTCTAATACCTTTGTGAATGCCCGTAATGACGACCAACTTACTGCTTCGTATCAATTCTTTAAAGGTCCGCTAGCTACCTCTGAGCCTGCTGTAACCGCAGGAGATGTGGGTGAAGCATATGAAAAACTTGTCAATGATCCCGGAGCTTTAAAAGCCCTGCAGTCCAACTTTACTGTCTTATCAGGTCGTGATGACGGGGCGCTGGAGGGGTATATTTCACAAGAGGCTAACCGCTTGGGTGTATCCGTTGAGCAATTGACCAAGATTATGCAACAAAAGGGAGATAACTAATGGAATCTGATATTGATTATGGTGCATTAGGATTAACCCCTGTTGTTGTAGGGGGTAAACCCGACCCGGTAACTCCTGAGACAGTCCCTGAGACAACAGGAGATGAGTACTATGATAATCTCACCCCGGCACAGAAGACTGTTTTTGATGGGTTTGATCCAGAATCTAAGGATTTCTACAGCAAAAACAATTTGCAGGTAGTTATTACAGAAACTGAAACAGATTTGGTCCCTACTGGGGGTAGTCTAGGTTCAAACGTAACGGAAGAAGTAAAGGCCTCCCAAAAACCATCTGATTTAACGTATCAGGGGATATACGGTGACGTTACAGATACCGATACGGGGGCGGCTGTAGAGCGTCCCGATTACGATTTTGTTCTCCGTGGGTCTGCTGCTATCTTTGATATTATAAACGATGGTGACCCTAACCCGATCCAAGGGGCACGGGATGACCGTCAAAAACAGATGGATAGGTTTAACGAACTAGCCACAGAAGTCTACGAAGGTTTGCCGGGTGTAGTTCAAGAGGGTGGCGGTAAAGTTTTTGAGCAGGTTATCCGTGATGAAAAAGGGGATGTCGTACTTGGAGATGACGGGCTACCCAAGACAAATGCAATCTCTCTGCCTGACCCCGCTAGTCGGGCGTGGAGTCGTATTACCTCTAATGTAGTTAACAGTGTATACGAGCAAGTTGGAGGTTTAACGCAGGAAGGTGGGGTTACCGGAGAAACTGATCTAGAGAGGTCTGTACCTAATTTTCAACAAAGTTCTGGTGAAGGTCTCCTTACAGACTTGGTAACGTATGGTGCGCCGGGCGCAGGAGCGGCCAAACTGGTTAAGCTAGGTTCCCGTGCCATTGGCATCGGTAAAACAGCCCGTGCTGGACTTGCCGCTCGTGCTGGTGTGTATGGCGCACAAACAGCCGCAGTGGCTTTTTCAGATGCTGTGATGTCGTCATCCGGTGACGAAGGCATATTCATCAAGCCGGAACTACTTCAGGAATACCTAGGTGTAACTGATGAACAGACCGCATCCGATTGGGCCATGTTCTTAGACGGCATGGTTTTCAGTGGGGCTATTGATAGTATTATGCCTGTTATTGGGTATGGTAAAAACTTCACAGAGCGCCGTGTTTCAGGCATACGTGCCGTGTTTGATAAGAAGTTCCTAGAAAACTCCGTCTTTGAAGAAACAATGCTCTCTCTTGTGACGGTGTTAGACCCGGCTATCAAAGAAGTATCACCCGCAGAGGGTCGTCGTCGCCTTATGGCCATGGCGGAAATGTTCTCTTCTAATGCTGTAATGGATGTTACACTGGGTGACCTTACCCAGCAGATACCTCGTGACAGTGCCACAGCAGTTTTAAATGGTGCTAAGGGGTACATTTCAGACACTCGTCAGTCTCTTAAAAGTTCTATGAGTGCTGGTGAGTGGGCTGAATACGTGGACAAAGAGGCCGCAAGTATGGCCCTTAGTATGCTTTCTGTAACCCGTGCAATGGGGGCTAATAAAGAGGTCATCCAGTCCAGCAACGACATGGCAGGGACCATCTCTGAGTTTATTCGGGATGCTGGCTCACAGGGTATTCCAGAAGGAGTAAACCGAGGGGAGTTCTTTGCTGAGAACATCAACTCCCTGTTAGAACAAAGAGCAGGTAGAGTAGATGTTGCGCAAGCAGGAGTAGACCTGTCTAACAAACTTGATAACGCAGCTAGAGGCTCTCTGGGTAGTGCCACTACGGATAATCCAATTATCGCTGATATTATGGCAGAGTATCCTGAAGGTGTAGGATTTAATCGGGGGGACTTAGCTTCCTCTGCTGCTGATGTAATGTCAGGCCCATTACGTGAACAGTTTAACAAAACATGGGCAAATGTAAAAAACCTGTATGAGTCTATCCCTAACGATACTATTGGGACAGATGCTGCCAGTGCTTTTAAGAACACTGTGGAAGATGCCACACGAAACATTAACACGATTGATGCCTCTGGTGATAAAACTAAAAGGATATTGGGCCGTATATACGGAGCAGTACGTCCGCAGAAATCAACAGATACCGCAGGAGAGGTCATCGTAGAAAGTACAGAAGACCTAATGGAGCGTTTAGGCTCACTAGGATTTCAGGACTTATACCGTGTGAAGCGAACACTGTCTGACATGATCTCTAACGAAGTAAACGACGAAGTACGTGGGAATCTGGAAGCTATTAGCCGACACATCACATCGTCGAAAGATGGTGGGCAAATGTCATTCCTAGTGGCATCAGGAAACCCTGCAACCGTACAGGCTGCTAAGGATGCTGACACCGCCTTTATCGACGCACGTACCTCTTTTGAGGCTACTGAGCCAATGCGCAGATACTCAGACCTTGCACGAGAGGCCCGTAGAGGAGACTCTACTATGATCCCGGAAAACGCCCAGCAGCGTGGCGTAGGTGATCTTAGAGCATCTTCCCTGAATGAAATACTTCCTACAATTGTGGGAGATGTTACTGGGGAGTACATGGGCAACTTGATGTATGCTATGCGAAACCTGTCACCAGAAGCTGCACAGCCTTTTGTAAAGTATTACGAAGCACAGGCTAAGTTTGAATTGGCTGCTGCATTACGGGCAGGTGATAGTGCAGGTGTGGACCGAGTGTTTGATGTAGCCTCACAGTACAAGCAACAGCTAGATACCGTGGGTAGTAACCTATCGGACGAGTTGTACGAGGTAGGATCATCCATTCGTTCCCGTGAAGCTGAATTGGGTAGTGTGGTAGCTGCGGCAGATATGTCTATGGATGCTTCAAAGGCACAACTCAAAGAGGCACAAGACAGCATACTTACCAGCTTCATCAACCCTAGCACCGACGACCTAGTAGGAAATCCTAGCGCCGTAATTCGTGACATCCTGTTTGATAAACAGGGTGGGGATCGCATGCGTGAACTACTGTCCGAAGTAGATAGACTACCTGAAGGTCAGCGCCCACTTGCCCTTGCGGCACTGCGGGAACGTGCTTCTGATATCCTAGTAGATGAGCTAATGGGTTCTACCCCCATCAATTTAAAAGGTGACGCCGCACAGTACAACACCATGATGGGACGATTGAATACCGTATTGAACGGAAATAATTCAGATACTCTGGGTACGATGCAAGCCTTGTACAAAGACGATCCAGTCTACTTTGACAGCTTCACGACGGTACTGGGCGGACTAATGGAAGCCAACGTCACTCAGAGGTTAAAACTTGCACAGTCGGGTTCTGATACCGTGATTAACAACACGCTACAGAAAGACATAAAAGACAGTACAAGTACGGGTTTACTCTTACTCTTTGGTTATATGAACCCAACCGCCGCCGCTGCTAGAAGGTTAACGGCACAACAGGTTTCTGCCGCAGAGAATCTAGCGGACCTAGTGGGTAAAGAGACTTTGATAGTGGCAGTATCCAATCCTACCGAATTTGCGAACATGATCCGGGCGGTAAAAAACACAAGCGACCCTTCCATAAAGAAACAGATTGCTGAACATTTTGGTCAAATATTCTCACACGGTATGGGGTATCAGATACGAGTAACACAGGATGGGGAAGACCCGCTTGTGGATAGAGGGGTACAAGCTGTCACTGAGGTAGAGGCGCAAACAAAAGCAGCCTTCTCTGAATGAAGAAAGGCTCCGCCATTACTGACAGAGCCTCCCAAACTTGAAAAGTACAGCGACCAAACTGTACGCTTTCAACATATAAAACCTAGCCTCCCCGGTCAATAGATCAGGGAGGTTTTTTTATTCCTCATCGGGAAAGAATATGTCGTAGAGTACGATGTGTATGGTGAACAAAGGCCACAGGATAGCCATTACTACCAGTCCTATTGTGGAACCTCCGTCTGCTACATCCAATATGGAAAGTACTAGGAGAGAACCGAGGAGGTATAGGCATATGGCTAGTGTTAACATTTTTCTCTTTCGTATTTGATGAATGCTTTGATCCACGTTGCACAGATGTCGCTTCGGACAATATCATCCACGGTCATCTCAATCACTGCGAAGGGCAGCATCTGTGATTTGGTGATGTGAATGATCTTACTGAGACCGCTGTCGTTTTTAAGGTCGGTCTGCTGAACGTCCCCGTTAACCACCGCCCGTGAGGACGAACCCAGACGGGTCAGGAACATCTTCAATTGATCGTATGTAGTGTTCTGAGCCTCATCCAATAGGACAAAGGACTTATCAAATGTCCTACCACGCATGGTCTCAAACGGCTCAATGACCAGAGTGCCATCCTTCTTCATGGCCTCGACCTTCTGTGGGCCAAGATGCTGTACCAGTACCTGTATGATAGGAGCGACCCATGGGGCCATCTTCTCCTGCATATCTCCGGGGAAAAAACCCAGACCCTTACCAGACGAAACATTGGGGCGTGTGATGACGATCCTCTTGATGCTCCGTTCATTGTACAGTTTAGCAGCCATCGTCGCTGCCATGTAGGTCTTACCTGTTCCTGCACACCCGGTGACAAAGATCAGAGGGTCTTTTTGTAACGCATCAACGTATGTTTGTTGATTATACGTTTTAGCGTAAAGTTCGATTGTTTTCTTTTGCTTGGGAGTAGGGGCAAATCCTTGCTGAACCTTCTCCTTGCGGCTGTACCGCTTGGCGTTCTTGCTCATAGTTACCTGAATGTTGGGGAGGGGGATTGTAGCCTTAGCTACTACAACTATTATAGCACAAAGGCCGCACCTATGTAAGTGCGACCCCTTAGTTTAAGCAGCCTCGTCCTGCTTTTGGTTCATCTCGTAGATGTTCAGTTCGAACAGGCCTTTGTTTAGCAGCCAGTGCATCACAGCTACGTTATTAGCACTGGATCGTAGTTGGATTTTACCCTCCTGATCCACACCTACGGTGATAAGGGCTGTAAGGTCGGCTTCGCCGACTTCTTTGATGATGTTTTGAAC
>Ga0208814_1001380_pt1 | contig 11491 bp, 14 predicted proteins | sample MalvirAntarct_55_FD_184253 | JGI IMG/M metagenome (GOLD analysis project Ga0208814, IMG submission 184253) | Marine viral communities from the Global Malaspina Expedition - Malaspina viral metaG Antarct_55 (SPAdes) (version 2) | ecosystem: Environmental > Aquatic > Marine > Oceanic | place...
TCTTTTGGCGCAGGTGCAGGTGCTGCTGCTACTCCGTTTAGCCCATAACATTAGCTTTTAAGGAGTAATTTATGGCTGATGCACTTACGAGCCAAGTAATTCAGGATGGTGGGCACACTGCCATCCTTAAGTTTACCAATGTCAGTGACGGGTCAGGTCAGTCAGCGGATGTGTTAGTAGATGTTTCTACGCTTACCCCTGACCCTGTGACTAAACAAGTGTGTACTGGCGTTACCTTGCAATCTGTTACCTTTTCCAATATTGGCATGGGCGTACAGTTGTTATGGAAAGCAACTACTGATGTACTTCTTGTCAACCTTCTGCAAGATTGGACGGATACTATGGACTTTTCAGCCTACGGCATCCCTAACAATTCAGCAGGAGGTAAGACAGGTGACATTGTGGTTACTACTACAGGAGCTACAGCGGGAGACACTTACTTTCTTGTCTTAACGCTAACTAAGACTTATGCCAGCGTCTAAAGACTCTAGGCTTGCTAGGATAGGGGTATCTGGGTATAACAAACCCAAGCGTACTCCTAACCACCCTAAGAAAAGCCATGTGGTTGTGGCGAAGTGCGCGGATGGGTCTATTAAGACCATACGTTTTGGGGAGCAAGGCGCAAGTACAGCAGGCAAACCCAAGGCGGGAGAGTCAGCTAAGATGAAGGCAAAACGTAAATCGTTTAAAGCTAGGCACGGCAAGAACATAGCAAAAGGTAGGTGTTCAGCCGCGTACTGGGCCGATAAGGTGAAGTGGTAATGCCTAGTAAAACAAAGAAACAAGCTAAGTTTATGGCAGCAGTAGCTAATAACCCTAAGTTTGCCAAAAAAGCAGGGGTTCCCCGAAGTGTGGGAAAAGATTTTGCTAAAGCCGATAAAGGAAAAACTTTTAAGGAGGGCGGAATGCCTAGTTATTTTGAGAGTACTAAAGGTAAACCCGGTAAAGCGGTAAAGAAATACAATAAGGGCGGAGTAATGGCCCACGACAAGAAAGAGTTACGCAATCTTTCCGATGAAGACTACCGTATCAGAAATAGAAGTGGCAGTAACACTGCTGCTGAAAGAAGGCGTATAGACGGTGAGCGCAGTTACTTGCGTAACCAAGAATCAAGCTACAACATGGGCGGGAAAATAGAAAAATATCAAGCAGGTGGTATGCCCAAAAGCCGTGATGGAATGTGCTCACAAGGTCAAACTAGAGCAGTTGGACAAACCGGAACTAGATCGTAAACTATTAATAACTAAGGAGTAATGCTATGAAAACTGGACTATGGGGTGTACCCACAGCAGAAGAAGCAGCAGCGGCAGCAGCTAAAAAAGCAGCGGCGGCTAAGAAAAAAGCTAAGTAGTGGCTACTTCCGGCATTGCTACATTCAACATGGACTTCACGGAAATTGCCGAGGAAGCGTTTGAGCGTGCCGGAAGAGAACTCCATTCAGGGTATGATTTAAAGACTGCTAGACGGTCTATGAATCTGTTAACCATTGAGTGGGCTAACCGTGGGATTAACATGTGGACGATTGACGAAGGTTTTATAAACCTAGCTCAAGGTGTAGCCACGTATGATCTACCCGCCGCTACTATTGACTTAATAGAGCAAGTTATAAGGACGGGAGCGGGCAGTGCTACTTTACAGTCTGATCTCAATCTTTCTAGGATTAGTGTCTCCACGTACTCTTCTGTCCCTAATAAGCTTACTCAGGGCCGTCCCATACAAGTGTGGGTAGATCGGCTTAGGGATAACCCAACTGTAACGCTTTGGCCTGTGCCAGATAGAGGCACAGCCGTAGCTCCTTACTACATACTACGGTATTGGAGATTGCGGCGAATAGAGAATGCGGGAGCTGGAGTAGAAACTTCAGACATGAACTTTAGATTTTTCCCAGCCTTGGTGGCTGGGTTAGCTTATTACATTGCTACAAAAATCCCAGAGTTAATGCCCCGCATTGAGATGTTGAAACTTCAATATGAAGAGCAGTACGCTTTAGCAGCTGGGGAAGATAGAGAGAAAGCTGCTATTAGTTTGATCCCTCGTATATACGGGGCAAGCTAGGCATGAGTGAGCGGTATGCGTCAGGGCAAAAGGCAATTGCCGAGTGCGATGTATGCGGATTTCAGTACAGGTTGCGCGATTTAAAGCCGCTAGTAGTAAAAGCGGTTGTTACGGGAATAAAGGCTTGCCCTGAGTGTTGGAACCCTGACCAACCCCAGCTGATGTTGGGTGTGTTTCCGGTATCAGACCCGCAAGCAATACGTAACCCAAGACCTGACTTTACAGGGTATCCCCAGAGTCGGGCACGAATACAACCAGTTGACCCACTTTACGCTTTTGGGCACATCGGACTTGTTACTATAGTAATTACTTAGGAGACTAAGATGGATAAGATTAAAGTTAAGAAGTGGCCCGGCATTAAAAAGTATAACCCCGGCACTACGGTAAACTCCCCTGCACAATCTTCGGGCACTGTTAAAACCAGTGGCATCAAGATACGTGGAGTAGGCGCGGCCACTAAGGGAATTATTGCCCGTGGGCCAATGGCGTAGGGAGTAGTAGGTGAACTACACCGAACTTAAAGCCAACATACAAGACATCTGTGAACAAACGTTTACGGCAGATCAGCTTGCTATGTTTACCAAACAGGCAGAGCAGCTTATCCTCACTACTGTGGATTTGCCTGTTATGCGTAAAAACCAAACGGGTGCTACCACCCTTAACAACAAGTATCTTACGATGCCCAGCAATATGCTGTACGTGTATTCTGTTGCTGTGGTAGATGCGCTTAGTCAGTATCAGTACTTAATAAACAAAGACGTTAGCTTTATACGAGAAGCTTATCCAATAGCAGCAACAGCTGCATTGCCAGTTCACTACGCTATTTTTGGAGATGGCACGTTTATACTAGGCCCAACTCCTAATGCCGCTTACGTTGCGGAAATTCATTTTGCTACATATCCTGCATCCATAGTTACAGCGGGTACGTCGTATTTGGGTACAGAGTTTGATTCCGCGTTGCTTAACGGTGCTTTAGTACAGGCTATCCGGTTCCAGAAAGGCGAACCCGACATGGTGACAATGTATGAAAAGATGTACGTAGACGCTATGGCCCTATTAAGGAATATGGGTGCAGGTAGGCTAGAAACAGACACCTACCGCAGTGGTGTAGTACGAGTTCCCCCACAATAAAGGATAAATTATGTTAAGTGCAGTTGGTGGTGTAGAAGTAGGTATAGTCAAAGTAGGAACTATATCGGGGCGTGGGTTCACGCCGGAAGAAATAGCTGACCAAGCCTTAGATCAAATTATCTCTATTGGTAATAACTCACATCCGGTTATACAGGCCCAAGCAGAAGCATTTAGGACAGAAATTGGGTGTGTATTACTTGCGTATTTAAAACAAGCTGTGGCTTCACATAACACCACATTAACCAACCGTTTTCGGGATGCAGGGCATCCAGAATTAGTTAAATTATTAGAGGTATAAAATGGCTATTACAATTGCAACGGCAATGCCGACATCGTTCAAGGTAGAACTTCTGAAAGGTTTGCATAATTTCACTGCTGGGAGCACTCGGTTCAAGATGGCTCTTTTTACAGCTGTCGCTTCAGGAAGTGGAACTTATGGGGCTGCCACCACTAACTATTCCCAGATGGGCGCAGATGAGCTTGCGAGTGCTACAGGGTACAGTAGACCGGGCGAGTTTTTAACGTCGGTTACACCTACCGCTGATGGCACTACAGCCATTTTAGATTTCGCCAACGAAACGTGGGGATCAGCTAGTTTTACCACTTGCGGTGGTTTGATCTATGACACCGGAGATTCTAATTCTGCTTGTGCTGTGTTGAGTTTTGGCGGAGATCAGACCGTAAGCACTGGTGATTTTCAGATTCAATTCCCGGGCGCAGCCGCTGCTACCGCTATTATCCGTATAGCCTAGTAGGAGTTTGCGGTGAGCGGATGGGGTCAACGTGGTTGGGGTTTTAACCAATGGGGCGGGGCACCCGCTACTGTTGTATACCTCGGCGCTGTCTGGGGTGCTCGCGGGTGGGGCGAAGAAGCATGGGGCGCTAACGGCATCTCAACAGTTGGTACCGGTGCTATTGGGTCGGTTGTTGTAAGTTACAGCAGTATAGCTTACCCAACAGGAGTAGCGGCAACGGGTGCAGTAGGCACTGTTGTAACAAACTACAGTAACCTCACTATCCCAACGGGGGTCGAAGGGACAGGCGCAATAGGTACAGTAGGCAATGTTTCAAGTTTTGCTATTACTGGTGTACAAGGCGTAGGACAAATAAACAGTGTTAGCACTAACACCAGCGATTCAATTGTACCCAACGGGGTAGTAGGGACAGGCGCAGTAGGGGCAGTTGCTTTTAGTGCTGGTACAGTACTTAGTGTTACCGGAGTGGTGGGTACAGGGGCTATAGGCACAGTAACGCCAGCCTACGACAGGATTGTTTACCCCACAGGGGTAGTAGGAACTGGAGCTGTACAAGCGGTAACCCCTACAGTTATATTTACGGTAGTTGGAGTGGTGGGGACAGGTGCAGTAGGTACGGTAACAAACACCAGAAGTGCAAATATTTATCCGGTAGGGGTAGTAGGGACAGGCGCAATAGGAACCATCCTGCGGGGTGGCTGGACTACAATAGACGTTTCACAAAACCCGAATTGGGTAGACATAGACACAGCAGCATAGGAAACAATTATGGCAACTTATGTAAACAATTTACGGCTTAAAGAGATCACCACAGGTGATGAAGACGGTACTTGGGGAACCAGTACTAACACTAACTTGGAGCTTATTACCGACGGTTTTAGCTACGGTACGAAGCAGATGTCTGCGGATGCTAATGAAACCTTTACCATGCCTGATGCTACGGCTGATGCTACTCGTGGTTTCTACTTAAAGATTACCTCAGCATCTTCTCTTACGGGCACTCGCGTGGTAACGCTCGGTCCCAATACCGTGTCTAAAGTGTGGCTGGTTGAGAACGCTACAACGGGCAGCCAGATCATTACGATCAAGCAAGGCTCCGGTGGGTCCGTGGATATTGCCAATGGCTCTAAGTTTATGGTCATCACGGACGGTGCAGGTGCAGGAGCTGCTGTTATTAACGCCAACCCTACAGAAACGGGCGTAGGAGATGTTACGCTTAATGGCGTACAGACCCTAACTAACAAGACGTTAACTTCCCCTGTTTTAGGCGGAACAACTACTTCAGCTTCAGGCAATATCGTCTTGTCTCCAGCCACACAAATAGTAGAAGTAAAAGGGAATGGGTCTAGCGTAGAAGGACAAATTAAACTCAACTGCCACGCTAACACCCACGGACAAACACTTAAAGCACAGCCACATAGCGCAACTGTTACCAATACAATGTTATTGCCATTGGGTGCAAGCTCAACTCTAGTGAGTGAAGTAGGCACTGCCACACTTACCAACAAGACAATCAACGGCAGTGGCAACACCATAACCAACGTAAGTTTGACTACGGGCGTTACTGGCACTCTTCCAGTAGCCAATGGTGGAACAAACGCAACCACGGCCAATGCAGCTCGACAGGAGATTGCTTTGCCTGAGTTAGCAACAGGCGGCGGGGCCAGCGCTGACGTACACACCACTTCACCAGCCACGTTGGTGAATGGGCAGTATTGCGTGGCTGGGGCAGGGAGTATTACTTTTACACTGCCGGGAAGCCCACAAAAAGGAAGTAGCGTTATCATCAAAGACGGTACAGGAGCAGCAGCTACCACCAGTTTTACTGTTGCCCGTAACGGCTCTAAGATTGCGTCCTCTGCAACAGACCTGACGTTTGATAAAAACTTTGCCGAAATAACGCTGACCTACATAGATGGAACTATTGGCTGGAGTGTCTAAATGAGTAACTTATCCGAGCTGATACCCGCAGGAGGCGGTCAGAATAACACCGACTTTGTTGCCTCTGGCAATATTGCTTCGGGCAAGCCTGTCATCCTTAACAGTACAGGGACTGCTACTCAGGTTGGGGCGGCCGCAGCTAGTTCCGTAGGAATAGGCACTGCTGTGGTGTATGACGCAGGCACCAACACTGACAACTGTATAGCTTACGATTCTTCAAGTAATAAAGTAGTTGTTGGCTATAGATCATCAAGCACGGGTTATGGGATTGTTGGAACCGTGTCAGGGACAAGCATCAGTTATGGCAGTGCAACGGCTTTGCCGAGCAATGTGTATATGAGAGAGGCATCGATGGCGTATGACTCTACTAACAATAAAGTAGTTATGAGCTACAGAAGTAATGATGACGATTATGGCTATGCGGCAGTCGGAACAATAACAGGAACAGCCATTGCGTGGGGCACTCCCGTTGCTTTTGCAAGTGCTAAGTCAGAATATACAAGCTGCGTCTACGATTCTTCAAACAACAAAATAGTTATTGCTTTTAATGACGGAGCCAATAGCCAATACGGAACAGCGATTGTCGGGACAGTAAGTGGGACAACCATAAGTTTTGGTACGGAAGTCGTGTTTAATGCAGCGGAAAGTAGCGTTTTTATCGAACAAGCCTACGATTCTTCTAGTAATAAAGTAATTATAACCACTATGGATGAAGGTAATTCAGGGCGTGGAAACGCTGTTGTGGGGACCGTCTCTGGAACATCAATTAGCTTTGGCACAAACGTACTGTATAGTCCATCTCGTGCAGGCTCTCAAGCTATATCCTTTGATACTGTGGCAAACAAAGTAGTTATAGGGTATGCCGACGACAATAACACGGACTATGGAACCGCAATTGTGGGAACAGTCTCCGGGACAAGTATTTCGTTTGGAACGGCAGCCGTGTTTAATTCCGCAGCGGTATCACAAACTTCTTGTTCGTATGACACAGGTGCGGACAGAACAATTATATCTTATAAAAATAACTCGCCATCTGCGGGGAAAGTTATAGCTGGGGCGGTTAGTGGGACAAGTATTTCATTTAACACCGCATCTACTTTTGACTCTCCTACTAATGTGGACTCTGTTTACGACGCAAACGCGGGCAAAGTAGTCACTGTCTATACGAATAGTACCGGAAGATCGGTTGTCCTTTCGGCTTCAGCAACAAACCTCACCGCCACGAATCTTCTAGGCGTAGCGGCTGGCGCAATAACAAGCGGAGCTACCGGAACAATCAATACGTGGGGTAGTCGTAACGAGGTTCAAACTAGCCTAACAGTTGCCAGCGACTACTACGTGCAGGGTGATGGCACGATAACCACTGCCAGTGCCTCCCCCGCGCAGCTTATTGGTGAAGCCATAACAGCCACCCAAATCAACATTAAGGATTACACCGGATGACAAATCTTTCCGATCTATTCCCTGCGGGCGCGGGTAAACAAGTTAGTTTTGTTGCTGATGGCGCAATTAGCGCTGCGGGTAAGCCTGTCATTTTAAACAGCGCAGGGACGGTTACTCCGGTTGCGGAGACTTCCTCAGCAGTTGATATACCTTACGGCTCTGCTAGCACCTTCACCACAACAGCAAACAAATATGTAGCTAATGATATCCACTTTGACCCCGTAACTAAAGGAAGAGTTGGCGCGTCCTACAACGGCCCGAGCGACTACCCAAGTTTTGTCATGGGTACGCATAGTGGCTCTAGCATTACGTGGGGAACCGCTGTTGTTCTAGTATCTACTGGAAGTAACGTAACCACTGCTTTCAACTTTGACCCAAACAATGCTAACGAGGTTGTTTTTCTTTATCAGTTAGTAGGTACTGGAATAACAGCTAGGCAAGGGACTATATCTGGATCGGGAGCATCAATAACGACTACCTTGGGTACGCCGCTTACAATGTACTCCGATTCTAGCACTGCCAACACGAGAGCCATCCGCAATTCGGGGGTTGCTTTTGACCCTAGCGCCGCAACGCCCACTTTCTTAGCCTTCTACATCCAGACTGCCGCATCAAACACTGAGGTGGTTCGCTCAGGCACGATCTCAGGAGCCACGATAACGGCAGGTAGTTCGGTAAATCTTCCGGCCACTATGGGACAGCGGGATTTTTCGGGGCTTGCTTTCAACACGGCGGGAACATGGGTTATCGGCTACCCCGCCGCAAGCGACTACATGGGCATGGTTTTTGGAAGTATCTCATCAAACGTGCCCCAAGTTGGCACTGAAATTGTTGTTATCTCAAGCGACTCAGGAAGAGCATACCTGCCTCAGTTTGACCCTTTCAACACTCTTCGTGTGTCAATGGGGTACGAAATATCTTCGGTTGGTTACGCACAGATATTTACGCTGGCAAACGCGGGTACTGGCACTACGGTTTCAACAGGGACACAAACTGCAATAGCAGGGAACCTTACTTCAATGCCGTGCAGCGTCTTGTTTAATGATGTTACTCAGAACGGTCTAATCATCACATTTCAAGATGCAGTAGATGACTTGTATATGCGCCCCGCTACTTACAACCCAGCCTCAAGCAACGCAATGACGCTAGGAACTGCCGTGCTAGTGTTTGATTTCTCCGCCGTTGGCGATACTCCTCAAAAACCCTATGGGGCGGGCATGGGCAACGGTGTAGCAGCATATACGTACACCTTAGATTCTAACTCTGATGGCACTATTATATCTGCAAAGGGTGTAACTAACGAAACTAACCTAACCGCAACCAACTTCATTGGCATTTCCGATGCAGCTATCCTCGATACCGCCAGTGGCAACGTAACAATCAAAGGTGGTATAGCGGCTACGGGTCTGACTTCATTGACTCCGGGCAGCGATTACTACGCGCAGGACGATGGCTCGATAACCACCTCTTCGGCCGGTGTTAAAATAGGCAAAGCCATGTCAGCCACGGCAATTAACTTGGAGTATTCATCGTGAGCAAACTTTCCGAATTACTCCCAGCAGGCGCTTCTGGTAAGACCATTGAAGCGGTAGCCACTGCAAACATTGCGAGCAAAGCTCCTGTCATTCTTAACAGCGCAGGGACGGTTAGCCCAATAGTATTAAGCGGTGCTGGCTTAGGCACTCCGGTGCAGTTTGAAACTGGGGCGATTGATAGCGGGGCGGTTTCGACTGTTTATGATCCTGATGAACAAAAGACTGTAATTGCTTATTCGGATAGTGGTAATTCCAGTTATGGAACTGCTGTCGTAGGCACGGTTACCAGCGACACTACGTTGAGTTTTGGCACTCCTGTTGTTTTTGAATCTGCGGGTACAGAGTCTATTTCTGCTACTTATGATACCGCTGCCAACAAGGTGGTTATTGTTTATGCTGATAATGGAAATAGCAGTTATGGGACGGGGATTGTAGGGACGGTGAGTGGTACGACTATTAGCTTTGGAACCGCTGTGGTTTTTTCGTCTAACGATTCCCGTGCTAATTGTTGTATTTTTGAACCTAACAGCGGAACAGTAGTTGTTGCTTCCAAACAATTTAGCGGCTTAAATCGGGGGGATACTCATGTAGGAACCGTAAGCGGTACAAGCATTAGCTTTGGAAGTTCCGACACATTTTTATCTACCATCCCTGAATATATTTCTATGTCGTATGACCCAGACAACAGTAATCAAATATTAATAGTTTGTCGTAACGATAGTAATGGGTATTGCACAGCTGTATTGGCCGCTAGAAGTGGTGGAGGTATGTCATTTGGTACACCAGTAGTTATTTTAGCTAATAGCACATATTGGACTCAAACTGTCTACGACACTGTGCAAAACAAGCATGTTGTTTTTTGGTCTAATCAAGGCAGTAATTATGACGGGAACGTAATAGTAGGTACGACTTCAGGCACTAACGTTAGTTTTGGAAGTGCTGTGGTTTGGCAAGCAGGATCAGCGGGAAATGGGGTGCAATACACGGGGGCGTGTTGGGACTCCGTAAATAACAGAATACCAATGGCTTATACCTTAAAGGCTGCCAGTGACGCTGCCAGCGTTGGCTATGTTCTTTCTGCAACTCTGGATAGTGGTGGAACTGTAACATTTAGCGCTCAAACGCAATTTGGAACCAACTTGTCCAAACTTAATGGTAAATGCGGTAATTTTGCAGCGTTTGATACTGACCAAGAATCCATGGTATACGGTTATCAATCTGATCAAAATTCAAGCACAGGTTATGCACTTGCATGGCAACCGAGTTCGTCTAACCTCACCGCGTCTAACTTCGTAGGCATCGCAGACGCAGCCATATCCAGTTCGGCTACGGGAACGATTGTTGTGCAGGGCGGTACGGCTACAGGCGTTTCGTTAGACTCTTATTTTTCTTTAGGCACTCCCGTTGTCTATGAGACGGCAACTACTTATTACACCGCCTCAACTTATGATTCTACAAACGACAAAACAGTTATCTGCTATAGAGACAACGGCAACAGTGGCGCAGGAACGGCTATTGTTGGAACAGTTAGCGGAACAACAATTTCTTATGGAACAGCCGTAGTTTTTAACTCAGGCTCAACCAATCAGATGTCTGCAACTTTTGACACTAATTCAGGAAAAATAGTAATAGTGTACGAGGACGCTGCTGCAAGTCAGCGAGGTACGGCAGTAGTTGGCACTGTGTCGGGTACTTCAATTAGCTTCGGTACTCCGGTTGTATTCAGAGCGTCTGAAACGGGTGGCCCTCCGGTTGTAACCTACGACTCTACTGCCCAGAAAGTAGTAGTGGTTTATAATGTGGATTCAACCACTAATAAAGGTCACGCTATTGTAGGTACAGTCTCAGGCACTTCTATTAGCTTTGGCACGGAAGTTATTTTCAAGAACGATATTTATAACAGTCAATTTGGCGTAGCCTACGATGCAAACGCCAATAGGACTGTTATTACTTACCAAAAAAATGGGGGCAATGGGACGGCTATAGTCGGCACTGTTTCCGGTACAAGCATTTCTTTTGGGACAGAAGTGGTTTATAACTCCGCTGACTCTAATGGCAACAATGCCGTATATGATCCCGATTCACAAAAAGTAGTAATAGTGTTTGATACGGTAGGAGTGGGTAAGGGTGTTGTCGGCACGGTTTCCGGTACAGGGATAAGTTTTGGAGCTTTGGCTACTTTCGCAGCGAGTGGCGTTGCTAATGGCCTTACAAATTCAAATCCGATTGCTTACGACACGACACAAGACAAAGTAGTCCTTGTATATGAGGACACCACTGCCAACACCTTATATGCTAATACGGGTACCGTCTCAGGCACTTCTATTAGCTTTGGGACGGCTACAACATTAACCACTAACAACACTGGCTATGCTGTGGTCAGTTACGACCCTGACGTACAGAGAAGCGTATTTGCATATGCCGATGGCGGGTCTTCGGATCATGGCACAGCTATAGTTGGAACTTTAAGTACCGACTTAGCCACAGGCTCTAAATATTACGTTACCTCGACAGGGAGCTACAGCACTTCAGCGGGAAGCCCTAGCGTTAACGCAGGACTAGCAATATCAACAACAGCACTTCTTTTAAACGGAGATACATAATGAGTAAGACACTAACTTTTAACGACAC
>Ga0208814_1001381_pt1 | contig 11490 bp, 13 predicted proteins | sample MalvirAntarct_55_FD_184253 | JGI IMG/M metagenome (GOLD analysis project Ga0208814, IMG submission 184253) | Marine viral communities from the Global Malaspina Expedition - Malaspina viral metaG Antarct_55 (SPAdes) (version 2) | ecosystem: Environmental > Aquatic > Marine > Oceanic | place...
ATCTAAGACGCTTTATGATATGGGGATGAAAGTTGCGGCAGTGAGTTTGATGTGCCAAGACGAACGAGTTTTTACTTCTATGATGATGGCTGGCACTCCTTGCCCTTACGAAGGAGAGATTGGAGAAGCAGCTAAGATTGCCTGGGAAGAAAATGCAGATCAAAGACCTGACAAAAAATCATTTTTGAAGAAGAACAAATTAACTAGGGCAGAAAAGAAAGCAGCAAGACTTAAAGCAAAAGAAAACGGATGAAAAAACTTCTTTTACTGCTAGGGATTCTGTTTGCTGCTAATGCAATAGCGGATAATAACAGCGCCTGTTCTAACAGCCAGGATTGTTATAACAGTGGTGTATACATCTATGAGGGTGGTCAAGACCTTGTAGATCTCTATAACATGTCAGGTACTACCAACCTAAACGCTGGTGACGATCAATATTCAAGCCAAGTATCTCTTGGGATGGAATGGAATCGTTGGGGACAAACCTGGTCACATGCCAGAATGTCTACTAATGGGTGTTTAAACCTTAGAAGTGGATCGGCTGGGGGTAATTCAGCTAACTGTTTAGATTTCACACCCCAATCCTTACCTTACAAAGACTACACCTTATATCCTCTATGGACTGATTTAATCAGGGGTACAGCGTCAGGAGGGCAAACCTCTAAGATGTTGTTTAAAGACTTTGGAGACTACGCTGTCTTTGGTTGGTATTACCTAAGAGAGTTCCAAAGAAGTTCAAGCAATAGTTTTGAAGCAATCCTTTACGCCAATAACTCATACGAATTTAGATACAGAGAGTTAGACATTATTAACCATGATGTTGTTATAGGCGAACAAGGGAAACACTCTACTACCCCGGAAGATACCAAAACATTCTTATACTACAATGATGGTCAGAGTGGTTACGTTACATTAGATACATACTTAGCTGGGTACGGTGGCCCTGATATAGAAAATGGGGGTTCTCTATACTCAGGAACAGAAGCTCAAATGTGTGAGATAAATGCCTTATACGTTAGTACATGTTCAGGATACGCAGCAGCTTACTTAGGGCAACAATGTGCTATTAATTCATTATACAACTCAGAGTGTACTGGGTATGCAGCAGCTTACTTACTCCAGCAGTGTGGGCTTAATACTTTGTATGATGAAAGTTGTACTGGTTATACAGTAGCTAAATTAGTATACGAATGTGATTTAGACGTATTTTATTCTAGTGCATGTGATGGCTACTCGTCTGCTTTGGCGCAACAACAAGCGTTAGAAGATGCTATATATGAAACAGATGACAGTCAGTATGGCTATGATGATGGTTATGATGAATATGGGAATGAAGAATACGATTCACAGTATGGGTATGATGATAATGGGACTGCCTATACAGCAGATGATATGTGGTACGACGAAGAATATGACGAGTACTTAGACCCAAATGACCCTTGTTACGAAAATGCTTGCGAAGGTTTTACAGACGCTGATTGGTATTCACTAGACATAGAACAGTTTGGACAGGAACAAGTAGATGAGTGGTATGGGGAAGAAGTAGTATTTTCTGAAGAAGGGTATGCTGATTATGGAACATCAACAGAAGAAGAATATTGGGAAGATATTGATGAAGGCATGGATACCTATGATCAAGAACAAGACGCTCTACGGGCCGCAGAAGAGGAGATGTTAGCCCAAGAAGAAGAGCAACGAATGTTAGAAGATGCAGAAATGTTAGCGCAAGAAGAAGAATATTGGGCGCAAGAAGAAACTTTTTATGCACCTATGGAAGCTGAAGAGGATTTGTACGCATACGAAATAGAAGAATTTGAACCTGTAGGGGAGGATATAGAGTTTTCTGAGGAAGTATTTTTAGCAGAAACTCCCTTGGAAGAACTATACGAAGAAGAATTTTACGAAGCAGAGGTTATACAAGAAAGACCACTGCTGGCCCAAAACCTTATAGATCAAGAGATCTACATATTAGAAGAAACAATAGGTGTCGAAATATTTGTTGAAGAAGAGTGGGAGCCTGTTGAAGAAAATGAAATACATGAAGAAAAGTTAGAAGAGATTGAACGCGAAGAAGAAATTTATTTAAAAGACGACAAGGCTTTTGAAGATTTAATAGACGAAGATGAGTTAGAAGAACTGATTAACGAAGAAGATGAGGAAGAGTTTTTTAAAGAAGAAAAAATAGAAGAAAATAAAAGTACAAGATTTGTGGCTTCTAGTACAAGTCCAGCAACTATTGTAACTAGCACAGAACAAACATTTACAGTAATGGTTCAACAAGAACAACAACCAATACAACAAGCAGTAGTACAGGATTCAAGCTCCAGCAGTACACAAGCAGTTGTGGCGGCAATAGATTTTGGAGGTACACAAGAAGAGCAAGTAACAGTTGCTGAAGTCTTACAAGAACAATTAGACGATGGATCAGGTAGCTCAACAGGCAATAGTTTTGATTCAAACTCTTACTCAAGTGGTAGTAGTGTTGCGGCTACAAGCTCTGAACAACAACAAATAACGCAATCCACAGGCAATACTTTTGTAGTAGAACAACAAGAACAATCAACAGGACAAGTGCAGATCCAGGTAGCAGAGATAGTTGATTCCGGCCCTGCGGTAACTGCCTTTGAAGTAGCTGAACAACAAGAGCAACAGCAAGAAGAACAACAAGAATTAACATTTGATGATGGCTCTAACTTTACAGTAGCTGATCAAAACTTTGAAAGTTCGTTTGATGATGCTTTGGGAACAGGACAATCAATAGGACAATTTTTAAGTAACGCAGCACCAGACTTTGCTAAGTTTGAAGTTGAAGCACCTACGTTCCAAGAGCAACGACAATCAAGCGCAGTAGAAAGTTTAGCGGATTCTGTTAGTTCAACTGTTATAGCAACAAACTTACAAACAGAATTAAACAAATTGCAGCAAGACAACGAGAACACTAATGATTACGGCGACCAAACTATTGTTGTTTCGTATATTGGGTATTCTTCAGGGTTTAGCGAGTACACCTCACAGACACAATTAGCCGATAAACAAAGTTGGTACGATAGTTCGCAAGTATATAAAGGACAGAAGACTGTTGATAATGTAGTAGGTTTTTATAGGATGGCGGGAAGAACTCAAGAAAAACTACAAGAAATGATACACAGTCAATATAATAGATAGTGCGGAATAACAGGGAGGGAAATGGCGGAAGTAGAGTATGAAGGAATAAAGATGAGCGGCAGTAAAATGCTGTTTATACTCCCGTTATTAGGTACACTAATCGGTGGTCTATGGGGAGGTTTTGAGTTGTATAATAGGCTACTTGTTGCTGAAGAGGCATTAGCTGGTTTAAAGCCAGAAGCAATACAAGCAGAACTTGTCAGACTAACAGAATTAACAGAAATTATTAGAACTAATTTAAGAGAAGATATTAACGCAGCAAGAGAAGATATTAATACAGCCAAAGGGGATATTAATATAGTAAGAGATGAAACTAGTGAAGTAATGGACTTAGCAAGAGCTACTGAAAAGACATCAGCAGACACACAAAGAGAAATTAGAAATGATGTGTATGCTATGGAGCGTGGGATGAATACCCGCTTCAAAGAAATGGATGCAGAGACTAGAGAGCTAAGAAAAGACTTAGAAGAAAAGATTATGACAATACTTGAAAACCCCCTCAACGACACTGAATAATAGGACATCAGCATGGATCAGATCATAGAAATTATAAATATTCTCACGGCTTTAATTGCGTCATGTAGTGCAATTGCTGCTGTGACTCCTACGCCGAAAGATGATTCAATGCTTGCGAAGGCGTACAAGATAGTCGATCTTCTGGCGATCAATGTCGGTAAGGCGAAGGAGTAATGGCTAAGGACGCACTAGCCAAGATTGAAACGCATGAGAAGGAATGTGCGCTTCGATTTAAAGCTATTGAAAAGCGGCTAGAACGTGGCTCCCAACGCATGGATAGGATGGAAATGTCTATTTGGGGAGTTTACCCGTTTATCCTGGCCTCTGTTTTTTTAGCTAAATATCTCTAATTATAAGGAGTTTTATGAGACACTTACTTTTGATTAGCCTTTTATTTATTTCTGGGTGCTCATCTCTACAAGTATGTGGGACCAGGGAGTACAGCTTTGAAGTACCTAACACAGTGCCTTTCTTAAATGGTGCCTTTAAGATAAAGCGCAGCTCTGACCATGTAGATTGTGAGCGTGATCCAGCGGAAAGGGCTATCGACAATGATTAGTCATCAGAAACTAGCCCGAATTTGCGGAGAGAGCTATCAAAAAAGCACCTTTGAAGAGGCTAATATTGAGGTACTTGTAAAGGGTAACGTGTTTGCCTTCCGAGGTACAGATGAACCCAAAGACGCAATACGAGACATGCGCATCCTTCCCCTTTGGACGCGAGAGTTAGGCTGGTGTCCTGCTGGGTTTCTCAAGGCAAGTAGACGGCTCGTCAACAAAGTTACATCAATGTGCCTGGAACAGGACATTGACTACAAGAAAATAGAATTAACAGGGCATAGTCTGGGAGGTGCGGTAGCTCTTATTACTGGTGCGTTAATGGTGAGAGATGAAATCCCACCCGCACAAATTGTAACCTTCGGCGCTCCTCGATGTGGGCGGCTCAAGATTTTAGATGGGATAATTGTAACTCAGTACAGGTATGGGAAGGATATTGTCCCGATGGTTCCTCCGCTGATGCGGCGACATAACAAATTATTAAAATTTGGTAAACCAAAAAGCTACATCAAAGACCACTTTGTAAAAAATTATTTAAAAATAGAAAAGCCACAAAGGGAAATATGACCCCGAAACAACTAGAGCCAGGTAGTGAATACGCAAAATACGATGCAGATGGTGATGGTATAGTTTCAGATGAGGAGCTTGAAACAGCAGCGCGACTCCAGCAGCTAGAGGCAGCGCACGAAAAAGCAGATGCCCAACGCGGTATGGTTTGGTTTGCTCTATGCGGTATGCTTTTATACCCATCTGGTGTAGCTATTTGCTCGTTCTTAGGGATGAATGATGCCGCTGTCTTGCTCTCAGACATGGCAAATATGTATTTTCTCGCAACAGGGGGCGTGGTCAGCGTATTTTTTGGAAGCCAAGTTTTTGCAGGGAAAAATAAATGAGTGTAGATGTTAAACAAGTGTATGAAGAAATATCTGCCGATGAAGGTAAGGTACTCCATGCTTATTTGTGTAGTGAACACCACAAAACAGTCGGGATAGGCCATAAGGTTCTTGGCACGGATGTAGAAAATGACCTGCACATTTATGGGATTGGTGCTGATGTTACTGATGACCAGCGCATCTCAGAGGATAGGTGCTACGCACTGTTCCAAGAGGATGTCCAGATTTCGATTGGTGGGTGTCAGAAGATTTATGATAACTGGGAAGAACTCCCCCAGGAAATGCAACATGTCCTGGTTAACATGTGTTTCCAGCTTGGGCAAGGTGGCCTAAGCAAATTTAAAAATTTCAAAACTGCCATCGAAGATTATCAATGGCAAAGGGCCTCAGAAGAAATGCTGGATTCGCGTTGGGCGAGTCAAACGCCTGAACGGGCTGAACGATTATCGGACCGAGTCCTAGCAATAGGAGATTAAGATGCCATTACAGCCAGTAAATTTTAAGCCGGGTATAAACAAGGAAAGCACAAGCTATGCTGCGGAAGGCGGATGGTTTGATGGCAATCTGGTCAGGTTTAATAAAGGCTATGCTGAAAAAATAGGAGGATGGGAAAAGTATAGCCTAGCCTCTTATGAAGGGACCGGAAGAAAACTACACAACTGGGTTAATCTAGCAGGCACAAAGTTGCTGGGGCTTGGCACTAGGTTTAAGTTATATATCCAAGAAGGAGCAACCTTTAATGACGTTACTCCATTAAGATCTACTACAGCAGCAGGTGATGTAACTTTTGCTGACGGTGGAGTTGGGTCGAATATTGTTACAGTAACTGATACTTCTCATGGCGCTGCTGCAAATGATTTTGTTACCTTTTCTGGAGCGGCTAGTTTAGGTGGCCTTATTACTGCCGCCGTTCTTAATCATAATTATCAGATAGCTTCTATTGTTAGCGTAAATGCTTACACAGTATTAGCAACTGATGCCAGCGGAAACTCTGTAACCGCAAACTCTAGTGACATTAATAATGGCGGGGGTTCAACGGTAGGAAAATATGAAATCACTACGGGTCTTGACATATTTGTTGCGGGTACTGGTTGGAGCGTAGACGCTTGGGGTGACTCAACGTGGGGCTCAACATCTTCTTTAGGTGCAAATAACCAGCTTAGACTTTGGTCTATGGATAACTTTGGAGAAGACCTGATTGCAAACCCCAGGGCTGGAAGTATTTACTATTGGGATAATAGTGACGGATTATCTGCTAGAGCTGTTCCGTTAAGTAGCCTTTCTGGAGCTAACCTAACTCCGACTAAAGGGTTGCAAGTGATTGTCTCAGATGTAGACAGGCACGTTCTTGTTCTTGGTGCAGATCCAATATCAAACACCACAGGGTTAAGGACAGGCAGTATAGATCCTTTGTTAATTGCTTTTTCTGATCAAGAGAATGCTGCTGAATGGGAGCCTAAATCAACGAATACTGCAGGATCTCTCAGGTGTTCTGCTGGATCTGAAATAGTTGGCGGCTTGAGAGCAAGACAAGAAACTTTAATATGGACTGACGTAGCGTTGTATAGCTTGCAGTTTATTGGAACGCCTCTTACCTTTGGTCTAAATCTAATCAACGAAGGTGTTACTTTAATTGGTCCCAACTGCGCTGTTAACACACCTGTCGGAATATTCTGGATGGATAGAAAAGGATTCTATGCATACACAGGCACAGTTAAAAATATAAAATGCACAGTTAAGTCTTATGTTTATGATGACTTTAATCAATCACAGGCATATCAATTCTTTGGATTTTTAAACAAAGAGTTTGATGAGGTTGGTTGGTTCTATTGCTCTTCATCATCTACAGTCATTGATCGTTATGTTACATACAACTATGTAGAAAATAGTTGGGCTATAGGACAAATGTCTAGAACAGCCTGGTTAGATGAAGGTATATCGGTTAATCCTATTGCTGCAGGGAAGGACTCTTCTACAGCTTATTTGTATAGTCATGAGGTAGGCAATGATGATGATGGATCTCCGATGGAGTCTGTATACATTCAGTCAGGAGACTTTGATATAGGCGATGGAGAAGACTTCCAGTTCATTAGGCGAATGATTCCAGATATTGATTTCAATGGAACCGGCGGTAGTAGCCAGGCTATAGATGCTGTTTTAAAAGTAAGAAACTATCCAGGAGATTCTTTAGCGACAGAGCAAACTACTTCTTTTACTGGCAGCACCACCAAGATAGATATGAGGGCCAGAGGGCGACAGGCTGCTTTAAGGTATCAGTCCAGTGGTGCAGGCGTAGGCTTTAAGCTTGGGCAAACAAGGCTGGATGTGCAGCCTAATGGCAAAAGATAATGGCCAAAATACTACAAACACGGTTGCCTATATCGACAGAAGAAAATGTAACATCTGACATCTTCAACCGTACCATAAGGGTGCTTGAGCTCAACCTGAATGCTGTTGATGTTGATAATACTCCTCAGTTTAATCAAACAGTTATTGATGAGTCTAAGTTTAGGGACGGTGATGTTATCTGGAATACTAGTCTGCAAAAGCTACAAGTATTCTCTGGGGATTCCTTTAAGACCATCTCTTATCCCGCTCCTACGCTGCTGGCCACTGCTTCTGTGGGGTCTGTGCAGGTAATAGCTAATGGTTCTATTGTCGTGGAGGTTGGCTAATGTTTAGATCTTATGCCGGGAAAGGTGTAAAAACCTACCGAAATGCCCATCTGAGTAGTAAACTACAGGCTGCTTTAGCAGAAAATAAATCAATAGGCAAGGCGGAAATGTTAAATGTCAATGGCTGATATTGTAGATGGTGGTGGCGGATACAGCGATTTAAGAGATGATGAAGAAATTTCTGAATCACTTTTTGTAAGTGTCGTTAACGCTTTGCTTGGATTAGGAAAGTCTCCAGACAGTGTTCCGACTTGGCGGCCAGGCATTACTTTAAATGACCTTACTCCTGAGACTGCTAATTTAGTTCAAAGAATGAACCGTATAATAAACCCAGGGGAGATGGGTCAAAGATCTGGACCATACTCTGGGACTAATTGGAATGAAGGCGCTGACTTTGTAAGAGACAAATACGGCATGTCTCCCCAGTTGAGCGATGTAAGGAATGCAAGAAACACTAATCCTTACATGTCTAGCCACGGAGATCCTAATCCACAATATAGATATAACCAAGCTTTTCAAAATCCAAGCAACAGAGATGATGCATATGCTGCTTTAGCTTCTCAAATAAATTTAAAAGCAGCTGCTAATCAACCTGATGAAGCCATTCAAGGACTTTTAAATAACTTTGGTATTCCAGAAACTGTTGAGCAATTTAGAGAAAGATTTGGAGGAACTGCTCCCGCAAGTAGTGAGGGTATAGCCTCCCTTGATTCTGACCAAGCAGCAGAAGAGAGAAAGCGGCAACAAGCTTTAATTGATTCTGACGTTGGAGTTGGAGAATCGCTTATAGAAGCGCAGCGTAAGGCGTACGAAGATGAGCAGAAACAGATACTCATAGATAATGAAATAGAAAGATTAAGGGAGGAAGCAAGGAAACAAGCTTTAATTGATTCTGACGTTGGAGAATCGCAAACAAGAGTTGGGGGGGATCCCCCTGCTGAGGTTAACTTAGATATTAACCCCCTTACCGGAGAACCTTACGACGGTGGGATTAATGTCCCTGGTCTGGAACCAGAAGCAACAAACGATCCTTATCGACCGCTGACTCAAAAAGAAATGGATGAGTTTATTAAGAATGGAGCTCTTCCTCCTGGATGGAAAGGGGTTTCTGAGCAAGTGTCTTCCGCTCAAACTCCTACAGAAAAACAGGCTGAAGAAATCATAAACTCTGCTGGCGGCACTCCTGAGGAGAAAAAATCTTTATTAGGAAGAGCTCTAGCGTGGCTTCGTGGTGGAAGTTTACCAGGAGACATTCTCAAACTGGCTTTGCCTACATGGTTGATAAGTACAATTGGCGGTGGAACCAAGCCAAAAAAAGGTGGAACTCCTAGTGAAACTCCTAGTGAAACTCCTAGTGAAACTCCTAGTGAAACTCCTAGTGAAACTCCTAGTGAAACTCCTAGTGAAACTCCTAGTGAAACTCCTAGTGTAGGGAAATTTCCAGGACTAACCACGCCGGAACAAGTTTTTAAGCATATTGAAGCCACTAAAGATACAGCTGGGTTAACTGAAAAACAAATAGCAGATGCAGCAGAGTATGCTAAGGCGCAGCCTAAAGGCATTGTTCCTAATTGGTTGTTGGCGCTCTTAGGATTAGGAGCTGTTTTAGGTGGGTCAAGTGATGATCCAAAGCCTACGTCACTCCAAGAAGCTGCAGCCAACAGATCAAAGGAAGTTTATGAAAATGAAAACCTCTTTGATCCAACAGGACCATCTCCTCTTCAGGAAATTGATCCCGCATTTAAAGACATAAAAACCTTTATGCCTGCAGGGCAGGTGCCTGATTTTAATCTAGGCTACAGAGGCGTACCCGGTCAGATGTATGCCAACTATGAGGGTACAGGTCCAAGAGGTGTAGCAGGATTAAGAGGCAACATTACTCCAATGTCTCAGGCAGCGCAGGTAGCGCAAGGCGGATTGATGGAATTGGCCTATGGAGGATCAACGTCTTATCCCAGGATGAATGGTCAGATCTCTGGGCCAGGGACAGAGAAGTCAGATGATATACCCGCCATGCTTTCTGACGGAGAGTTTGTTGTTAACTCAGCGGCAGTCAGAGGTATTGGTAATTTAATGGGAAACAAAAAACCTAAGAGCAAAGCGGCCCAAAGAAGAGAAGGCGCTAGAATGATGTATGCTCTACAGAAAGCAGGCGAAAAAGCAGCGGGGATGACATAATGAGTTTTAGCGATTTTTTTGAATCAGATACAGAGTTAGTTGACACTAGCCAACCTTATGTTTTACCTAAAGCGCAAAAGGATTTTTCTGATCCTGCTGTAGAGTATGGCGCTAGACAGTTACTTGGATCTTATTTCGGGGGAGAAGGACAGCCTGGCATGATAAGCCAGCAGATACCTGTACCCATAAGACAAATAGCAGGACTTTCTCCTCTTGAGATACAAGCAAGAAATTCAGCTCAGGGGTTAGGTGGCTTTGCACCACAGTTGAATCAGGCTCAACAGTACTACCAACAGAGTGCAATGGGGTACAACCCCATGATGGCTCAATCGTTCATGAACCCTTACATGAACAGCGTATACCAGCCACAGATGCAGGAAATACAAAGGCTGGGCGAAGCTCAGAAGAGAGATGCCAGAGCAAATCAAGTCCAATCAGGTGCCTTTGGCGGATCAAGAGGCGCTGTCCAGGAAGCTGAGATAGATAGAAGTGTGCTTGATAAGCAAGCGCAGTTTGGCTCAGACCTGGCTTATAAAGGCTACGGCGATGCGATGGCTAACTCTATGTCTGGCTTTAATACCATGCAGTCTAATAGAGCAGGCGCTGCCCGTGGCATTTCTGGGTTAGGACAGCAAGGGTACGACATGCTATCTGGTCAAATAGGTACTCTCTCTGGTCTGGGGCAGGCAGGCAGGGGCATTCAAGATACTGCGTTTGGCAATCAATATACAGCAGCGACTCAAATGGCAGATGAACCATATATGCGATTGCAGAGAGGACAGCAAATGCTCGGTGGATTAGGTGGCTTATTGCCTCAATACATGTCTGGTTTTGGCGGTGGCATGGGCCAGATGGAGGCTTATCAAGATCCTAGTATGGCTGCCAAATTAGGTGGCGCTTTACTGACGTTATCGAACTATGGACAGCAATAAGATGAATAGGAAAAACTATGAACCCTAATATATACAATCGACCTATGTTTCAAACTCCCCAGCGCCGTGCTGGTGGAGGGATCATGGCTGGCGTTGCTCCGATCAATATGAATGACGGAGGAGATCCTAACGATACTTGGGGTAATGCAGCAGGAAGTCTTTTCCGAGCCATCGGAGATGTTGGCAGGGATGCTTATGACGATTATGTTCCTGACATGCCATCACCTAGTGAAGCATTAAGAATGTATGATGAAGGAATAGACATTAATCTGGGCGACATGTACGGGAAAGGAAACTTTGTTGATTTTTCGGAAACGCAACTCGGTTCGATGAAGCCTGTAGATTATTTCCCTACTAAAACGGAAGAAGGTTCTGGAATAAATCTTAGGGATATAACTGATCTTCTTATTGTTGACCCAGAAGATCCTGTGGATGTTGCGATAGCTGCATCTGCTGTTGGGATGTTAGCTTTTCCTCCGGGTCTTATTGGTGTTGGATTAGCAAAGCTAGGATATACGGGAGTAAAAATAAAAAGAGTTTTACAAAGAGTTGCTGGCTTACAGAAAAAATTAGG
>Ga0208814_1001383_pt1 | contig 11486 bp, 20 predicted proteins | sample MalvirAntarct_55_FD_184253 | JGI IMG/M metagenome (GOLD analysis project Ga0208814, IMG submission 184253) | Marine viral communities from the Global Malaspina Expedition - Malaspina viral metaG Antarct_55 (SPAdes) (version 2) | ecosystem: Environmental > Aquatic > Marine > Oceanic | place...
ATTTTGAACGCCTGTGGTTACTGATTTACCTGCATCAAAACCCACTGCGGTGTTGTAGGTATCAGCGTTTGAGGTTACATTTGCAGTGGCTAACGTGCCTACACCAACTGCTACGTTCCTGTCACCCACAGTCATTGTGCTTAAAGAGTTGAAGCCGATTGCGGTGTTGTTATCTCCAGTTGTTAGAGCGTCACCGGCTAGTGCGCCAATTAAAGTTTGACGAACGCCTGTGGTGACTGACATTCCTGCCTGAGAACCTACGGCTGTATTATATGCACTGGCTGCCGAAGTAAAGTTTTGTGAAAGTAAAGATAGATAACCTATAGCAACAGACCTACTGCCTAAAGTGTCTGCTGAAAGAGCGCGTTGACCGACAGCTACATTAAAATCAGCATCCGTTAAGGCGTCACCTGCATTAGCGCCCACGATGGTGTTTTGAACGCCAGTAGTAATCGCAGTACCTGCTTCATCGCCTACCATCACGTTTAAACTACCACCGCTTGTGATGCTGTTACCTGCGTTGACACCTAGTCGTAGGTTGCTTGTGCCTGATGTAGTAGATGAGTAGTCACCTGTCACAGACAAGGAAGAAGGGTTAGTACCTAACTCGACAATAGCTGCTGATGCGTTCTCAGTGTATAGACGCTTGTCAGTGACGTTAACCGCTAACTCACCTTGTACTAGATCGCTTGCAGAAGGTGCGTCACCGCCTGTGGAACTGTTCTTAGTTACTATCTTTGTAGCCATAATTGTATACCCTTAGTATGTGCCGCCTAGTAGCGTACCCGCAGTCATGTTGTCTGCATTTAAAGTTGAGTTAGATTGTAAAGCTGAGTCTGCCTTACCGCCCTGTGTTGATGTAGCGTAAGCTGATGCGGCTGTGGTGGCTACATCTCCCAACCCTAGTGTAGTTCTAGCTGCACCTGCGTTAGCATCGTCTATTAGCGTAGCCCCGTAGGTAGACACCGTAGAGGCCACTAGAGCGTTGTCTGCCTTAGTGCCTTGGGTTGCTGTAGCATAAGCGCCAGTAGCCGTTACAGCGGCTGTGCCTAGCCCTAACGTAGTCCTAGCTGCCCCTGCATTGGCATCATCTATTAAAGAAGCACCATAAGTAGAAACTGTAGAAGCCACCAGAGCATTATCTGCTTTAGTGCCTTGCGTTGCTGTGGCGTATGCGTTAGCTGCTGTGGTAGCTACTGTGCCTAATCCTAGAGTAGTACGTGCAGCGCCTGCGTTAGCGTCATCTATTAAGGAAGCACCGTAAGTAGACACTGTGGAAGCTACTAGTGCATTGTCTGCCTTAGTTCCTTGGGTCGCAGTAGCGTATGCATTAGCTGCTGTCGTGGCTACTGTGCCTAGCCCTAGGTTGCTTCTGGCTGTGCTTGCGCTAACTAGGTCGGACAGGTTGTTAGCTTTAACTGCTGCACCAGAGAGTGTACTAGATGCACTTGAGGCGCTACTAGCGGCTGCTGTAGCACTGTTAGCTGATGCTGTTGCTGAGTTAGCGGAAGCAGTGGCTGAGTTAGCTGAAGCTGTTGCAGTACTCGCTCCGCTAGTAGCACTGTTGGCTGCTGCGGTTGCTGATGCTGCTGATTCGTTTGCTTTAGTTGTTGCAGTACTTGCAGATGTGCTTGCACCTGAAGCACTAGCAGCGGAGGCGCTTGCTTTTGTAGTGGCTATGACAGCCTGTGCTGTGACTAGTGTAAGGGTAGAGTCCGTATTGGAATCTCCCGCACCACCGTCACCTCTAAATATAGCCATGAATAGTCCCTACAGAAACAAACAAGAAAAAGAAAGGAGGGACTCCGAAGAATCCCCCCAGTTTGTTACCTATGTTTAGCCGTTAACAGCTATAACAAGACCTGCTTCTGGACGTAGTACCTGAGTACCGTACAGAGTGTCAGCAGTGTAAAGAGTTCCTAACCACTCTTGCTTGTACTGAGTTTGTGAGCGGATAGCTTGCTGCTCTGCAAGAACCATTGCGTCCTTGTGGAACAACATAGCACCTTTAACGTCACCGCCTGCTGAGTTAGCAGAAGCAGTTTCAATAATAGGCACGTTGCTAGAAACAAATACGTCAATGCCGTACAAGTTACCAATCTGTCCGTTCTTAACACCACGACCGTCTACAAAGTCAGAAGACATATAACGATCAATACCCATGATGGCGTTACGCAGTGAAGGAGGAACAACAAAGCTACGGTTATCCATAGGGGTGTCTGCGTCATCCAGAACCTGAATAGCAGCACGAAAGCCTGCGTCAGTGAATACGTCACCGGCTGCTACAGTGTCAACTGCATAAGCAGTAAGACCAGTAGATGCGTCAATGAAGCGCACGTTGCTGTGAACATAGTCAGAACCAGAACCGTTGTCATCACCAAACTTCTTGCCCAAGGCAAACAGATCGCTGTCAACTTGCTTTGCCAAGCCATAACCCGCATCGCCAGTGTAGAAAGCGCGGAGTGAAGCAAGAGCCTGTACTTCGGTAATGTCTTCGATCAAACGAGAGAATTCAAAGTGCTTGTCAATGTTTACAAGTACTTCAGACTCAACAGTCATCTGAACAGTAACAGCAGTGTTGGCTGCTTTAGCAGTGGCTGAACCACGGGTAGGTTTAGGGATATGAATCACATCGCCTTTCTTACCTGTCATTGGCATTTTCTTGACTAGGTTAGCCAAGGTTAGGTTTTGCTTGTATGCAGCAATTACTTCATCACTCCAGATTTCTGGGATGAACTTAGCTGCGCTTGTGTTATCTACGAAACCGCCTGTGGCGGGATATACTGATGTAGCCATGATAATACTTCCTTAAAAGAGTTTTATTTACGGACTCTTCCTGTTGCGTATGCATCCATTATCTCATCACTCAAGGATAGATAGCGTTCAGGATCGTCCTGCATAAGTTTAATAATGTCTGAACGTCTATAAACTTTACGCGACTTAGCTTCACTACTACCTGTAGCTCCACCTGTGGAAGCGTTCTTAATTGCTTCCTTACGTTGCGTCTTCTCTGTGGCTACCGTCTGACCAACTACTTGTTGACGTTCCTTCCAATTAGTGAAAAGTTCATCAGCGGCTTCATGGTCATAACTCTGGTCTGCCTGTACAAAAAGCTGTGTCCGAATCTTTGAAGCTTTGATCCAATCAGCAAACTTAGTATCAGTCAGGATGTTTTGCATGTCGGGATGACGTTGTTGCAATGCAGCCTGTGCTGTACTCTGCTTATACTGTTGGTTCTGTGCTTCAGCCGCCTTGATTGACGGATGATTCTTAATAGCCCTCTCGACTGCCTTGTCGGGATCAGAGAAAAAGTCTATGTCTTCTTCAGGTTCTGGGGTTGCTTTTGTTGTGTCGAGTTGTGTCTGGATATAGTTATCAACGACTGATCTTAGTTCCCCTACTTCTGAACTTTGACGGCCTAGGAGCTTCTCAGCTTCTTGGTGCATCCGTACAATCTCTGCTGTACTTTTGTTCTTATACTTATCGGGGATGTCATCTTCGGGAGCAGGGGTTTCCTGTTCAGGTTCCTGTGCCTCTATCTGACTGATCTCTGCTTCGTCTTCTTCTGTTTCTAAACGCTCGTCTACTAGTGTTGCCATTATTAAACTCCGTGAGTAAACTCATTATGGAGGTGTATTATGTAGGGCTTCCCAGTATTAGGAATTGGCCTTACGCTCTTGTTGCAGTTTCTGTGATCTATTCTTCATCCACTTTCTGGTAGCACCCAAAAAATCTCCAGAGATGGGATCAAGCTTAGATCGAACTGCGCTTATAATCTTTACGGCATCCTTGCCGCATACTTCACATTCGGTTGTTGTACACTCTGATTCTCTGTATCTCTCAGTTATGTGCGAGTCCTCACAACAATACTCATACATGGCTCTCATTGTATCATGTCTTCTTCTGCCGCTTGCTCTATAAAGTCTTGCTCTGCGGTGTCCATCTGAGCTTCTAAGTTCAATAGATTAGCTATTACGGAAAGTTGTCCTTTGCGGAAGCGTAGGTCATCTCCATCTTTAGTTAGTTCTATTGAGTTAATCTGTACCGCGCTAGTATTTAGATCGTCTAGTAGCTGTTTCCAACCTAGTGATCCAAACATCATTCTCATTTCACGGTAATATAGCTCAAGTTCTTTGTCGATCATACTGTTTCTCCATAAGGACAGTTGATTAAATGTAGTTTACCTAGTAAGTATACCATAGATACACCTAAATGTCAAGGTATTTCTTACTTACTTAGGCTTCTTCTGCTTATTCTTGAGGACTCTTGCGCCCCTCTTAGGCAAAGACACTGTAGACTTCTTAACTTTCTTAGGTGGTTTACTTCCGTACATAGTTATCTCCTCGATTTAGCACCGGAACACTTCCAACGCTTACGTGATAGGTTATTAGGTGTGTTAGGATCGTTCTGTTTAGCTTTAGACAATCCTTTTTTGATACCTAGGCTTCTAGCACAATAGGAATCGCCTTTAGAAGTCCCCGCTTGTACGCGAGAACCCCCACCTTTGGCCTTACCTGCCTGCCCATAGCTAACTTTCTTACCGTCAGCAGTTATCTTAACCTTTGCTTTTCCCTTTGACGGTGTTTTTGTTGGCATTCTTAACATCCTCTTCCAGTGTAGCTAGTTTTTTAAATAGTTCTTCAAACTTAGTATTAATCTGTGCTACTACACTCTCTAACTCTCTTGAACTTATCATTGTAAAGGCAATCCTTGTGGTGGTTGAGCAGGCTGTAGTGCCTGTTGTTCAACTTGCTGTTGTTGCGGTAGTGGTGTAGGCATTGGCATTGCTTGTTCTTTGATGTTACCTTCCTTAACTGCTACTTCACGTTCCTTTAGAAGCTGCCCTGAGATTTTAAGACGCTTCTCAAACTCTTTATCGTCTGCATTACCTACCTGTAGTCCCGCAGTTGACGCTCTTATCCGATCAATCTCTAGCTCCTGTGGTATAGCCTGTGCTTCTACTTCCATCTTCTGCGATCTAGCGGCAGACTCTTGTGCCTGACCGTTAAGTGCAGCAGACTGAGCAGCTTTAAACTCCATTTCAGCTTGTTGTGCTGCTTGCTGTGCTTGCTGTTGCGCTTGTTCAGCTTCAGGATTAGGCGCGTTCGCTTGCTCTAGTGTAGCGATAAGCTCTTCACGGTTAGATAGGTTCATGTTGTCAATGATGGACATTACTAGCTTGGGATACATAGGAGTATCTGGAGACATGGTTTGTAGAAGCTGTACTAGCTGTGTAACTTCGTACTCACGGGCAATAATACCTAGTGAGCTAGAGGTATGGAACTTGTAGTCAGCTACTGGGTACATCTCAGGCTCAAACTGCATGTAGCGCCAAGCTGACTTAGTAACAAACGGGATAAGGAACGACTCTTGGAAGTTAATCAATGTACGCTTATGACGCTTAATGATAGCACCTAGAGACATAGAGACACCTGCGGCAGTAGACTCACCATTTACTGAGCCTGCAATACCCGCAGAGTCAATAGCACCTGTAGCTGTCTGTACCATTGTCTGTAGAGCCTGTGCTTGAGCAAAGGTAATCTGACTGACTTGTCCAAAGTTAAATGGCTGTAGGATTTCAGAAGGGTTGCCGTTAGTTAAAATAGTTTTTCCCGGCTGTATAGAAGGTTTAGCCCCTCTAGGCATACGTGACGCATCCATAGCCATCATAGGATGGATGGTGAGGGCAAGAGCGTCTATCCTAGCGCGTAGTTCTGCGTCTAACGCCTTCTGTGAGTTATAGCCTTTCTCACATACGCCTCTGCCCCAGAATCTGCTAGGCACAACGTCCCACGGGAATGACACTACTGGGCGATCCTGCATCATGTAGGGGTTAGCTGCTGCTTTGAGGAGAGTACCACCGTTGGCTATAACAACAATAGCTTCTACGTAGTAAGTATCTTCTTCTTCCTGTACTTCAGCAAACTCAATAACTTCTTCGTCTTCTGCTTCTTCCTCTTCCATTGCTTGAGTAAGCAAGTGGCGCGGCACAAGGCCATAGTACTTAGTCAGTCTGATCTTGTCATCATCGTAGCGTGACAGGTCTTGATCTGGCTCTATATCAAAGTCTGGAGTAGCTAGACCAATCTCCACAGTACGGTATACACCGCTTTCCTGTAGTTGTTCTACGGAGTGTGAAGGTACAAACTCATCTACAGCACAACCCAAAGCTGACTCAATGTCAGTGGCTACAGGGTCGATAAGGAAGTTCTGGGGCATTACAGGTCGAAGCTTAACGACAGTGCGGTCAATTATGTTGACACCTACAGCTTGCATCTCTCCACCCATAACAGGCTGAGTAGCAGGTTGCATTTCCTTAACTTCCTCTAAAACAATCTCAGCAATGCCTGTACCGAATACAGCAGCGTTGATTAGACACTCAGCCACGCCTTTGCGTACCTTGTTCTTCTTAAAGTCTTCGTCAAGGTGCTGACGCAGCATAGCAACGTCTTCGGGGTTCTGATCCATAACATCGTCTTTAATGTCAAAGAACTTACCACGGCCGAAGGTAGCTTCTTCCAACTCAGCTACAGATGACTCAACAGCCTGCTGTAGTGCAGGGGAGATAATCTGTGATCGCTCAGTGGTTCTTGTCCTGTCTTCCGAAGACCACTGGCCGCGCCAGAGTCTGTAGTACTCTTCAAACTTGTCGGAGTAGTTGGCTACGTAGTGATCTCTCCACCCATCGCACTTATTTATTACCCAATCTTCTAGGTGCTGCTCTCTCGCGTAGTTTTCTTTATCTTCAATCATAGTTAGTAGCCTGCGTATTTGTCGAGGAATTCGTAGTCTTCTTCTTCATAGTCGAAAGCGTAGGCAACCTTTGCAAGTTGATCTATATACGCCAAGGAGTCTATCAAGTCATCGTGGACTAGTGGGTTAGGGAACTGGAATAGCTCATCAAGGAACTCTGTGTTCCACTTGCCCTTGTTTAATGTGATGTTACCATGCTCAAAGCGCCCCTGCAATGCCCACACAACACGATCTATCTTCTTCTTGTTGCCGTGGGTAAGCTCCTCTACGCGAAAGAATCGTTGGTTCTTCTTCATCTGATCGCTCAGATAAGGATACACAGCGTTCTTTAAGGCTCCTTTTTCAATTCCGACTGCGAGGGGCTTGTAGTCTCTGACTGCTTCAAATATGCGTCTTGCGGTCTCTTCGACACCCCAACGGCCATGTATAATATTAGCAACCCACCACCCGTCCACACCCGCTTTAACCACAGCAATTGCCGTCTGGTCAAGTCTTTTGGTTTTAGTCGTAACTTTCTGTACATCTGCAAATCCTGCCAAATCGACAGCAATGTAAAAATCACCATCTTTAGGTTCTTCCTCGCTAAACTTAACATCATCTTCTTTAAACAACTCACTGCCGTGAGCTTCAAACGAGGCCATAAACTCCTGACGAAAGCTAAAGGCTGACATTGATTTCTCAGCAGCCCGTATCTCTTCTGGGTCTAGTAATGGGTTGTCGAAGCTAGTAAAGTGATAACCTGACCAATCATCATCATCGGATACACTAGCGTATGTAAACAAGTCATAGAAGTGATTACGTCCCATTGGCGTACCAATGAACATAGACTCACCCTTCTGATCCGCAAGAGCAGGGCGTAGTATCTGTTCCCACACCTCTGGCTTCATGTCGGCATACTCGTCCATCACCAAGTACTTTAGACTAACACCACGCATAGTCTCAGGTCTATCTGCACCCTTGAGGGTTAACAGCGCACCATTGATGAACTTGATCTGTAGGTTGTTAACGTGGCTAGAGGCTATGACACCATGACCTAGCTCAAGTAACATCTGCCACATAATGTCCCTAGCCTGCCCCTGTGTAGGAGCAACGTAGAACACTTGGCCCTTCTTGGCTGACAAGCAGTTTAGTATTAAAGCCCAAGCAGCTAGACGAGACTTGCCTGTACGTCTACCTGCGGCTATAACTTTAAATCTTGTAGTGTCTTCGTAGACTTCTTGCTGCCACGGGAGTAGCTCAACCTTTAAATCAGCCAAACTAATAGCACCACATTACAGGAGACTCATTACCGTCAATACTGCGGATGTCAACATGCACAAAGCTACTAGCAATTCCAATTCCTGTAAAGCCCATTTTAATGGCCTCTTCAACAATCTTGTACCGCTGTATTCCATTGCTAACTTTAATATCCGCTGCGATTCCTTGGGCATGGGTTCCTGCTTTCTCCTTCTTCCGTTCGATTGGGTGGTCTTCTGATCTGAAGCCACTAGTGATAACGAAGGGGAACTGACACTTTGCTCTTAACATATCTAACTTCAATAGTAAATCATCACTGATCTCATTGTCGCCTGTGTACTGACAGGCAAACTCTTCTCTAGTGAAGTAATCTAAATCATTGTTAATGTTATGCATCTGTGTATTCCCCTTCAATGGGTTCCGCACCACCAGAGATGACAGTAGTCTCGCCACCAACTCCAGTAATGGATATATTGATGGCACTCTTACCTCCAGAGTCTCTGTCTTTCTCAAAGTAGCTGACGGGTAGTAATCTATCCATACAGAGCTTCCAAGCCGCTGCTTGGTTCTTATGATCATCGTCCAAGGCTGCTGACAATATACTATCCAACACCTTCCTACTCTTAGGAGATGCTAGCATTCTAGCCTTGTAATCATTAATGATAGCCGCATCACCCTTGGGTCTGCCTAGGGCCTTGCGGCTACCCTTGGATTTTGACACAACTGTTGCTTTCTTTGGTCTGCCCTTCTTAGGCTTATCTATTTCTTTAGTACTGCTCAAAGCATACCCTCTTGTTATCTTATGTATACTTATGTATGCTTTAGGAGATACTTTAATTATTTCTTTAATAATATCTTTAAAGCTTTACTGTAGTACCTATAAGGCGATTGGTTATCTTTATGTCTTAATATACTATATATTATATCATATATCAAAGTAAAAGTCAAGAACTATTTACTAAAGCCCCCTAAATAACCTACTTAACTAGTGTCATACTTGTGTCAATACTTATGTCCTTTAGTACACCCCTGTATACATAAGGGCCTTGACCACAGAACCACAGGTAGATCAAAGACTTACAGGTACACACATGGATACTGTTGTCAAGCCTATTTTCCCTCTTTTTTGTATGTCAGCGGGTACTGATAACACGTGAGCAAACTTTTGGCCCCCCCCGTGTACCTTTTTATCCACAGGTTTTGCACATGTTACCCACATGATAGCCACAGGATACACACAGCCTATACATAAAGCATACATAAGGCATACACAAGTTATACACAGGGTAAGTGCGTGTGTGTCGTATGGTACTATAGCACACACCTGCATCCCTCACTGTATGCATACACAGGTTGACACAGGTAGACACACATGATAATAAAAGGCTGACACACTGGTTGCGAATTGGTATATAAGGTAGGTAGTAGGGTCATGCACAGAATGCATACAGTTATCTTAGGTCATGCGTTTAAATCATTAGACAATAGCGTACAAGTCTATAGAATAGCGGCATACACACAGAGACAGAGGATATAACAATGACATTACTTATAGAAGATATGCCTATCGAAGTTTTAGAGTTACCAAAAAAGTATAGAGATTATGCGATACTATTAGCCACTGATGGCTTAATTGATGAGTGGGTCGAGGTGTTCGATGCAATTAATGAATGCGACCTGCAAACCCAAGAAGAGGAACTGATGCTATGATTACTAACCAAGAGTTTATAGTGACATGGACATGCGCGGATGGCGAGACAGCGGCATACCGAACTTTCGATATATATAAGGACGCGGAGGATTGGTTAGAATACCTCAACAGCCCTGAGCATTTTGCTTATCTGTCCATTGTAATTAAAAGGGTTTAATAATATGAATACTGTACTTGTACTGCTATTAGTGATGCTTATATTGATATCAGTGGTGGGCTTTACCGTAGGGTTTTTGGGCGGCATCGCATGGCTCGCGGCTGTCATGGCCGTCATGATGATATTCTATAGCTATATACTTGTAAATTTACTAGAGAACTAGGGGTTACACAATGAGCAAATCAATACTAATCGAGATCAAGCATAGCTACGGCCGCAAGGTCATCTATCCCGCCTGTAATAACGCAGAGACCTTTGCAAAGATAGCAGGCACTAGGACATTAACAGCGGATGCACTGGTTTTAATCGAACAGCTAGGCTATACTATCGACACCATTACACCAGACTGGAGGTAATATAATGCAAAATCAAATGGAATTTCAGACACATGATTTAGAAGAGTTTAACGCGATGATACAGCAGGCCGTCAGTAATGGCCTGACGTTTATGTCAGAGGCCACTGGCCCAATGTTTAACCGTCTCTATACTATTATATACACCGGAGGCTTTTAATAGTTGACTCCACTATGGTCATCCATTATGATGGTCATACTAGAATCAATTAACTAAACCAAGAGGCGACACAAGATGAAACTTTATCAAAAAGGTAGTAACATGACAGAGCTAGACCTAGGGTTTGCACAGGTATTTTTTAGCTATGAGACACCAGTGGCTGCACGTTTGACGGATGGGTCTTTGGTTATAACTAATCAGCACTATAGTCAGACAACCACTAAACATGTCAACAAATGGCTCAGTGGTTGCGAGCATACCAGAGTAGACCAGAAACGTATTGATTGCCTGCTCACATCGTCAAGCGAATGTGATTCAGATTATAGCGAGGTGGCATGATGAAACAGTTGATAATATTTTACACCAAATGGATCACAATAGGCTTTGCAATTGGCTTTGCAATAGGGTATATTATCGGTCACTTACAACAGAATGGAGGTATTTAAAATGACTAGAGCATACTGGAACGGATCATCTGAGGACTGGTTGCATGGGGATGAACACTGGTCACACGACATCACAGAGGAGGCAGAGGACTCCGCCGATGAGTACCTGCCCGTGAGTGATGAGGAGCTTAAACAGATGAGGGCTGAAGTTAAAGATAGGACTTTAAAGGCCAATTGGCTACGACTACAACGGGAATTCCCTGCAATCGAGAGGTATAAAGCATGACATTAGAACAAAGGAGAGGAGAGGTTACAATGTTAGACCTGAATAGCCACATGGCGAGTATGTCACTACTAGAGTACCATATAGGGCAGTGGCACATTAACCGCAACCTGATTGAAGGGTCGAGCGATATAAAACAATTCGATAAGCTACTAGAGGAGGTAGAGGAACTTAGGCTCTCATTAGATGGCGATCTAACGCCCATAGATGACCTAGGCGATATCATGGTGGTATTAATCAACATTGCCCATAGAAATAACTTGACACTGCATGACTGCATGGCGCATGCTTATGACGAGATCAAGGAACGCAAGGGCCAAATGGTCGATGGTATTTTTGTTAAAGAGAGGAGCAGGGCATGAATATTTTAGGCAGGACGCTAGGCGTTGAGTTTGTAAACGGATGCGGTATATATCTGGAGCTAGCTGACAGTCGAGCAGTCTGGTG
>Ga0208814_1001385_pt1 | contig 11471 bp, 21 predicted proteins | sample MalvirAntarct_55_FD_184253 | JGI IMG/M metagenome (GOLD analysis project Ga0208814, IMG submission 184253) | Marine viral communities from the Global Malaspina Expedition - Malaspina viral metaG Antarct_55 (SPAdes) (version 2) | ecosystem: Environmental > Aquatic > Marine > Oceanic | place...
ATTTTCCTTACAAACTTGATTAATTATAAAAGGAAGGTCTTTAAATAATTGATCTGTATTATATACGACCCAATTCTCATTCTCGCAATCTCCATACTGTATATGCATTTCTCCATCACTACAATACAAATGACTTGTTTCGTGTATATAAGTTACTTTGCTTTTTAGTTGTTCTTCTAAATTTCTTTTTTGGTCTAGCAATTTTTTTGCACCTTCTTTTACTAATCTTAATGTTTCTTGTTCTTCCATTAAGTTGCCTTCTAGTTCTGTAATTCTTTGTATTAAATTGTCTTTAGATGTTCCCATATTATTATATTATAATTATTGTTATTATTATTAAACCTATAAATGCAAGTGCTATAACTTTCATACTGCCTGAATATTGTTTATCTGATCTTCCTTGCCTTGATCGATACTGTCTATATTTTTTCAAAATTCACATTCTTTATCATCTGCAAAATCTATAGCTTCTTGGTATAAGTTATTGTCTTGGCTTTCTATCCAGTCTGCAAAATTATTAAACCAATTTATTACTTGTTGTTTGTCTTTTATTTTGTATCTCATTTGTCTAATTTTTTAAAGTTAAAAACATAAAATTTTTATCACTATCTTTTTTTTCTGTTAATTGTATAGTAACAATTACATCTGTAATATGTTTATCAATTTTTGTAAGCCTTTCTATTTCTGATTTTATACTTATTAATGTGTCTGAATTTATAGTCATAATTTATTTGTTTCTAAATTTAAATCCTTTTAATTCTTGCGCATACATAATAGCATCGTACTTTTCATTATCCTCTAAAGCTATTTTGATTTTTGTATTGTATTGATTTACAATATTATTGTAGTCTTTTTTATTTATCATTATTTTCTAGATTTTAAAATTTCTTTAATAGAATGTATTTGATAATGAGTTTTTGTAGTCCAAACTTTACCTTCTAAAAAATAAAGGTGGTCAAACAAATCTGGAGTAGTCCAGTTATTAAAAAGAGTAGTGAAAGAATTTGTCATTTTGTTTATTTAGTTATTATTATAAAAAATCAATGAGAAGTTTTTAACTATCGAAGAGAGGTAACTAGATTTACAGGACTTGCACCTGACATCTCATAAGCTTTTCCTCCTCATTGATAAATCAAATATACGATAAAATAAGTTATAAACAAAATGCGTAATAACTTTTCTTTAATATAATGTAATATTAATACGACTTGCTTTGTTTTCTTTGAGTAGATAAACAGCCTTTAGCAGTCTTTTTTATTCCCATTTTCCCAAACGATGTTTAAATCTTTAATCCATCGTTTTATTTCTTGTTTACTACAGGTACAGGGTTTATAAAAACTATGTTTGTAGTACTTGCTGTGGAGTTCACAAACCAATGTAAATTCTCTATTTGATATGACATCGTTTGTTCCCAATCTGAACTGCTCCCAATCTTTAAAATCATTTTTGCTAAATTTTACCATCGTTTAATTTTCAAATTATTTAAGGATTTTCTTCTCTTATCACAATTACACTTACTTCCTCTTAATGAGTGATAGGTATCTACCACGTATTTAATTCCAGTATATTTTGTTATGTAGTATATTAAATCTCCTAGTTTCATTTTTTTAATTTTTGTATTTTTGAATAAAAAGCATTAGTGTACTTCATTAATTTACAATCCCATTTACTTACATCATTATAATCAGCAAAATAAAATTCACAATTTTCTTTATCTAAAATGTAAACAAACCAATATAAATCAATTTTACCAAGTCCTTTTTTGTGTGCTTCTTCATTTACTAACACACTTTGATATTTTGAATTTTCATTAGCTTTAACGTCAATTTTTTTATTTTTAACAGTAAAGTCTGCTTCTTTAGAAGGAAAAGGATTTAATATTTTTATCATTGTAAAATCAATATTTTTTGCAGTTAGATAATCCAATACAATTAACTCCCCTACAACTCCTAAAACATCTACATAATTATTTTTTTCTCCTCTATCAAATCTTGGGTTGTTTTTCCTGTTGCTTTTATTTAACAAAGTCCTTGCGTTCGCAATTTCTTCAGCAATAACCCACAAAGATTTAGGATACTTATAAGTCATATTAATTTAATTAATTTTTCTTTTACTTTTCTATATGTCCAATATAATGAATAGTATTTAATATTTGATTTTCTTGAAAATTCAGATATACTTTCTCCTGAATTAATTATTTCAAATACTTTTTTATCGTACCAATACATCTTAGATAATGCATTTTGTATTTTTTTATTTGTTTGATCGAAATCAATATCACTTTCCGTAATTTGCTGAGCAAAAATTTTTTCTCTTAAATATGGTACACTTCCATCTATTGAAATTATAGTTATATCTTTATTTTTCCTTTTTAAATCAATAAATAAACTTTTTAAAGTTTTAAAAACATAGTAATAATTAATTTCATCTTTATACATTATATTTAAATATCCTTTTTCTAATTGTAATTGAATTTTAATATACATTTCTTGTGTAATATCTTCAGCCAATTCTCTGCTACATCCAAACGTACAAACTATATCGACCCAAGTATTGTGTTTTTTTGCAACTAAAATTAAAATATCTTTATACATATTTTTTTAAAGGATCATATAAGTCATTAACAATGGTTGGTAAACCAAGATCATTGACTTGAAAACTAAAAGTTTCAAAAGAATATCCTCTGCTCCTTCCACACTTTACAGTTACCCATTCTTTGTTCACTGTGTTGGCTTCAAGTGAGATCACTGTCTCTGCCTTTTTTTCTAGGAAACTTCCAAGATGGCCTGTGCCTAATTTAGTGCTTCCAAAATTTTGATGTATAACATTTATAATATGGCAATTATATAAAGCTGACCATTGCATTAGTTTTTGAACTACTGCGTTTGATTCTTCTAAATTATTTACATCACTTACAAGATCGGCAATTCCGTCTATAATTACAAGAGAAGGAGTATTTATTTTTTGTGATAGATAGTATTCAATAAATTCTAAACGTATCTTATAACCGATTGTACGCAGTCCAAAGGTGTGATATACATCAGATTTAATACTTGAATCCATATCATAAATTCTTTTAAATGTTTTTTGGCAATGCCAATGTCCTTGTTCTGTATCAAAATGAACTAAATGTCCATTACCTCGATGTCCTTTTATATCTCCACCATAAATATTACTACCACTTAAAAAGACACTTGCTAGTAAAGAAATAAAAAATGTTTTTTTTGTTTTAGGAGGAGCAGTAACAACCGAAAGGTTTCCGTAAGTTCCTATTGGTATTGGTAAAAGAGTATCTCCTGATTTTGATTTTATTAATTTTTCACCATAAGATAAAGCTACTGGTGGATAATCAATTTTTTGATGTGAATTAACAAAGCAATCTTCTTCTATAAATTGCATTAATAAATTATGTTCTGTCTGTTTAGTTGTCATTAAATAAAGATATTATTTTTTTTTATGCAAAGAGAATTTTTTTGCTTTTATAAAATATTGTTTTCTTGTTTTAGCATTTGCTAAAATTTGTTTGTCTGTTAGTTTTTTCATATAAAAAAAGGGTATGAATTTAAAAAACACATACCCGAATTTAAGTTAAATTAATATATATTAGAAAGGTAAATCATCTTTAAGGTGAGCAGATTCTGTACCTGAAATTACACCTAATTTTTCTTCTTCTCTTTCCGCAAGTGATATTTTTCCTTGATTATTATCTGAGTCTTTTATCCACACGACTTTTCCATTACCAAAATACAATGGTGGTTTTTTTGCTTCTCTTTCTTCTATTGTTCTACTATCCATAATACCAACATTATTTCCGTAACGAGTATCGTCATTAATAGAAATTGTAAAGTTGTACCATACTGCACCATCCTTACCTTTTACGAATTTTTCTTTTGGCATTTTTGCCACATTAATACTTGCATTAATAATTGCTCCCATATTTATAATTGTTTTTTAGTTACTAATTTATTTTGTTCTATTTAATTTATTATTTTTATTAGATTTATGCCATTGATAAGTTTGAGTAAAATCATCGCAAGGAATAAATTTAACTTTTTTATTTAGTGGTTTTTTTAATTTTTTCATTTTTTAAAACTATCTGATTCATCTTCTCCAAAAACCCCTAACTCATAAAATCCTGTTAATTTTAATACTGCTCTACTCATTGCTCTTTTTTCTGCCATCTCCATAACATACCAGCTATTGCAATTACCATCTTTAAAATTTTCTCCTTTTAATGCAGATCCAAATGTTTCTATTCTTAAAATAGTGTCTTCATTTAATTTGTCTGCTAAAGCTTTTACTACTGCAAAATTAGGTTCGCATTTTATAACCTCATAATTAATATTAATTTGTTCAATTCCTTGAATTTTATCAATACCTGTTCTTGTTATTATAACAAAGTGCTGATGTTTAAATACATCATCTTTTGTTAAATCATACTTTTTATATAGTTCAAGTAATTTATCTCTTTTCATATTTCATTATATTTATTTGAGTGAATTGAAACAACTTCTAATTGTGCTTCTAAAAATTTTATTTTCTTTTCTAAGGCTTCGCATCTATCAATATAATAGGATATTAATTGATTTTTACCTTGGTGTGAATAATTTGTTCTTATATTATCTACATCCATATCAAAGTGTTTAAAATTGATTTTTTTGATTCTAACTCTTTATAAATTTTGATTTGTGAAAATGCATCTTGGAATAAAGCTGCGTGTTGTAATTGAGTTTCTAATAGCTTGATTTCTGCTATAATTGTGTCTTTTTGTGTTATCATTATTATAGTTTATTATTGTTATACTCCATAAATATAAACAAAATAATTAATAACTTCCTACTTATATATAAAAAAAAGGCTAAAATAAATTTAACCTTTTAGTAATAACAATAACTAGACATCCAAATATAGTGGTTTAAAAACAATCCACAAAATTTTTATATCTTTTTATCATTTCTACTAAATCGTTATCGCTTAACTTTATTATTTGTTGTGCTTTAATATGTAATTTTCTAGCAGTACCACTTCCGAATTTTTGATCAAGTTTATTACCAAAAATATACTGCTCACCGAATTTAAAAACATTACACCCCGGACACTGCACTTGGCAGTTTATTTCATCCCATCGTGTTGAATAATGCCTTCGGCTTTGAAAATGACCATTCTGTAGTTTTTTCCAATGATCATTTTTTCCACAAGTAAAACAAGTTGCTATTTCGTCTGAAGAATTTTTTTGTCTTATATATTGACTGAATACTGTATCTAACTTTTTAACTAATTTACTTCTAGTAAGTTTTTTTGCCATTAATCTTTTAATTAAATTATTTTAGAAAAGTGTTTTTATTACGGAATAAAAGTAATAAATTTAAATTTTTTATATTGTTTAAATATAATATCTAATTAATTATATATAAATATAATCCAAATAATTCATAAAAATAATGCTCCCGATAATCTATTCTATTTTGTCAAAGCTTTTATTTTCTCTAAACCCCTACTTCCAAAATACGCACCTACAATTAATGATAGTAGTCCAGTAATATTATCTAAAGGATATTGAAGAAACCAACCAATTACATAAGACACAGAAAAAAAAACTAATGTAATAGGTCTTACATTTTTACTTAACCAAGAATCTGAAATCATATCAGATGTCCATCTTTTTGTAACTTCTTGCATTTCTATAATATCAAAATCAAGTAATTTTAATGCTCTTTGTTTGTCTTTAGGAGAAAGTATTTTGTCATTTGTAATTAAACCTTTTATTAAATTTAGAACTTTACTGTTTGGAATAATAGCTGAAGTAACCTCAAAGATATGAGGAGCAACTTTACTTAAAAATTTACCTACTTGAGTTTCTGAAAACTTTTTTTTAGGTTTCATTTTTGTTTATTTTTATTCATTAAATACCATTTTTGTAAAGTGTATAAAATACTTACACTTAATAAAATGACTTTTAATACTACATCTACATTTGTCATTGATATTGTAAAACTACCAGCATTCATTAATAAAAGTTTATAATCAGACATAATATTATTTTTTAAATGCTTTATAGCACATTGCAATAGCTTGAGATTTTTCGTGGTATTTCATTAATTGAGGAACACAACGGATCATAAAATCACTTTGCTTTTCGTTTGTTTTTTTTTTAGGTACAGGCATAAATTAACAAGTTTTACATTCTGTCCAATTAGAATATCTTCCTTTTTTTCTTGTAACTAAAACTTCTTTTTTATTATCTTTTTTGTTTTTATAAGAAACATGAATCCAATTTGGTTCTTCAATTCCAAATTCCCATATTAATTGATGAAAATCTAAATTATCTTTTATGTAATGAAACATTTCTAAATTTGATTTACCACCCATAGAAGTAAGATCAATAGCATTACCAGTTAAATGATTGCTTCTTGGAGAGCCTTTAATTGCATTATTTAAATCTTCAGACCTAAACATACTATTTACTTTTATTGGTCCTTCTACCCACTCTCTAAGAGGCTCAAACAACTTCTCTGCTATAACTTCCATATTTTTAATATGTTCAGCTTTAGGTTTGTTGTCTATCTTAAATTGTTGAGCATAATCTGAATGAGTAGCTTCTTTAAAAGAAATGTGATCACTAATTTTTTTCATCTTTTTCTGGTATTAATTCATACGAACCGTCTTGAAGATTGATATTAACTTTACCATATTCTTCCTCTAGTTCTTTTTTAGATTTATCTTGTTCTACCATTAACTCAACGTACATATGATTTAAGCTGTATTTCTGAGTATCTAGCAATCCAAGATCGTGCAAAATTGCACCTTTTTTCTGCTCTTGTTCTTGTAATCCTTTTAATTCTGCTTCTGTGATTTTTGACATTTTAAATGTTTTTTAAGTTAATTGTAAATATAACGATTTTATTTTTCAATTACTTTTGAAGCTTCATTATATGCTTTTTTTAACTCATCATTCCAATATAAATCAGCTATGCCTTTTACATTGTGTTCAATAGCTGAGGTTTCATCCCCACATTCAACGCTATGTCTATGGTAAGATTGTGATAAAATTTTACCATCTTCAATGATTTGGTCTGCATATCTAATCTGAATAGTTTTAAATTCTCCAACTATTTCAATTTTGTCTTGTACTCTTTTTTTAATTAAACTCATTTTATTTATTTTAAATTATTATTGCACTTTACTTACTCCAGAAAAACTCATTGCTGAATTGTCTGATATATCACTTACTGGAATTGTAGTTCCTGCATTTCCTGTTCTACTGTCAAACAAATATCCAATAGTACTATTTGCAACCCAACTAAAATTCACAAACCCTTGAAAAGTAACTTCTTTTAATATTGCAGAACTTGGGCGATACCAATTTCCTGGTATGCCAATACTTGTAAAAGGAAAACCTGCAACCCTGAATGTGTCTGTTGCTACCATACTTGCTTTTGATGACATTTGAATTGTACATCTCCAATAAACTAAATCTCCAATTTTAGTATAAACTCCAACACTATTAGTTGTATCAACAGTAGCATTATTCCCACTAAAATCTGATGCAATAGGTGTCCAACTTCCCTCTTCATAATCATCTAATAAAGTTGATGAAGCACCACTTCCTGCACTTGCGCCAAATCCAATTCCATATCCATTAGCAATATCAATAGTACCTTGTACATTCATTGATTTTTGACTTCCTTGATCACGCATAACGTCCATAACATAGAAACTAGCTAAACTACCTGCGTATCCATTACAAGTTCCTGAGCCTTGAAATCTTACACCTGTAACACCTGTTTCTGCACCTTGAAAGTCATAAGCGCCATTTTCATCTAATCTATCCCTTAACGAATTTGCAGTATATGTTTCCAATCTACCAACTGTGTCAGAGACACCTCTTATTGCTCTAATTTCTGCTAAAGGAGTTGCTACTGCTTGACTATAAAAAGAAACTCTGCTTATATTATCTCCTGCATTTGCGCCTCGACCTGATACTTGTAAAATACCCTCGCCACCTGATGAGTTTCCTTTTACTGTTAAAACTGTATTAGATGCACCAAATGAGCCATTTATAGCAGTACTTCCTATAATAACTTCTCCTACTCCACTAGCACCCATCCTAATTTGCCCATCTCCTCGAACTGCAAATAATTCAGCATTACCTGTTTCAGTTTCTACATATAATGAGTGATTTGCAGATGAATCTCCTGCACTTATATATACTCCATTTTCTTGACTTGCATCTGTTTTTAATCTTAATTTATAAGAACTATTTGCACCAATACCAATTCCCAAATTTCCAGTAAACTCTGCCCTACCATCTTCATTAATTTCTAATAAAATATTGTTATTATCAATATTCGTTTGACTATGACCAACTATAAATTTTTCGCCTGTTTGATTATTGTTTGAATCAATATTAATTCTTAGCGATGCAGGTGTGTTAATTATACCATTTAATAACGAGCCTTGGTCTAATGTTAAAGTTCCTGCAATATTAACTCCTTTTGCAAAAGTTGCTGTTCTATTAGTATCAAATGTTAAAGCATTATCTGTTGATGTACCGTTAAAATGGTCTAACGCAAAATTATTACTTGCATCCCTTTTCCATACCCAATAATCAGAATTTGCAGTATTAGTCCAATACACCTCTGCATCATCTACTTGTATCTCTACAAAATTAGTTGCTTTATAAGATGTAGCATTTACTAAGGCTGCAAAACTTGCTGTACCATTTAATGCTATTGTTAATTTAGGACTATAACCAGGAGAAGAAGCAGTTCCAGATGCAGTATAAAACTTTAATCCACCTCCTGATATTCCTTCAATTAAACCAGTTGTTTGAGGATCACTTGCTGTTCCTTGAAAAGATATTGCAGGCGTTCCAGTTCCTTTTCTTAATATTAATGTATCTCCACCACCTGTAAAAACCGCAGTAGCTGCACTTACACTTCCCGCAAAAGTTGTAGCACCACCATTAGCAACAGTTATTAAAGGTGTAGTTCCTGTTGTTTGTTCATTTATAACTATTGCATCTGCATTATTACTAGCATCTCTTACAACAAAAGATGTATTTTCTTGTCCTGCTCTACCTGTTGTAATATTCCATTGTTGACCACCTGAATTAGTATTTAAAATTTTTAATCCTCTGTTTCCTCCTGACGAAATATCTGCGTAACTTATTGATAGCATATTCCCAACATTTAAAATTCCACCAAAAGTAGAAGTTCCTGTTCCTGTTGCTGTTATTTGTCCACCTAAATAAAGGTCTTTAAATTGATTATTACTTTGTCCTAAGCTAACTACATTATCTGTATCAGCAGAAACAACAACAGGTATAATAGTATTTGTAGCAAAACTTAATCCTGCGTGGTCAGCAACACTTCCTGAAATAGTTAAATTATTTCCAGCTATTGTAGATATTAATCCATTTGGTACAGTTATATCTCCTGTAAAATTTCCCGCTGTTGCTCCTAAATCACCTGTAACAAATGCTCCAGAATTTGTAGTTTCAAATCTTTTAACTGTATTGAAGTATAATTCAGATACTCCTCCATCAACAAATCTTGCTAAAAACCCTCCAAAAACAGCATTATAAAGTAAAATTTGAGAACCTCCTATTTTTAACTGCCCTGCTCCTGTATCACTAATAAAAGAATTATCTCCATCGTGGAATATTTCTAAGTCTCCACCAGTTCCTATTTTTAATTTTTTATCATCTAGTAAATTTACATCTCCTGCAAACGATGCGTTTTGTGATATATCTAATGTTAATGCAGTTGTAAAATTTGGTTGAAACTTTAATCCTTGACTACCTTGTCCTTGAATTAAAGCATAACCTGTATCCCAAGTTAATCTTCCTGCATTTGCACTAGCACCCCAATCAACAGCACCTTGTGAACCTTTTACTATAACCCTAGTGGATGCAAATAAATCATTAAGTACCAAATCGGCTGCAAGATATCCTGCACCAGAAGTATTTACTGTTGTTGTTGGCTCAACTGTTAATCCTTTAAATATTTTAAATTTATTACTATCTGATGCATCGTTAAAAATCCCTAAAAATCCAGCAGTTCCTGAATCTGTATATTTACCAAATAATCCAATATCAACAGAATTTGCTGCATTATCTCTAGCTAGTTCAATCAATGGGTCTTCTACCGATAGCGTTTGTGTGTTTATTGTTGTCGTTGTTCCATTCACAGTTAAATCTCCTGCAATTGTTACATCAGCACCAAATGAAGCATCCCCTTCTCTATTAATAGTTAATGCGGTTGTATCTACTGCATTTGCATTTGATACCTTAACTACTATTGATTGAGTTATTGCTCTTTGTTCTATTTGAAATGCACCAGTATAATTACTTATTATAGCTTCACTTCCTGTATGTGTTAATGTTAAATCATTAGAATTACCTAAAGATAAAAACTGATTATCTTCAACTCTAACACTTCCTGTGGGTATTACATTCCCAGGAACATATATACCTGTGTTTGTAGTTTGTAATTTTAAATTGTTATTAAAATATAACTCAACTCCGCCATCTTTAATCATTTGCGCTAAAAGTTCACTAGAGCCTGTACTTCTAAATTTAATTGCTTGGCTTGTTTCTATAAATAAATCCCCTGCACCCAAATCTTGTATTACACTACCAATGCCTGGATTATGATAAATTTCTAAATCCCCACCAGTTCCGTAAACAGACTTTACATTATCTCCGTGTAAAGTATTGCCTGTCATAGTTCCGCCAATCAATGGAAGAAAAGAACCACCTGCTCCAGTTATCGTGCCTGTAACCTCTAGGTTTCCTGTAACCTTTGCGCCATCTGTAACTGTTTCAAATCGTTTAGTAGCATCATAATATAAAATTACTGCTCCATCTGCAACAGCAGTAATCATTAATTCAGTACTTGCTTGATTAATTACAACAAAACTATCTTGTTGAAGTGCTAATTGTCTGCTTAAATTAGATTGTATAACATTGGCGTTCGTACTAGAATTATGATATATCTCTAAATCGTTAGAATCGCCAAATAAGGCTTTTCCGTTATCTACAAAAGTTGCATTTGCTCCTACGTTTACATTTGCAGTAGTAGATAAATTTCCTGTTACATTAACACCATTAACATTTGTTGCTAATTTTTCAGCATTATTAAAATATAATTCTACTGCTCCATCAGCAATAGTTTTTATCATATTTTCTCCATTTGTATTTCTTAATCTAAACAGGTTTGTATCAATTCGTAAATCTCCAGAGCCTACATCTTGAATATAACTATTACTGCCATCGTGATATATTTTTAAATCCTGAGATGTGCCAAATTGTGCTTTTATGTTATCTCCTAAGTCAATATTGCCAGTCATTGTTCCGCCTGCTAGTGGCAAAAATGATCCTCCTGATCCTGTGATAGTTCCAGTTACGAGTAAATCGCCTTCTACTTTTGCTCCTGTATTTGTTGTCTCAAACCTTTTTACTACATTAA
>Ga0208814_1001386_pt1 | contig 11465 bp, 7 predicted proteins | sample MalvirAntarct_55_FD_184253 | JGI IMG/M metagenome (GOLD analysis project Ga0208814, IMG submission 184253) | Marine viral communities from the Global Malaspina Expedition - Malaspina viral metaG Antarct_55 (SPAdes) (version 2) | ecosystem: Environmental > Aquatic > Marine > Oceanic | place: South...
GGTCATCAGGGACAAAATGCCATATGGCGTCAGGCTCATGACAATTTTTACCAGGCGCATGACGATCGCCTGAATGGTTTCAGTCCCTTTGCGAATGCTTTCAGCCAGTTCGGGTTTTTCGCGGCAGACCAGCAGGCCAGCCAGGCCAAACAGCATACCGAAAATCACCACCGCAATGATCGAGGTGTCGCGGGCTTCGGTCAGGTCAGCAAAGATATTGCGGGGGATAAATCGGACTATCACTTCCGCCAGGCTCAAACCGGCTACTGTGGGTTGCCGTGATTCCAGCACAGCAGCACGTGCTATTTCGCGCTCACCACCCACCATGCCTTCAGCAGAGAGACCAAACAGGTTGGTAACAAAAATACCTACAACGGCAGCAATCATGGTCATGAACACCAGGATGGCAATCACCGAACCACCGATTTTTCCCAATGAAGCGGCATCCTGCAATTTCACCACGGCCGCGATCATGGTAACCAGAACCAGTGGCATGATGATCATTCTAAGTAGCGAGACATAAATATCGCCTGGCAGGTCCGTCCATACCAGTGTGGGCCGGATGGATTCTATGTCGCCACCGTGCAGTAACTGCAGGGCAAAACCAAACACGACACCCATAACCAGAGCTGTGAAGACTTGCCTGGATAGTGAAGTATCGGGCTTTTTAAGTTTGTATAGTGTAAATAGCAGGGCGATAAAGACAATAATGCCAAGCGCAGTCAGAAATGACATGGCGTTCTCCACGGTTATTTTTTATTGTACTTTCACTTATATAGATTCGCTGGCGGGCTGGCAAGCCTGTCGGCGGATTCACTGAGTTCAGGCTCTGACAAATGCGGCCTGCTGTCCCAGCTGAAATTCACACTGCCTCCAGCCGGGCATAGGATAAAACCAGCCATTTACTGCCGGCATCATCAAAATTGACCTGAACCCGGGCATGGCTGCCACTGCCTTCATAATTGAGAACAACGCCTTCGCCGAATTTACCGTGCCTGACTCGCTGACCCAGGCTGATACCTGTGTCCGGGATGTCAGTGCCCCGGCTAATGCTTGAAGCCGGGCGTCCGGTTGAAATTGCCCGGCGTATTTCTGATTTGAGTCGCACAGGCTCAATCAGTGTGCCGGGCAATTCGCGAATAAAGCGGGAAGGGCGGCAGATATTGACATCGCCATGCAAGCGCCGGGATTCAGCACTGCTTAAATACAGTTTTTGCATGGCTCGTGTGATGCCGACATAGCAAAGGCGTCGTTCTTCTTCGACTCCGTTAATGCTATCCATCGACATTTTGTGGGGAAAGAGACCTTCTTCCATCCCGACCATGAACACCAGTGGAAACTCCAGACCTTTGGCACTGTGCAGTGTCATCATCTGGACAGCGTCGTCGCTTTCAGGGGCTTGCGACTCACCGGCATCCAGTGCAGCCTGATCAAGGAAGGTGGATAAAATGGCGCGCTCAGTATCGGACTGAGCATCTTCCTCAAAGGGGTCATCCTGATCCTGCCACTCTTCAGCAAAGCTTTGCGTCGCTGAGATCAATTCATTCAGGTTTTCCAGACGTGCCTGCGCTTTTTCAGCACCTTCTTTTTCGTGGTGGGCAATCAGCCCGCTGCGCTGAATCACCAGATTGACGGTGTCGCCAAGCTCCTGGTCAGCACTGTCCTGCTCCATGCCATGTATCAGCCGCATAAACCCTTCGATGGCAGAGCGTGCACGAGGTGGTAACAGGTTAAGTTCAATGCTTTGCTGGCAAGCCTGCCAGAGCGAACAGGACTGCTCCCGGGCAAAGGCACGGAGAGTATCCAGTGTTTTATTACCGATCCCCCGGGTAGGTACATTAATAACCCGCTCCATAGCCGTGTCATCATGTCGGTTAATGATCAGTCTCAGATACGCGAGGGCATTTCTGATCTCTAACCGATCATAGAACCGTAAACCCCCGTATATACGGTAGGGTAGGGAAATGCGTAACAGCGCTTCTTCCATTTCGCGTGATTGCGCATTGGAGCGATACAGAATGGCAGCATCTGAAAGCTGGTGGCCGGTGTTGAGCCAATCCTGCAGACGGTCGGCAATAAACCTGGCTTCATCCTGTTCGTTAAACGCTTCATACAACGAGATGGCTTCGCCATCCTGTCCGTCAGTCCACAGTTCTTTGCCCAGTCGCCCCTGGTTGTTGGCGATCAGGTGGTTAGCTGCCTTAAGAATGGTGCCGGTAGAGCGGTAATTTTGTTCCAGGCGAATGGTATGTGCGCCGGGAAAGTCGGTACTGAATTGCTGAATGTTCTCAATACGGGCGCCGCGCCAACCATAAATGGACTGGTCATCATCACCGACGACCATCAAGTGGCTGCCATTGCTGGCCAGCAGGCGCAGCCAGGCGTATTGCACTGCGTTGGTATCCTGAAACTCATCGACCAGGATATGCTGGAAGCGGCGCTGATAATGAGCCAGTAACCCTGGATGGTTCAGCCAAAGCTCATGTGCCCGCAGCAGTATTTCGGCAAAGTCGACCATGCCACCACGCTGACAGGCCTCTTCATAGGCCGTATAGACAGTCAGCATGGTGCGAGTGTATTCGTCGCCAAAGTGCTCGATATGATTGGCTCTCAGACCTTCGTCTTTCTGGCCGTTGATATACCATTGAACCTGTTTGGGAGGCCACTTGTCATCGCTGACACCGAGACTTTTACACAGGCGTTTGATCAGGCGAAGCTGATCATCACTGTCCATGATCTGAAAATTTTCCGGCAGATTGGCTTCACGCCAGTGCATGCGCAATAATCGATGTGCCAGGCCATGAAATGTGCCGACCCACATGCCACCCGCAGGTTGCTCCAGCAGCTCGTCAATACGGCTGCGCATTTCCCGTGCAGCTTTATTGGTGAAGGTCACAGCCAGTATGGCAAAGGGGGAAACGGATTCCACCTGCATCAGCCAGGCAATACGGTGAACCAGCACACGGGTCTTACCGCTGCCGGCACCCGCCAGAATCAGTGCATGGCCTGGAGGGGCGGAAACCGCTTCCCGCTGTTCGGTATTCAGAGAGTCTAATAAGTATGATACGTCCATGGCGAAGTATTCTAGCAGGCCAGGCGCAGGTTTTGCTGGGATAAAATGCAAACGAGGGGCTTGTCCGACATAATTCGTTGTATGTCTGAGACGACAGGACACTCCGACTTTTGCTTAGCATGCCTTGCTGATAAAATACTGAACCTTCGCTCGATATTTATATGGAGCCTTAACATCAGGAGCTGACGATGTCCGAAACGAATAATGCCAAGTCAGAAAATGCTGCCTTTGACTGGAAAGACCCTTTTTTGATGGAAGGGCTGTTAACCGAAGAAGAGCGAATGATCCGGGATACAGCGCACCAGTATGCCCAGGAAAAACTGCTGCCGCGTGTTCGCGAGGCTTACCAGAAAGAGCAGACGGATCCCGAGATATTTCGGGAAATGGGCGAGCTCGGTCTGCTGGGTCCGGCCCTGGATGGCTATGGATGTACGGGTACCAATTATGTCAGCTATGGCTTGATTGCCCGTGAAGTGGAAGCCGTCGATTCCGGTTATCGCTCCATGTTCAGTGTGCAGTCCAGCCTGGTGATGCATCCGATTCACGCGTTTGGCAGCGAAGAGCAGAAACAGAAATACCTCCCCAAACTGGCTTCGGGCGAATATATCGGCTGTTTCGGCCTGACAGAGCCGGATCACGGCTCTGACCCAGGCAGCATGATCACGCGTGCTCGCAGTGTCGATGGGGGTTACAGCCTGAGTGGCGCCAAGAACTGGATCAGTAACTCACCATTTGCCGATGTATTTATTGTCTGGGCGAAAGATGATGAAGGCGAGATTCGTGGCTTTATTCTTGAGAAAGGCATGAAAGGTCTGTCAGCCCCCAAGATTGAGGGTAAGCTGGCGCTGAGAGCTTCAATTACCGGCGAAATCGTTATGGATGAAGTCTTTGTGCCCGAGGAAAACATGTTGCCGCATGTCAAAGGTTTGAAAGGGCCGTTCAGCTGTCTGAATTCAGCAAGGCTGGGCATCGCCTGGGGAGCTATTGGTGCGGCAGAAACCTGCTGGCACACCGCCCGGGAATATGTGCTCGACCGCAAACAGTTTAATCGCCCACTTGCTGCCAATCAGCTGATTCAGAAAAAACTGGCCGACATGCAAACCGAGATCTCTCTGGCACTGCTGGGCTGTTTGCAGGCAACTCGTCTGAAAGACGAAGGCAAACTCGGTATTCCTCTGATTTCATTGTTGAAACGCAACTCCTGTCTGAAAGCACTGGATGTGGCCCGTAATGCTCGTGACATGCTGGGCGGCAATGGTATATCAGATGAGTATCCGGTCATGCGTCATATGCAAAACCTGGAAGTGGTCAACACTTATGAGGGCACACAGGATATTCATGCTCTTATCCTGGGTCGCGCTCAAACAGGGATTCAGGCGTTTTTCTAACGCTTCTCTTTCCTGGTAACTGAAAAACCGACTGCTGCGCATGCGCGACAGTCGGTTTTTTGCATTTCATAGAAAATAAAAGCTCCCTCCATCGCCTTACATCCTTGCGCCAGCGCAAGAAATGACATTTCCATGCAGTATTCACTGCACTAATATGGTAAATAGAGTTTTATTAGAGTGGTCTGGCAATACTGACAGCCTGTGGTGGAGTAAGTTGTCAGCAAAGGGAGTATCACAGATGACCGCAGTGAACCGACATGAAAACCAGGGAAACGATTTTCTGGTGAATATGGGGCAACAATGCCCGGACGGTTTTTGGTATGAAAACCTGAGCGACTCCAAGCAAAGCTGGATCAGTGATGCTTTCTGGCGATCGATTGGTTGTCCTGCACCTTCTTCTTTTCCAGGGTCAATTATAGATACCTGGTTATCGATGATTAGTCCGAACCAGACTGTGGAAATAAAGTCACTATTAGAGGCGTGTTGTCAGAATCCAGAACAGGCTTTCAATGAAGTCATACACTTTCTGTCACCAGAAGGGGTGTCGGTGTGGATGAAATGTCAGTTGCTGGTGTTGAGTTCATCCCGGGGTGAGCCGTCCGAACTGCTGTGCTGGCACAGCAATGTCACGGACATGATGACAGTCCAGTCCTTGCAGGAAACCAGCAATCGAATTGCCAATATCGGTTACTGGCAAGTTGATCTGCGTAGCATGCTCTCCGAATTCAGTGACATCACACAGGAGCTGCTGGGCCTGACCAGAAACCAGCAAGTCCCAATCAGTGATGTGCTTGATGTTACACCGGATCAGACAAGCAGCCGACAGATAAAAAAAATCTTTGATGACATAGTGAAAACCAGAAAATCCTGTGATGAAGAGGTTGTTATTGGCAAAGATAACGAGTCACAGCGCTGGGTCAGGCTAATCGGGTTTCCTGAGATTATACAGGGGGAGTGCCGAAGGTTGTACGGCACCATCCAGGATGTCACAGAACAGAAGCGTCGCGAGGAAGCGCTATGGCAAAGTGAAGAAGCTTTCCGCAATAATTTTATTCATGCCGGTATTGGTATGGCATTGGTGGCAACAAATGGCACCTGGCTTCAGGTCAACCGAACCTTATGTGGCATGATAGGTTATGCTGAAAGTGAATTAATGAAATTAACATTTCAGGATATCACCCACCCTGAAGATCTAGATAATGATTTGATCCTTCTGAATGAAGTTGTCGAAGGTAAAAGAGAACATTATCAGATGGGAAAACGCTACTTCCACAAGAAAGGGCATATTGTTCATGTATTACTTTCCGTTTCAGTGGTTAGAAATAAAGACCAATCGATAAAAAACTTTATTTCACAGATAATTGATATATCAGATCTGCATGAAGCTCAGCGTAAGGTCACCGGTTTACTACGCATCTCAAAAGATCAAAATAAAGAGTTGATGAAACTACAAAATCAGCTCACTAAAGCAAATAAAGTTCTAAAGCAGTAAAATCAGACAGACCCGTTGACGGGTCTGGGAAACCGTCGCGCATTTCACCTGGCAATTAATGAAGTACTCAGTAGTCGACGTTACAAACCGCTCGGCATAGCCATGATCGATGTGGATCATTTTAAAAAATATAATGATACATACGGTCATCTGGAAGGTGATCTTGTGCTGAAAAAGCTGGGTAATGTGCTGAGGCGTTGTGTTCGGGAACAGGATACTGTGATCCGTTTTGGCGGTGAGGAATTTTCTGTAATTATGCCTGGGTCAACACTGGAGGAAAGTCGTGTTATGGCGGAGCGTGTACGAAAGGCCATAGCAGAAGAAAGATTTCCCAACCAGGGTATTACGGTCAGTATTGGTGTCTCTTCCAGGTCCGGGGAAGATGATATTGATACGTTACTGAAAAGAGCAGACGAAGCGCTTTACGACGCGAAAGCCAATGGCAGGAATTGTGTCGCTACCGAACTGAAAAATCCAGGTAGCGACAATAATGGATCTTGATTGATCAATCCATAAGTTCGCAGGTTCCCAGGGTAACAACCGGTGTTCTTCGCAGGCCTTTATGATAAAGGTTGCTTAACTGGGATAGTAGTGCGTTATCGCTTAGCGCGGCCTGCAACTCAGTCTTTGTCATCCAGCTATATGCTTCATCCAGTGTGTTGGCCTGCTCAATTTTCATACTGGCAGCAGCAAGCGTCATGTCGGGATAGCCGCGACGCAGGATCGGTTTGATGACCGTCATGCGCTGATGAGCCAGCAAACGCTCAGGGGTTGCCAACAATTGATCGAATGTCAGCGTATCAATCGACAGGCGGATCTCAGCTTCAGCTTTGTTTCGTGTCGTAATCTCTTCTATAGGGCAGGCTTCTTCGCGTGTTCGCAATACCCCCATTCGACAAAAAAATGTACTGGCCCAGTTGGATGAGAGAAATTTTGACAATGGCAAGGAAATCATCAAGCCCAGGTAAACCGGCATCAACCAGTACAGCAGAACAGACTGTAGCCAGTACAGTAGCGCAAACAGCGAAATACCAGCCAGCGTGTGCAACCAGTGGAATCGTAATAAAGTTTTCCACGGTACACTTTGATTATTTCTCTGCTGCTCTGACCAGCCAGAATCTTTGCCGCGAAAAATCTGCCAGATATGAGAGCAATGCAGCAGCATAAATATGGGAGCCACTAACACTGATAACATCAGCTCCACAAGAAAACTGATGACCAGCTGTACCGGGTTTTGCGACTGACGGATGGGCTTAAGGAAAAAGCCTCTTAATAAGCCAATTATTTTTGGTAATAGCAGCACCCCCATCGTGACAATAAAAAGGGCAATCATGCGTTGAGAATCAAAGACAGGCCAGTTGGGAAAGAGCTGGACGCCATCAGAAAAGTAGTCGAACTGCTGGCTGGCTATCTGCGAGCTGATCAACAAGCCAACAAACATCATCGCCAGCCAGATGGGAGATGCCATGTAGGACATCACGCCAATCAGCATGTGTAGTCGATTCGGCCAACGCAGCCCTTTGGTCGGCAGGACAGCCAGGTGTTGAATATTGCCTTGGGCCCAGCGTCTGTCACGGACTGCTGCATCCAGAACAGTGGGCGGGCTCTCTTCCCAGGAGCCAGGCAACCCAGGCAACATCCGAACGGCCCAACCGACCCGACGCATCAAGGCAGCTTCGACAAAATCGTGTGACTGGATATTGCCGCCAAAAGGTCTTGTCCCTGGCAGGTGAGGTAATCCTGCAGATGCCGCGAAAGCCGGGATGCGGATGATGGCGTTGTGTCCCCAATAGTTGCCGTCATTGCCTTGCCAGGCGCTGACCGCATTACCAATAACAGGACCATATGTCATACCAGCAAATTGCTGCATACGGGCAAACCACGATTTGCCTGCGTAAAGCACCGGCAGTGTTTGAATGAGTCCGCAATCATTATCTGCCTGCATTTCACGAACCAGAGTTATTAGTGTATCAGCTGCAATCAGGCTGTCAGCATCCAGTACCACCATGTGGTCATAACGGTTACCCCAGCGCTTCACGAAATCTGCTACGTTGCCGGACTTTTTGTCTGTATTGACATAACGACGTCGATACCAAACAGGCATGGTTCCGCTTAACTGTTGTTGTAACAGGTCGACAGCAGCGGTTTCCCTGATCCAGACTTTCGGGTCTGTAGAGTCAGAAAGAATGAATATTTCAAAGTGCTCTGCATGATTACGCTTCGCCAGGCTGTCAGCCATGGCAAACAGGGCGGCACAGGTGGCTGCAGGGTCCTCATTGTAAACAGGCATGACCAGTGCGGTTCTGGTGTTTATGATATCCGATGGTTTCGATTTCAGGCGATTGGCAGGTAATAACAGCCCGGTGATCGCACTACAGGCTGTCAGTGCAATCCAGGTAAAGGTGATAATAAATAGAGTCAGGAAAGCCCACTGTAAACGCGTCACCTCAGCAATTGAAATAATATGATACATCTGGTACCCAGCGTAAACACTTAAAGCAATAGTGCCGCCAAACGTTAGTATTCTCGCGATAAAGCAAAGAAAAGGGTTTGTTGTTTTCTTGGCATTTGGCTGAGCGGAAAGGTCTTGCTCGGGCATAGCAAGATGGGCTTCTGGTGGCGTGCTCAACGTCATGTCATGATTCAGCGCGTCCATCGATACAGCCATGTTTCACCCCACTGCTTGTCATTTATATGAAGAGTGACTCGAAGTTCACTCAGATCTTCACCATCTGGATCGAATTGCACATACGCTCGGTAGTTGCCGGTTGCCTCCACCACGTTGCCACTGACACTGACAATATGACCTTCGCTGGTTTCTGCATGAATCGTAACGGCGTCCGGATCGCTCATCACATTGGGTATATTTGCTCCTCCGGTGTAGTCAATGACGAATAATGGGTTTTCTGTATCGAGATGCCGCCCGAAAGACGTTTCTACGATTCTGCCTTCATCAAGCGCCACAGGAGATTGTGCTCCCCAGTGCATGCGATAACGGAAGGTATACTCACCCTCAGGCTGTAAAGGCAGCTCGGGTTGCCAGTATGCGGCAATATTGTCATGTACTTCCTGAGATGTCGGTATCTCTACCAGTTCAACATGGCCCGGGCCCCAGTCATCCATGGGCTCGATCCACAGCGAACTGCGTTTCTCATATTTTGCTTCGCTATCGTTGTAATCGTTAAACGACTGGTGACGCTGTATCAGTCCAAATCCGCGAATGGCGTCAGATTTAAAAGAAGAGACCTGAAGTGCTCTTGGGTTGGAAAGCGGGCGCCAGATCTGTTCACCGTTCTCCATGACCACCTGCAAGCCGTCAGAATCATGCACGGCGGTACGGTAATCCTGAAAACGGTTGCGATTGGTGGCGTCGAAGAGAAACATTGAGCTCATGGCACCAAGCCCATAGTGCGTGAGCTCTTCGCGAGGAAATAATGTCGCAGTGACTTCGACTTCTGTTGGAGAGCCAGGGCTCACATCGAACTGATAAGCCCCTGTGACTGAAGGGCTGTTTAGCAGTGCGTGCAATCGTATCGTTTCTGCACCTTCTGCAGGGCGCTCAATCCAGAAGTCTGTAAAGTAGGGAAACTCTTCTCCTTCTGGCCGGGCCGTGTTAATGGCCAGGCCGCGCGCTGATAGTCCATAAAACTGATCCTGGCCGACAGCGCGGAAATAGCTGGCGCCCTGGAAGACCAGAAATTCTTCATAGCGTGTGGATTCATTGATGGGATGGTAGACACGGAAACCGGAATACCCCTCGGCAGTAACGGACTTGGCATCAGCGACTTCTTCGTCGTAACGGAAAATATCAGTGGTATACAGAACACGCCGTGACGTGCCGCCAACAACCAGATTCACTTTAACCGGTGTCGTATACAAGAAACCGGGGTGGAAGAGGTCGAGCGTGAAATTGCGGTCTTGTCTGGCCCAGATTGCGGCATCCTGATCAAAATTGATGCGGCTCTTTTGCATGTGCTATTAACCACTCCCGGTCAAAGGGATGTGTGACCCTTTCCTGTTCCTGTTCCTGTTCCTGTTCCTGTGGCTGGGCTTCGGGCGAAGCGCCGCGGCCTGCTGGCTGTCGCTCTGCAGCAGATAGCGAGACGACAACCATTAAAGAGACGGTAATCGTGACAAACGATTTTCTGATAAACATGGTTCGGTTCCTTTCGCTAACGTACATTCCTGACTAGTCGACGAACCGAGCTGCACTTTATTCGAAAAATGCGAATAAATTTATATAAAATGTTTTAAATGTCCATAAAAGTACCGAACCCCAGAGTTTGGGGTCGGTAATAAGAGTTGCTAAATACTAGGAGGGAATCACATTTCTAGAGAGAATGTACAAATATTGACCGCAAGATGGTCATCAAGTTCCCAGAACGACACCAATGAATATTGCCAGGCCTACCCAGTGATTGTTGAGAAAGGCTTCAAAGCAGGGGGCCGGCTCGCGGTTGCGAATTAACTTGTGTTGTCGAAGCAACAATAGAGCAGCCACCGTCAGGCCCAGGTAATAGGGCCATTGCAATTGAAATTGCAGTCCGGCTAATAGCAGTGCCAGCAGGAACATGACGTGCAGGATGGCAATCATGGCTTTGTCCGCATCACCAAACAGTATGGCGGTGGATTTAACGCCAATCTTCAGGTCATATTCCCGGTCAACCATGGCATATTGTGTGTCATAGGCAACTGTCCACAAGCAGTTAGCAACATACAAAAGCCAGGCTGCACTGGGAGGTAGAGCATTGGTCTGGGCAGTAAATGCCATCAGGATCCCCCAGGAAAAGGCCATGCCCAGTACGACCTGGGGGAGATGAGTGTAGCGTTTCATGAAAGGGTAAATCGCGGTTAACAACACGGCGCCAAGGGACATCAAGGCAGTCAACACATTGGTAAAAAGCAGCAGGGAAGCCGCTAACAGGCAGAGAACGGCGAAACATTGCAGCGCTTCTTTACGAGAGACTTGCCCGGTGACGATAGCACGGTCTTTGGTGCGTAACACGTCGCCATCGATATCAGCATCGGCGTAATCGTTGATACAACAGCCCGCGGATCGCATGACCCAGGTGCCCAGGGCAAAGACGACCACCAGGTACCAGGTAGGCCAGCCGCCCGCAGCAAACCAGAGCGCTGCCAGGGTTGGCCACAACAGCAGATAAGTGCCAATGGGCCTGTTCAGCCGGGTTAGCAGTATAAAAGCCGGTAATCGTTCGGCCATTCGGGGTGATACTTTGCCGAGCCATTGCTGGAGTAAAGCCTGCATGTTGAATGTAAAAGCCCTGATTGATGAAACACAGCGGATCAAGCCGCCAGGCTTGCCGTCATTTGCAGTTCATCGGAGTTTACCAGTTCTTCGACCAACTGTTCACATGTCTTCTGATCGAGACCAAGTCGATGATAGACGGATGCGGGAACAGCCTCAGGAGGTGCGTCACCAATACCATGCAGGCGCAATAAACGAATGGCTATATAAACAAGGTTGGCGTATACGGCATGGTCACCACTGTAA
>Ga0208814_1001390_pt1 | contig 11458 bp, 11 predicted proteins | sample MalvirAntarct_55_FD_184253 | JGI IMG/M metagenome (GOLD analysis project Ga0208814, IMG submission 184253) | Marine viral communities from the Global Malaspina Expedition - Malaspina viral metaG Antarct_55 (SPAdes) (version 2) | ecosystem: Environmental > Aquatic > Marine > Oceanic | place...
GTATCAAATGCATAATTAAATACATTTTGTTTTAAATCGTAATCCTGAGATTCATTTCTATCTTTACCTCCAAATTCACTAATTCTTAAAATTGTATCTGGGATACCATATGATGTTATTAGTGCTCTAATACCAGCTACTGTACCTTTAGTTTTAAGTAAATATGGTATGTTATGGTAAATTCGTTTATATACTTGCTTTTGAACATCGTTTAATGGGACTATATCATTCGATGCAGATATTTTAGTATCTACGTACTCAAACCCAGAAGGTATAGCTAAATCACCATTTCCATCTACAACTGAACCAGTTATTTGAGGGAATGGAAATGCACTACCTGATGGAGTTAATCCTAAAAAAGCAGTAAATAAATCGTTTGTATTAAAGTTACTAGAGTATAGTTTTACCCCAAAATCTCTAATAGCATCCGCTACTAAATCTTTAGAAATACCATATTCTAATCTGTTATCAGCATCAAATTTATTTGATATGTCTTTTGTATAAGTCCAAACATTATCATAATATTGAGCAACCATATCTACAAAAAGTTCATATCCTTGATTAGCAGGATCATCTCTTAAGTATTCTGGTATTGACCAATATAACCAATCTCTGTTATTTTGATCATAATCAGAAGCGGATAATGCCTGTCCACCATAATATGGGTTTTCAACTCCGGCACTACCTATCCAATTTAGTACCTCTGTACTACCTGTTGAATAAAGTTCAAAAGGAGGTTGTGTTGATTGTTTTGGATATGAATATTGTGACCCACTATTAAAATAAAGGAAATATTCGTACCCATCAAAGTTTTTAATAATGGTGTCAATTTGACTTGTAAATAATGCTACACTTGAACTATAAGAAGTAGTGTTAATTGTACCACTAGTTATAGAATCTAAAAAACCTGATAGTTTGTTGTTAGCAGTTTCTATTAAACCTACTTTGTAGTAAAAATTCTCTAATCGTGTTTTAGCGGAGCTAAAGTTAACAAAATTCCCATATTTTTCATAGTTAATATTTATATTAACTTCTTTTTGGGATAATAGATTTTGGATTTGATTTATAGAACTAGTTACATCGGATTGTAATAAAGTATTAAATGAAAATAATTCACCACCCGCTGAAGTTTCTTGTATTAAATTTAAATTATAATTTGGACCCTGAATAAAAGTAAAATCATCTTCTATAATAGGTACAAAAGGAAAATTAACTTCATATGCCTGTGGTAATGATAATTCTTCAACTATCCATAATTCATCCTTTAGGCTAAAGTTACTAGGTAAAGGTTCGTATAATTTTATTAATATAGTAGGATCAATCCCTTGTTCTGTTTCTAATTTAATATTATTAGCAATTACAGTTTGGTTTAAACCAAAATTAAGGTAAAAATCAACAAAATAATCAGCATCTTCTCTATATTGTATAAAATCATTAGAAGAAGAAATTATTAAATCATTAGAAATAATATTACTATCTAACCTTATTTCAGTTCTATCTGATGATATATCAGAAATAAAATATTTTTGTGACGTATTAGATGATAGCCTTTTTCTAAAGAAATTATATAAAATATTATATGTTCCTAATTCAAAATTAAAATTTTCTAAATTTTCTGCTGGGGATAGTATAACATCCCCTTGTCTAATATCATAATCTAAAAGGGGATATGTTTCATCGGGGAATATTAATGTTTTATTTAAATCATATATATAATACTCAATATAATCTGTATCCTTAGAAAATACAGTATCTAATAATGATTGAACAATTAATTGTGAATCCGCATTTGAATATGTTTGATATTCGAATGTAGTAGGATCTAAACTTTGTATTGTTATCTCTTGACTCATATATTATTTTTAATATCCTCCTCCACCACCTGTTGAAGTTCCTCCGCTTGAAATACTTCCTCCTGAACTATTCCCACCTGTTGAAGATGGTGTATTTTGGGAAGTATTAGTATTTTCTGCTAAAGTTGTGTTAGTTGTTATTATATTTTCGTTTGCTAATTGTATTTGTTTTTCTAAAACATTAAATGTTTCTGCTATAGTCTCATCTCCTGTATTGCTAGCTATTGCTTGTGCTCCTTCCATTTGAGCCATTAATAAATCACTTCTTAATTGAGCTATTTCAGCTTGCAATGCTTGAATTTCATCATTAACCTCATCAAAATTAATATACTCACCACTTGTTCGTATTAAATATTGATGAGAGTTAGTCTCACCCAGGGCCGGTATATCATAAAAAAGAGAATTGTATAATCCAAAGAATTCTTCAACACTAGGTTGAAGTTGTTGATCTTCAGTAATAGACACGGCACCAAATTCATTAAAACTAGTATCTATTGTTTTAATATATTCTGCCTTATCAAAAACATCTTTTCTTAAATCTACTGTTTCTGTCATTACCTATTTATAACTTTAAAATAATAATTATCGTCTTTTACTATTGTACTACCACTAACTTCGGTTTGTATTAAAATTTTATAATATCTTTCTGGTTGTAACCCATTCATGTATATATCAAAATAGTTACTTTGTTCATCACAGCTAATTTTTGTAAATTCATTATCAAATTCTATTAATGTTTCATTTGTATCTAAATCCTTTACTGAATATAATGAGCCATTTGATAGGTAGTGATTAATGGTATCTATTGAAGCTGTTTGAAATGTACGAGCTGGAAAATCGGGTCTTACGTTAAGCCTAAATCGGTTTATACTTTCACTATAAAATATTCCTGGGTTACTATCTAAAGCAACATACATATCTGTTGTTTGGATAGGAGGTAATGAACCAGTCTCAAATGATTGATCATCCCATTTAATTTCTAATTGAGGTGGATATATTGTATTGGTGTCAACAGAATAAAATTGCATAATAGGTTGAATGGCAGATGCTGTCATAAATTCAAGTGGTTCTTCCCACTTAACTATAAATCCATCATTTACTATATTAGTATATCCTCCTATAGATTTTGAACTAGAATACCATACTTTAACTATATCGGTTACAGGAACATTTAAATCTTTTTGTGATCTTAAAGTAAAGGATTGAGTTGCTTCTATATTAGTATTATAAGGATCACTAGAACCTGTATACCAGGTAGCACCACCTTGATTATTACTTCCAGACCAAGAAGCTGTTACATAAGTACCCCACCCATTAAGACTCCATTGTTGGCCACCTTCAAATGTTTGGTTTTTCCAACTTACTCCATTTGTAGTAAAAGGAGAATCTAGATAAGTTCCCGTACCATTATTCCATGAGCCTGAAACTGGGTATACTTCTATATTAGTATTAAAATTAACTCCTTGGGCATTAGCAACAAAACATTTTAAACTACTAGAAAATTGTGTTCCACCTACTTTACTATCAATAACACTACTTATTTCATCTTGATCAAATTCTAATAAATACCTAAATACTTGTGGTACTGGGTTAATGTTAACATTTAAGTTACCTACCTCAATAATAGAATCAATACCAGTATTCATAGTGGGATAAAATGAATAGATTGATGCATCTTGTAAAGGGAAAATTTTATATACTGCCATAATTATATTTTTTAATAAGCACTAGCTCCAGTTGTTCCACTACTTAATGTATTATATGTTCCTGTACCTAATGAAACTATTCTACCTTTGATATCAGTACCTGGATATTTTACTTCAAATATACTAGGATCTAATGATGGATATACTATACCACTTTGAGTAGCACTATTAATATCATAAGCATACTCTGAGTATCCACTATTTGTTCCTGCTTTGTTATTAATTGTTATACTTTGAACTGTTTGAACACCTGCAATGTTATCTAATAAAATTGAAATTTCTCTTAATATGATAGGTTGGTTTATTTGCCAATTATTAATATTAAAATAATCTTGTAATGAAGTTATACATCTTGCTAATACATCACTACCTACAAAATTTGGAAGAGTTATAATTTCAAAATTACATTCAATATTAATAATAAAACCATCTTTTATATTAATAGTATCACCTAACATTCGGTATTGATTAATATAGGTTTGTAAGTTAGATTTAATGGTAATAGAAGGTGGTACTAAATCATTATTTTGATTATAAGATAAAACATATAAATCTAAAATAGTATCTGGGTCCTTTGGGCTGGGTTTAGCTGTAAATGCTTTAGCAATAACTCCAAATTTAGGAGGCATGCTTAAAGCTCTAATATAATAATCATCTGCTGTTACATTACGTAACTGTGTATTATAATTAGATAAGGAATTTTGTCTTATTTCTTCTATTGTGTCTCCATCGCCACCACCACTAGCGGCATTTGGATTATTTACAGCAAAAGAATTAAATATAAATTGAGCTAAGGTGGGGTTAGTTAAATTACTATTTTTAAATTGTGTATTAATACTATCTACAGTTGTAATTAAGTTTGAATTTACATTAGAAACGGTCCCTCCACCTGTTACATATCTTATAGTTAAAGTAGTATTTGAAGGAGCAGTACCATAAGTATTTGTAAATATAAAATTAGTTGGTGAATAAGCTGTTGTTAACTTATTTTGACCAAAAGGTAATCCAATCCCAACATTATCTGGGTTTGGGGTTATTTGTTCATCTATTTGTAAAGCTTCACCAGCACCAAATTGTATCTGTAGAGTTGTTTCATTTAAGAACCTTGTTATAAATCTATTATTTGTTGACTTAGTTTTTAATAAATAAGGAGCATCGCCATTTTGAAAATTATTAGGATCATTTGTATTAGTATTTTGAATATTATCAAACACTAAATCTTGGGCTAAATAATCTACTTCATAATATTGATTACCATCTGAATCAAAAATATCTAAGATATTACCTATATTAGCTGCTTCTATTTCAATAGTTGGGAATTGTTGATAATTACCCATTGTTGAAGATACCGTATTAATAATTCCGGATGATGCTCTTCTTGTTTTCTTTAACAGATAATAAGTAGGTTCATTATTACTTACTTGGGATATTGAAACTGTTGTAGGGTCTGTTGATGATGAAACTGTAAAATCTATAGAATCTTCTATTATAAATGCTTGACCATTTTTTGTTGTAGATACAGTATTATCCCCAACTATTAAAGCATAATTATAATCAGGTACTATAGTAACTCCTTCTACTTTTGATGGTACTTGTTGATAAAAATCTAAATCTACAGTTGCTAAACCAGTTGCTTTAGGTTTATAACTAAACATATAGGCTAAATCATAAAGATTATCTGTTTGTCTAGCATATTGTAAATATGTTTCTTGAATTTGGTTATCTAAATAAAAGGATAAAACATCACTAATGTAAGATGTTTGTTCTATAAACATCATTCCTGGTGAACTAGGACTAAAATCCGTGTAAGTATTAGGAAAATAGGTTTGTGAAAAATTAATAAGTTGAGATTTAATATCATTAAAATCTCTATTAATATATGATATGTCTTTATTTAATAATGCCATTAGTTAAAATTTAATTCTAGAGTATCGTTTATTCCCGTATTGGGGATGCTGTAAGTTATGTTAACTTGTATTGTATTTTCATTTACACTTTTTAATACTTCTACAAATTCTACTTCAACATTTGGGAAATTATCTACCATTTTAGATTGGATATCCTCCTTAATAAAATCAAAGTTTTCAGTATTAATTTGGGTAAATATATATTCTCTTAAACCTGCTCCAAATAAAGGATTTTCAATTCTTTCTCCTGGGTTAGTTAAGAAGTAATTTATTAAATTATTTTTAATAGCATCTTTAGTTTGATAATTAGGTTGGAATACACCGGGGGTACTAAATGGTAAATTAACACCAATAGCGACCCTAGGTCTTAAATCATTAGGAAAGATTTTTCTTACTCCAAACGCCATATCTTATTATTTACTACTCATTAAACCCATTATTTGATCCATGCTTACATTACCATTTGGTAAACTACCATTTGGTGATTGTGTATCCATACCTGCAGTTACTTGCATTGGTACATCAGCTGAAGTCACATTCATTGTTCCATCTACTCCTGGTCTCATACTATCTAAAACTCCCATCATGTTTTCCCTTAATTTTAACTTATCTGTTTCTGGTAGTGATGTTTGAGCTACTGGATTCATTGGTCCCGGTGCTGGTTGGGTGTATTGAGGTATTGGTGCTGCTGTTTCATAAACTTGTTGTTTAGGAGCGCGAACAGCTTCCATAAGGATGTCTTTCATCTCCTCTTGTATAGCCTCTTTTACGGCCTCTTTTACAATAGTTTTTAATTGACTTAATTTCATGATGTATTGATTTATTATAAATATTAAATTAGTTAGCTTTTAAATCGTTTTGTTGAATATAAAATACAAGTTCATCGATTAATATTTGGTCTGATGAACTAAATGAGGGTTCACCTCTTAATAATGTTATCCCCCTAGAATCTTTAGCCACAGCAAATCTACGTTTTAATGTTCCTACCGGATTTTTGTTGTCAGTTTCTACACTAAAAATAAACCCATTAACATTACTTAATACTGGATTGCCGTCCTCAGCTTCTTCTTCAGATAAATCTAATAATTCTTGATTAATTGCTGTCAGTTCTAGATCTGTAACCCCATTTTCTTCGGCACATTCCTGTGTCATCTGGTCTATAGATTTTAATAATAATATTACTGTTGCCGTCCCAGCTATTACAAATACTAGTGATACTAGAGTAGCTTTACTTATACCTTCACTTTTTTCTTCTAATTTTTCTAATTCATCATTTATATGTTGAAGTTTAGCAGTCATAGAATATGGAGCTGCAGCAATTAAACCACCAAAATCTTTAGCAGGAATTACACCAATGGCTTGTGGTATAGATAAACCATCCATTTGTAATCTTACACCTTTTAATATTTGGGCCAGAGATCGGAAGGCAAAAGCTAATGCTGAGTTTATAACTATCATTTTAAACATTTGGTTTAATTGTCTTACTACTCGATTTCGGGTTCGAATTACATCCCTTAAAGCATCAGGAGAGGGGCATGTTTTTCTATTCTTTTGTGATAGTTTTGAAATACCAAAAGATAATAATAGAGTTATAACTAAAGGAATTAACTTTGTTTTAATGACATCCACTATTTTTCCAATGCTAAATTTTTTAGCTGAAATTATTCTATCAAAAATACCCATAGCTAAACCTCCTACCGCGGATTGTGCTAAATCGATACCATCACTAAACCCTTGAGATATTGTTTTTGCTGATTCTGATATATTTACCATACTACTTAAGGGTAAAGAAGTTTTAATGGTTTTATCTCCATTTATAATAGCTTGAGTTTCCGGAAGATAACCACTTTTAGAATATAATAAACCAAAAACAAGGGGTGTTTTTTGATTTTCAGGAATAATAGGTACCTTAACTTTTATTGAAAAATTACCTTGTTTATCTGTTCTATCACTTTGACCAGGTACTGGGGTAAAGATTAAATCATTTAGGTTTACGGACGTTTTAATTGGGAGTAAAGCATCAGGAACATTTAAAGGATTTTTTACTCCAACTTCTTCTTGAACAAAATCTTGGTTAACCCCTAATGTTACTTTAGCTCCTTGTATAGGAGTGTTAGTGTTTTTATCTTGAAGTCTACCAGTTATAGTATATTCTTGCAGTATAGGTATTTGACTTTTTAATTTAGATCTTAATAGTGATATTTCTGCTCTTACTTTTTGTTCTGCATCTATCTCAGTTATACCCTCAGCATCTAAACGTTCTTGTAATCTTTCTTTGGCTGTTAGTCTTTTTTGTCTTCTGTTTTCTCTTTTTTGTTCTTGAGTTAAATTAGAACCAATGGAAAAATTGATATCTTCTAAAGATGATGCTTCTAATGTAGGAAGATCTATATTATATTTAGATGATAATTCTTGTATTCTATTAGTTATATCGGATATATTAAGTGTACTATCTAATAAAGATTTACCTTGAGGGGTATTTAGGAATTGTTTAGCTATTTGTAAAATTAAATCTTCTCCCATTTTATATTGCTTTTACAATCTTAGATTTATAATTTTTAATACCATTCAACATAAAAGATATTTGGGTTTTTGCTGAGCCAGCTGTTCCTCCACTTAGGAATAATTTAGGTTCAATAGATAAAGTTTGGGTCATTGCTTGTAACTTTATTAAAAGCTTTTCAAAATCTTCTAAAAAGACATCCCCTAAAATTATAGATTGGTTTGCATCCGCATCTCCTAGTCTAATATTATTTTTTTGAGATTGTAAAACAACATCTCCTTCTTGAGAATATATACCCGTTGTATTAATTGAAGTTAATGATATTGTACTTTGTGAATTTAATATAATGCTATCTACTTTAGTATTAAAAACTAACCTATCTGAATTAAGTATTACTTGACTTCCATCATAAGACCCAATGGATTGTGGTTGGTTATTAGAAATTGTTGGGTTATTTGTAATAGTAGTTTTTAAAGGTATAGCTTGATTAGAGGTTAAATAGATTGAAGATAAATCTTTGTTTATATCTTCTATAATAGGTAAATATCCTTCTTCACTAGCATCTGTGGGTTGGCCATTTCTAATTATAGTAATAGGATTACCATTCTCACCAACATTAGACCAATTATTACCATATAATATACTGTCAGTTTTAGCAGTACTTCCAAGTCTTACACTATTTCCCCATCTTCCTTCTGTAATAATATCTCCGGCAAATGCTAATAAAGGATGAATATTTGATCTTTCTTCAAAGGTTCCACCTACAAGTGGAGAATTATACCCATATTCTACTTCTTCTTTACTTGACTTACGGGTTTGACCTTGTTCAATAGCCTGATATGATTTTTGTTGGGAGGGTTGAATGGAAGATTTTGCTAATGTATTTGGATATGCATTTATATGGTTATTATTCCAAATAGATATAGGATTTAAATAAAAATAAGATTTACTATTACTATTCTGACTTATATCCTTACCAGGGACTAAAAATATTAATACTAACTCATTTACTAAAGGGTAATTTTTTAAATAAGGTAATAGGGGTTTTGCCGTTACATTTTCTTCAGGGGTTGCATCTGTAGCACCCTCTACTTTTTCAAAAAAAATAGTACCTACTGAACTCCAGGACCCAAGTTGGTCAAAACTAGGATGCTGATCATCTAAAATAATATCTGTAACTCTTACTGATATTACATTAGAAGCTAGTGTATCTATTTGTTTTTGGGTTTCTGTTTGGTTATCTCTACCTGAATTTAGTTGAGAATTTACAGAAGCAAATCCGTATTTATGCGCCATCTGTTTTTTCTTCGAAGTTGGTATTAAGTTTATCTAATTCTTCCATTAGTTGGTTTTTTTCTTCTTCCGTTATACCCATGGCATCTTCGCTAGTGCTATTATTAAGCGCACGCTGTACTATAGTAGCCATTTTAATCAATTGTTCATCGTTCCTTACACCAATATCCATGTATTCTTTAATGAGTGGTACAATTAAAGTAGCATCACCAATATCATTGATAAGAGGTTTTAGTTCTGAAATTAAACCTGATATTTGAGTTGATTTTTTCTTTTGGTTATTGTAGATTTCTTCTAAAATACTTGAGAATTTTTTTTTCCCAAATACAACGCTGTCTAATGCTCCCATAATATTATTTTATTATAAATATGGATATAAAAAAGATTTAGAATCTAGCGTAACCATTTTCTAAAAAGAATATATACTGTTGTTTAAATATACCATGAAGTTTATCCGCTATCTTAGTGATCTTAGGTGTTTTTACATCTATAATTTCACGAATGTAAATATAAAGGGCCTTTTTATTAAAAACTTCAATAGTTTCTCGTTTTCTAAATAATTCAAGTATAGCATCCGCTATCTTAGCATCATTTTTTTTAGGGAATAATTCATATATATTTTCTGATACATGGTCTACAAATATATCAACATATTTATCTAAATCACTTTTAACCTTTTCATCACCCATACTATAAACATGAGTAGAATTTTCACCAGTTAAAACATCAACATCTACTTTTTTTATTTTTTTAGTATAATTTTTTGTATTATATAGTATTAACCAACGTTTTACTATGGTACCGAAATAAGAATATGCTTTGGTTCCTCTAGTTGGATCAAATAAATGAAATTTAGATTCACAAAATATAATTATCTCATGTTGGAGGTGCTCTAAATTCTCTACCTCAGTATGGTAAAATTTAAAGGTGTGGATTATGTTTTGGGTTAATTTAAAGAAGGGATAATGTATATGTTGTTCATATATCTTACTTCTTATTTTAGGATCTTTTTCGTTATTATATCTAACTATTGCATCCTCTGTATCTTGAGTAAAGTAGTTTTTACTCTTAGCTCTTCTTTTTTTTACTTTAATCATTATTTAAGAATTAGTTCTAAATTGAGATAAACCTTTTTGTAAAACCTTTATTTCATTAAAAAACCAACCTATTTCATCATCGCTTTTAAATGTTCCTTTTTTATCAATTTGTTTTAATCTCTTTTCTGAGAAGGTAACTTGTTCGTCTACCTTATTAATAAAAATTTGTTGAGAAACTATAATATCTTCTGCATTTTCTCCTTTACGCAAAAGATTAATGGTCGTATATCCTAAGATAACGACCAAAATTCCTAATATAATTATAAAAGTTAACATCATAAACTATCTAGCATGTTTTTTAAACCAGGGCTCTGTATTGAGCTAAGTGCCTTAGATTGTGCATTGGTTTTTTTATTGCCACCCAATGTATAATTCTTCTTTGACGTAGCCACGCTATTCTTAGAGAACTTTGGTAACCATTCAATCTCAAATTCAATACGGGCCGCCATCATATCAGCTTGGTGCAAAATAAATGGGAGAGATGTGCGAGGTTTTTGTTCTGGCATGAATGCTTTTAAATATTTCTCATTTGCTGAGTCATATAAACCATCATGGGTTTGGATAGCAACCATCTCATTAAAAGTATATTTGATATCATGTTGTTGAAGTAGAAATAGTCCACGATCTGGAACTGCTGCAAAGGCTAGCTTCTTATTAAACATGTAATCTTCACCTAATTTATCACGTCTCCAATTATCTGTCTGGGGGACATATGCCTCTTCAGTATCAGAACCCATTTTACCTAAGTCATGGTTAATCGCGGAAAATACCAATTCTTCCTGGGTAAATGTTGTCATATCACAACCAAACGATTCCCATACATCGGTCATTGCCAATGCTCCTTTAACCACGCGATTTACATGATCTACATAACCCCCTGGAAATGCTGAATGGTATTCTTTCTTATGAGCTGCGGGCATTAGAATAATACGGTCTTCATATTTACTATAAAAATCAAGTAAACGTTGTTTTCGATCCCCAGTAATATAGGTTTCAATGTTAGTGTTGAATTCGATCCAATTTGCTTGGATTTGCTCTGCTGATAATTTCATAACTTTTATTTTATTTTATTTAAAACTATTATATAAGGCATCAATTT
>Ga0208814_1001391_pt1 | contig 11451 bp, 10 predicted proteins | sample MalvirAntarct_55_FD_184253 | JGI IMG/M metagenome (GOLD analysis project Ga0208814, IMG submission 184253) | Marine viral communities from the Global Malaspina Expedition - Malaspina viral metaG Antarct_55 (SPAdes) (version 2) | ecosystem: Environmental > Aquatic > Marine > Oceanic | place...
ATTTAGCAGCTCTAAACATAAAATATTCTCATAATGGCCATTATTAGATATACAAAAGAGGAAAACATTAGATATGCTTATTTAAACATTTTCCCTGATCAATTTAAAACAAAAAAGCAAAAGAAAGATGATAGTTGGGTAAAAAATACCATGGACTATTTTTCTAACAAAGCTTATGCAGAATACATTAGAAATAGAGATACATTTGTACCTAACTATGACTTAATGAAAGGTATTCTAAGAAAAGAAGACTTTGCTATAGATGAGCCTGAGGTTAAAAGTTTTACAGATATGTTAGAGAAAGATATAGGTCTTCCTGGATATGTAAAACATTATTCAATTGTTACAACACCAGTTAATGAACTTGTTGGTGAAATAAGCAAAAGACCTGACTCTTATAGAGTGAAAGCTTTTGATGATGATAGTAAAGCTCAAGAGTTACAGTTTAAAACTGATACATTAAAAGCTTATGTAATCAATCAAGTTAAGCAACAAGTAATGGCTCAAGCAGCTATGTCTGGTGAAGAAATATCAATGGAAGATGTAGAAGCTATTACAATGGAGCAAGTAAAAGACGAACTTGATTCATATACATCTGTTGCAGAAAAATGGGCAAATCATACACTTACTTGTAACAAAGCAGATTTTCATATAAAAGAAAAAAGTGAAGATGCCTTTAGAGATTTACTTATATCTGCTAGAGAGTTTTATCATATCTATGAGGATAACTCTAAAGTAGGTTTTAACATAGAAGTAGCTAATCCAAAAAATACTTGGTTCTTAACTACACCAGATAAAAAATATATATCTGATCCATCAGGAAGAAGTAATGGAGCATATGCTGCTGGTACTGTTGAGGTTATGGAGATATCAGAAATAATAGAAGCTTTTCCAGATTTGACTAAAGATGAAATAGATCACTTAAGAAGCTCTATACAAGATTATGGTTTAATTAATGTAAGAGAATCTAACCTTGGAAATCCTAATGTTACACCTGGAGAAGACTCTGTAGTATATGATACATATGATCCATTAGTGTTACAAACACGAATGATTATAGAAAGTGAAATGAAGGAGAACAATGATGGTCTTCGTGACTTTCTAGGACTTACAAGTAACGTATCTTCATTTGGATATAAATATGTAGTTTTAAGAAGTTATTGGGTTTCTAAAAAGAAAATAGGTAAAGTTATTTATGAAGATGAAATGGGTAACGAGCAATCTGCTTTAGTTACTGAAGACTATAAGTCAGGAGATATGCCTACACAGTTATCTTTAGAGTGGGGATGGATTAACGAATGGTATCAAGGAACTAAAATTGGTCCAGATATTTACCATGTTAAGCCTTATAAACTATTAGATTATTGTCCAATTATAGGTACAGTGTATGAACAAAAGAATACAGAGGCAAGATCTTTAGTAGATCTAATGAAACCTTTTCAAACTATATATAATGTTTGCATGAACCAATTGTATAAACTTCTAGAAAAAGAAGTTGGTAAGGTGCAATTGATGTCACTTAGACATATACCAGTTCCTAAAGATGGTGATGCACAAGATGCATTAGATATGTGGGAAATGGAAGCTAGAGAACGTGGTGTTGTATTTATTGATGATAGTCCAGAGAATTTAAAAGCACCAAGTAGCTTTAATCAATTTACATCTTTAGATCTTACACGTACACAAGAAATACAATCTCGATATAACTTAGCTCAACAAATGAAAATAGAATGTTGGGAACTAATAGGTATGTCTAGACAGCGTATGGGCTCTATAGCTGCATCAGAAACAGCTACAGGTACAAATACTGCTATGCAACAGAGTTACTCTCAGACAGAGCCTCTATTTGTTGCACACGAGTATGTAACAGGTCAGTTGTATCAGGCAATAATAGATGCTTCTCAATATGTACAAAGTGCTAAACCTCAATCTACACTTTCTTACATAACGTCAGAAGGAGAGTCTGCATTTGTACAGGTTAATGGAAATGAATTAAAACTTCGTGATTTAAAAGTGTTTCCAACAAATAGACCAGAAGATACTCAAATGTTTAATGAGCTTAGACAGCTGTCTCAAGCACTTATTCAAAATGGTGGAAGTCTATATGACATTATTGAACTTTATAGTACTAAGTCTATGAGAGAGATGAAGAAAACTTTTAAGGACTTAAGAGACCAGCAATTGCAACAACAACAAGTAGCTCAACAACAGCAACAAGCTCAACTGGAGCAACAAGGTAAAATTGCTGAAGGTCAAATGCAACAAGCACAACAAATGAGTGCTCAGAAAACTGCTAATGAAAATTATCAGAATGAACTTGATCGTGTAAATAAGAAAGAGATTGCTATAATAAATGCAATGTCTAAAGAAGGCACAGCAACTCAAGATTTAGATAATTCTGGTAGCCCAGACTCGTTAGAGATAGAAAGATTATCAATGCAACAGTCTACTGCTAGAAAAAATTATGATAGTAAGATGGCTGACATAAATTCTAAAAATAGTTTAGCTCAACAAAAATTACAGATTGAAAGAGAGAAAATATCACTAGCTAGAGATAACCAAGCAAACGATTTAGCTGTTGCTAAAATGAATGCAAAAGGAAGAAAAAAATAACTAACCCAGTTAGTTGCTAAAAAAGTTAATGCTATATTATGCATAAATATTTTACAAAAAAGTAAAATATCCTTTGTAGATACATAGTGTTATTCTAATTTTATTCAAATAAACCAATTTTTAATAAAATATAACTACATATGTCTGACAAGAGTAATCCTTTTGGTATACAAAATACTATGGAAACAGGAGCAGGTGATGCTCAACTGTTGAATGATTTAATGGCTCCAGAAACTGCTTCAGGTGATCCTGAAGACGTTACACCTATAGTAAATGAAATAGAAAGTCCAAAAGAAGAAACAAACGATGATCCTCTAAGAGGAAAAGATATCACACCTCCTAAAAGTGTAGATGGTAAAACTGATGAAGAAAAACAATCAGGAGAATCATTAATCGCTGATTTTTTAACTGATAGTGAAGAAGATGATGAGGAAGATGATGAGGAAGTAGATTCTTCAAGCAATGCTTTAAATGAAGCTAGTGAGAATTTAGATGAATCTAGTGATGGTGATGATGAAGAAGAAGGTGATAATAAATTTACTGCTTTATCAAATGATCTATTTAACTTAGGAGTATTTAATAAAGGAGAAGATGAAGAAGTTTCCATTAATACACCAGAAGAGTTTCTAGAAAGATTTAATGCTGAGAAGAAGAAAGGGGCTACAGAATTAGTTCAAAACTTCATTGGTCAATTTGGAGAAGATTACCAAAATGCATTTGATTCTATTTTTGTAAAAGGTGTAGATCCTAAAGAGTATTTTGGAGCATATAATAATGTTGTAAATTTCTCAGAAATGGATTTATCTAAGGAGAATAACCAAGTTTCAATAATGAAACAAGCATTAGCTGATCAAGGGTTTGAACCAGAAGACATAAGTAAAGAAATTGAAAGATTGCAGAATTACGGTGATTTAGACACTGTTGCTACAAGACATCATAAAGTATTAGTAAAGAAAGAAGCTAAAAAGCTTCAAAAACTAGATAACGAAGCTGCAGAGGTTCAAGAGCAAAAAACTCATATAAAGAATCAATACATACAAAATGTTCAGTCTATATTATCAAATAAGCTAGAAGAAAAAGAATTTGATGGGATACCAATTAATTCTAATTTAGCAAACGAACTACAAGATTTCCTATTAGTGGATAAGTGGAAAACTCCTGCTGGAGAAAACCTTACTGATTTTGATCGTGCTATTTTAGATTTAAAAAGACCTGAAAATCATGAAATGAAAGTAAAAGTTGGACTTTTGATGAAAGTTTTAGAAAAAGATCCTACGTTATCTACCATACAAAGAAAGGGTGCCTCTAAACAGGCAAACAAATTATTTGGGGAAGTCGCTAGACAAGTTACAAAAAGTAAAAGTAACAAGTCAAATAAAAAAGGATCTAAAACCCCATCGTGGTTTTTATAATAATCAGTAATAATAATTAATAAACGAATAACATGTCAAACGTTCAAACTATACCAGGATTAACTGGTTTTACTTATGCGAGAGTTGCGTCCATGGATAAGCGTGCTGTAGGGAAACTGACAGATGCAAATCACTTGGAAAGCTTCCACTCAACAGAGCCTGCAGATTATGATAAGAAAATTATCAGCCTGTATACTCAATCATCATTGTATAGCAATGATTTCTTAGATATGATTAATAAGAGCACACCGTACTTCATTGATACGAATAGTGACTCTTGGAAATGGGACATTGCTGTACCATACAAATTTCCAAAAATCATTGATATTCCAGCAACTACATCTGACCTAGCTAAGCCAGGTATTGATGGTCAAGAATTTAAACTTGTACTAGATACAAATGAATTTTCTAAAAATGCTATCATTTCTGTAGGAACACGTCAATATGGACCACGTCTATATGTGATAAAAGATCCACAGCCTTGGAATGCTGGTTGGCTATATTCATTTACATTAGTAAGTGATAACCCAACAGTAGACTTTATGTCATCTACATTCTTACAACCAGGTGTTGAACTAGAATTGATTGATGCTGCAATTGGAGAGTTTGATCAAGATTTATTAGGTCTTCCTAGATTAGGTGAGAAAATAACAATGTTTGAATCATTAGGTTCAGGATATGGTTATGAGCACAAAATTACAGAATGGGCTGATGATAAAATGTTGAGAGACAATTCAGGTAAAGCACTAGACATTTTAGTATATGCTCCACAAAGACGTAACCAGTTACCACTAACTCGTAATGATGTTAAATGGGAACCTTTCGTTGAGTTCTGGATGCGTAAGTCTATGATTGAATTAAAAGTTAAGCGTATGATCTGGGCTAAGCCTGGTACCGTTAAGACTAATGGTTCTAGACAAGAGTTAAAACGTACGTCTGCTGGTGTATATCACAGAATGCGTAATAACGGTAACCTAGTACAATATAACCGTGGAGAATTTTCTGCTAACTTAATACGTTCAGTATTTGGAGATTTATTCTACAGACGAGTGGATGTTAAAGATAGACGAGTTAAAATGTATACTAATGAAGCTGGATTCGATGTATTCCAACAAGCTTTAAAAGATGATGCATTAAATTCTGGATTAACTTTCATGGCAGATTCTGGAAACAGATATCTACAAGGAGAAGGACAGTCAATCACTTACAACTTTGCATTTGATGCGATGGTAACTCGTGAGACTGGACGTGTAGAACTTGTACACTTGAAAGAGTTAGATTTACCACAAACTAACTTAGAATTTGGACAAAACAAGAAGTCTACTCCTGTATTTATGGTATTTGATGTATCTCCTGAATCTGATGGTTCAATGATCAACAATATCCGTGAGGTACGTATGAAGGGTGCACCTTCTATGACTTGGGGTTATATTGATGGAACTCGTCATCACTTAGGATTTGCAAAATCTCAAGGAATGAGCTCTGCTAATAAATTCCCAGGATACGAAATCTGGATGAAAGATCGTTGCGATGTTTTCATTGAAGATTTATCAAGAACTGTGTTGATCGAAGAGATTCCACAATTCTAATAAACGTAATAGTAAATATTACAGAGAAGCTCCTTCCTCACACACCCTGTCCCTCCTTAGAGGGAGGATGCTTTCTCATAAAATACCAGAGTGTCGGACTAGATCCTATCTGTTTAATCAGGACACTCTACAAGAATAAACCAAACATTAATTAAACTACATTATGGGTAAAATAGGAAAAGTCTCTACAATAAAGAGAGAGTACAATAGTTCTCAGTTACAAACTATGGATAGCGGACTTGCTAACCAAGGATTAAGTAGAATCCCTGGAACAGGAGTTTTTAAGTATCCTTATAAAGAACTTGATGGAAAGTATAGAACAGGATTAGATCCTACAGCTTCTTACATTAAACGTATTCAAGATCCAACAGAAAGAGAACTTGAGGTAGAAAGAGTTACAGAACTTAAAGATAAACTCCAAGATTCAATTGGGGACATTGATTTAGGACCAAGAGCAGCTTTCTGGAACTACGGTAAATCAACTGGTACAAACGATGACTTGCACGTTAAACCTGTTAAACTGTTAGACGGTGATAACTTGTTCGACTTAAATCAAACTTTTCAAGAACTAGCATTTGCATGGTTAAGAGTTCATCCAACTATTGCATCTAGTTATCAAGCTTGGGAGCGAGGAGAGTTTCCAGCAGATACACAGTATTATATAGTAGATGATGAGATAGAAACTGCACTTGTTTACAAGAAAAAGCAACTTATCAATAGAGCTATCATTAGCTTTGATACTATGAGTATTGCGAAGAAAAGAAAAGTTGCAAGACTTTTAGGACTTCCTATTAGCAGTGACACGAAAGAAGAAACTGTTTATAATCAAGTAGATACCTTGTTAAAGCAAGCAGAAGTTAAATCTGGTAATTTTAAAGGATTAAATCCTGTAGAAGTATTTAACAGATTTTCTAACATGAAAGATGATTTACTCCATATTAAGGATTTAGTTAAACAAGCTATCCAACATTCAATTTATAGAATTAAGCCAAGTGGTGTAGTTTATGAAGGAGAATATGAGATAGCAAAAGAAGAAGAAGAATTAGTAAAGTTTTTAATTGACGAAGATAACCAAGATGAGTTATTAGTGTTAGAAGGAAAACTTAAATCTAAAAAACTAGCTGCTGTATAGTATCTAGTTTTAATAAAAAAAGTTAGGTATGATATCTGTAGATAGTTTATTATATAAAATAGATCAAAGGTTAAATAAACTATCGACTAATGAACATCAACAGATTCAATTGGAGGATAAAATCTTAGCTTTGAATGAAGCTCAGATTAAGTTGATAAAACAAAAAGTTGATGGTTTTTCAGTCCCAACTAAATTGGGAATGGATTCTTTTAAAAAGAGATATGAAGATTTACAAAATTTAATTGTAGAATATAATAATCAACCTTTAGTTCTTACTGAAACTAACCCAGCAATAAATCAATGGGATGCTGACACAACAGTATTAGATCCCGAGTATTTATTTTATGTAGATAGTTATATTATAGCAGACAAAGGTAAATGTAAAGATAGGATTCTTTGGATTAATGAAGACCTTAGTAAGCATGGAGATTTATCAATATTATTAAATAATGATAATTATAAACCAAGTTTTGAGTATCAAGAAACTCTAAATGCTGTTAGTTCAGACTCAATGAGTGTATATACAGATGGTACGTTTACACCTAAGACTGTTAACATAATGTATCTTAGATATCCTGTATACATTAATAAAGAGGGTTACATTCAATTTGATGGTACCCCTTCAGTAAATGCAGACTCTGAACTAAATGATTACTTAGAAGATGAACTTTTAGATTTAACAGTTCAGAACCTAGCAATGTATACTGAAAATAGTGCTGCTGTACAAAGCGCACAGTTCAGAATACAAACAAACGAATAATTAATAACCCCTTAAATATATAATAAAATGGCGGATTTTTCATTGACTACATTATTTGTAGTCCCAGTAGGGCAGACAGCTCTCCCTAGCACTGGATCAACACAAGACTTGACAGCTGGTCAAGTAGGATTTTTTAACCAAGATTATGCAACAATAGGATCTGCTCAAGATCTAGGAGATGGCGCATACTTCTATGTTGCACAAGGTAGATCAAATACTTATCTTCAAGGATCTAAAAGATCTGATAAGATTTCTCTAAAGGCACAAGGTCCAGCAGCAACTTTTACTAACAGAAACGTAAACAACGTTAGTGAACTTTATTCTGTAAAAGGTTGTGCAACAGCACTTAACCAAATTACTGAAGTAGATGGATGGAATGTACAATGTGGTGAAGTAGTAACTTTAACGTTACGAGGTCACTCATCTTACATTGATACTCTTTACTTTAACGGATTCACACGTTCGGTAACTGTAAATGCACCATGTTGTGACTGTGGAGGTGATCCATGTCTAGATGTTGATGTACCAGCATTAATTGATCAATTTATTGCAAAATTAGAACAACAAGCTCCAGGTAACAATCCTGATAACATTAGCTTTAATTCTTTCTATACATTTGCAAGATCAGGTAATGATGCAGCTGCAAAATTAGTAATTACAGGTAAGGCTTTAACAAAATATGGTCAACCATGTGATGTAGCAGCTGACCCATTTGAATTTGATAAATTACGTTTTCATGCATTTGTTTATGCTGGACCTGCAACAACTGCAGATTTTATCGTAGCAGACAATTGTGATATCGTAGCAGTTGCTACAGATGTTCAACAGTCTTCTTATCCAAGAGGTACTTCAGCAGAAATAGCTCAATTAGAAAAGAACTATTACAGTTACCAAGCAGGTTACTTAAAGTCTTTACTAAGAATGGGTGGATTTAATCAAAACTTTGAATCTCATGTAACACCAGGTATTGTTTATGATACAATTACAATTAGATTTAATGAATTTGATAAAGCTGCTTACCAGTGGGGAGACTATATCATGGAAGATTCAACTGTAATCATTGCGATTCCTCAAAGTGTATTTTCTGCAGGTATAATTAGTGATCTATCTGCTGAGTTTAGTATTACTGAATATGGTGCTGTTTGTCCAACTACTACTAGCACTACTACTATAACACCTACTACGAGTACTACCACTACTCAAGGTTAATAATTTAACTAGTAGATAAACTATATGCCAGAGGGTGAGAAGGTTCTCATTTTCTGGCATTTTTTTTTAATAACAATAAAAGTGTATGTTAGAATATAATTTAGATTTAGTAACTGGTTGTAATAACAACCCTTTATATCTTATTGTTACAGATGCTTCATTCTATCCTACAGATCCTCCAGTAGCATTTAGTCCAACTATTACAGTTACACCACCAGGTTTTGATGAGGTGGTTTTACCTTTTTTAGTAAATGGAACAAATGTTTATGGTTCTGATGATTTAGGAATAACTGAAGCAGGATGTAAACAAAATATTCCTGATGGGATATATTGCTTAGAGTATACTATAGAAATAGATCAGTTAATTCCACCAACTACTGTATCAGTAAAGAAAACAATATTACGTACTGCTAACTTACAAGAAAAGTTTAATGAAGCTTTTTTAAAGTTAGATCTTATGCAGTGTGATGGCGAATTAGCAAAACAAACAAGTGTAAATCTTAATACTATTAATTTCTTTATTCAAGGTGCTATAGCTGCTGCTAATAACTGTGCAGATAAAGAAGCTATGCGTTTATACGATCAAGCAAATAAAATGTTACACCATCTTAATAAGTGTGGTTGTGGGTGTCAAGGAACTAATTATTTAGTAAACTTTAGATAATATGGCTCAGTGTGCAAATTGTGGGACACAAGTAGGGTGTGGGTGCCAATTAACAAATGGGTTATGCACTTACTGTAACGGTTCCAAAAATAAAAAATAGTATGTTAGAAAGTAAGTTTACAAATTGTGAGAATTGTGGCGATATAGCAGATCTACTTAAAAGAATAGATTGCAAACTTGCAGAGTTGAGTTATAATATGTACAACAATGTTGTGTTCATGTTAAACGCATGTGTACCTAGTTATGAACTTACTCAACTATTAGCATATAGAGATATTCTGATAAACAAACAGAATAATCCAGATTACGCAGAACATTTTTCTGTAGAAGATATTGCTGGTAAAGTTATTAGATTAACTGCAGGATGTGAATTAAGATGTCCTAAGGTAAATCAAGTATGTATACCAACTACTACTAGTACCACAACAATAAGTTGTGTAATTACAAGTGGAGAAATAACATGTGTTATTCTCCCTTAACAATAATTAATAATAAAATTAAAAAATATGTCTTGTCAAAATTGTTTTAATGGATGTGTAGAGATTACATCAGATAAATGTGTTAGGTACACAGGTGAAGACTTTCCTATATTAGGAATAAGTAATGGAGACACGTTACTTAGCGTTGAAGAAAAAATACTTAATTTTTTACTTTCTATATCTACTGGTGGAACTATTTTTCCTGTAATCTCACAAGAGAACGTTTGTAATTTAATACAAACTAACTTACCAGCAGTAGGTCCTTATAGTTTAGATGATTATCTAAATACATTAATTAAAGTTGCATGTCAATTAGATTCTAGACTTACAATTCTTGAAACACAAAATCCAAATACACCTTATGAGTTAAATTGTTTATTTGCTGCTACTACAGATAATAGTGATACACATGCAGTATTGCAGCTTGTAATAGATAAACTATGTGTAACTAGTGCAAGTTTAACTACTTTTAAAGCTTTAGTAGATGCAACATATGTAAAAATAACAGATGTAGATACTTACATAGCAAATTATTTAGCAACAGACCCTTCACAAAACTTAATAAGCAATTCTATAGTACCTTATGCAATAACTGCATATGGAGGACCTTTAAGTAACTTTGATGCTTCTGGAGCTGGGATAGGTACCTGGAATAGAATATTCTTATGTAATGGTCTTAATGGGACATTAGACTTAAGAGGTAGAGTATTAGTTGGAACCACTTCAGGAATGGGTGGATCAGGAATGAACTCTGTAGTAAATCCAGCAGTTGCTGGTAATCCAACATATAACTTAAATCAAACTCAAGGTTCTAATACAGTAATTTTAAATCAATCTGAACTTCCTTCTCATACACACACTGTTGGAAATGTATCTCAAGCACCAGATCACGTACATGGATTTCAAGATCCTGTTTCAGTAGCTAATGCTGGACTTGGAAGTGTTCAAAGGTTTACTACTAATAGTGATGTTAACTCTATTGACATTACACAAACTGAACCTGCTGGATCACATACACATATAGTTAATATTAATTCAACAGGTGGAGGTCAAGGGCATGTCAATTATCAACCAGGGATAGGAGTTTATTACATAATTTATATTCCATGATAGGATGTAATAAGGATGCATTTTTACCTGTAAATCCTAAATGCGAGAAAGTTGTTTTAAATTGGCCTTGTGGATGTCAAACTATGTATATTAGGGGCGAGCAACCACCAAGTAATTGTTCATGTACAAAAATATAACAAAATGTCAACATTTGTAGAAAAATATAAAAAGTGGTTAGCTATTATTTTAGGGCATGTTTGTCTTCTTATAGGGCTATACGCACCAGCATTATCAGCTTTGCTAATAACAGATGATAACTTACACTGGGGATTAAACAATACAGTATTTACTGGATTGGGAATTATTTTTTTATGGGGTGAAATTATTGCATTTGCAAGAATTGTCCAGACTACACTAGGAAATCTAGGAAACAAAAAGAAATAATAAATTATGTATTATAAAATAGAATTAGCATTAATATCACTTATGGTAATGGCAGGAAATGATTTACTGGCTTCAGTAGTAGCCCTAACAACAATTATA
>Ga0208814_1001392_pt1 | contig 11450 bp, 10 predicted proteins | sample MalvirAntarct_55_FD_184253 | JGI IMG/M metagenome (GOLD analysis project Ga0208814, IMG submission 184253) | Marine viral communities from the Global Malaspina Expedition - Malaspina viral metaG Antarct_55 (SPAdes) (version 2) | ecosystem: Environmental > Aquatic > Marine > Oceanic | place...
AGAAGCTAGGGTACTTAGGCCAGTTACTCCAAGAGTACCGCCTACGGTTGCGTTGCCTGTTACAGCTAGAGCGCCACCAACACCGACGTTACCTGTGCTAGACATGGTCTCAGAACTAATAGTATCGATGTAACCTACACCGTCTGCGTAAATGTCCTTAAACTGGAGGGTGCTGGTACCAACGTCCACAGTGTTCGTGGCTTTTGGAGCAATGATATTAGTATTGCTGATTGCCGCTATAGTTACCCAGTTTGCATTGTTCGTCGTGTTGAATAAACACATATGGGTGTAGCCGGTATTGGCGTTGATCCACAGCGACCCGGGTGCATAACCCTGAGTGTTGTCGTTGGATGTTGCGGGGTCAGACGTTGCTGTCGTATTGTTACGTCCGCCAACACCACCGTTAGCCACAGGCAAATAACCAGATACGGAGGTCGTAAGCGGTAGTTTAGGGGCACTGCCCGTTGATCCATCGTGAGTATGTCCTGATGATGCGTTAAAAGCGGCTAGAATTTGGTTAAATTCCGCATTGATTGGGGGCGCTGTAATGTTCGCGCCGTTGATAATGTCCGCGATTGACTGTCTAGTATATCCCGCCATTAGTTAACGTCTCCCTGCAATGCTGAATTCAAAAACAATGCCTTGGATACTGTACGGGTTGAAATTTCCCAGAGTAACGAAGGTAAGCTGACAAGAGTAGCCAGAGCCCTGTAGGCTAGTGGTGACAATAGGCTTTGCGCTACCGCCGTAGTTAATGTTTGTGCCGACATAATTAATATTTTTCCCTTTATAACGTACTGGTGCGCCAGCGGATTCCTGCGAGTAAGAACTAGGTTTGGCCGTATTGGGATCTTCCCAATCATACGTTACCGCCATGTTCAGAGTGAGGGGGCCTTCAGCACGAATAAATGTATTGGCTTTACGCATGGTCTTCTTGACCTCGGTGTCGCCGTAATCAAAGAATGGGGTTGCATACACTGCGAGGATATCTGCCCCATCAAATTGGGTAGTCTGCTCTTGCTGATAGACTTTCCCGTTGTAATCCCCGTGTAAAACTAGCTCACTAGAGTTAACGTAGGCGGAGTCGCAACAACTTGCCCTAATCCCAACTAGCTCACCAAACTCCCAACCAAGGCGTTGGTCTGCGGATCGAAGGCCGCCAATAATACCAAAGCTGTCTTGCGTGAAAACTGAGTCATCACCAATGAAGTATCTCAATTGGGACTTGCTCCTGATGACCACGCCATTAAGCGTCTCTAGGTCGTAGTCAGAAGGCAGGGCTGTAAGTAGTTGTTGTATGCTCTTAGAGATAGTCTCTAATTCAACATCACCAATCCTACTAGTACCCGCTACTGGTCGTAATCCGTCTGGTGCAAGGAATACAAGGTCACCCCCGATTTCTAGCACTGAGTCTCTAGCGATACAGCCTACGTTGGTTGTAATCTGGTCTAGAACAAACCCAGCAGTTACGTCAGGTGAAACTTTCTTAATGCCGTTTGTACCAAAGACGAACAGGTCATCTCGGAAGGGCTTAAACTGTACTACGTCAAAACCGATAGCCAGTTGTCCTGCGCCAGCGGCTGATGTGAATGTTAGTGGGTCGAGAGGTGCCGAGTAAGCAATCGTTGCTTGGGCTACTCTGTCTCCAGCTAGGAATAGGTGGTTCTCAAACGCATCTACAAGCTCTGGCCGCGCTAATGCACTTGGCCCACCGGGACTGGAGCTACCACCCGAGTTATTTGGGCTAATAGATTTCCAGTTAGATCCGTCATAGAGAATTGCATTGTTAACCCCGTCAACGAAACAAATCCTGTTGCCGCCACCGAAATTAAAAGTCACATGTCGGAGTTTCCAGTTAGATCCGTCATAGAGAATTGCATTGTTAACCCCGTCAACGAAACAAATCCTGTTGCCGCCACCGAAATTAAAAGTCACATGTCGGAGTTTTTTTACTTCTCGCACACCGTCTTTAAATTTGTGTACGACCCCTGTGGTGTATGGGGCCCATGCGGAGTAGGCAACATAACGATAGAACTTATATTCGTTTGTATCTATCTCTATGGTGTCGCCAACAGTAGCACCTGTAGCCAAGGTAACGGTCGTGCCGTTTAGACTGTAGTGGGTGCCCGAAACTAGGGTTGTAGTCGTAGTTCCCGTAGTTTGTTTAACTATAGTATTGGCAGAGTTGTTAACCGCCAATGTTCTTGAATTTGTATCCGCCCCAGTAAACGCAGTCTGACTAGCAGTTGCTGTATAGGTGAACTTCTTTACTTTGCGAGAGGCTATGACGATTGTGGTGTCTAGATTATCGTCTTTAAAGATCGCGACCGAGAGAACCTTACCCTCACTGTTAACGGGGTCTATCTCTTGGTGATTGGCGTTAGGGTTGTAGGGGGCAAAACCTTCAATTCTACGGTACCCGCCAAACAAGCTAACTTCATAGTTAACCAGTCTTGTCGCGACACCGGGGCTGTTTTCACTCAAATCAAGATGATTTTCGTTACTGTTCAGACCACCACCACAAATTACTTTATAGGACTGTACCCTATCGGCCATTCTTAGTGCCCCTTATACCCGTAGCTATTTCTAGAGCCACGAGAAATTCGGGTGTCATAGACCCGCTCGTATTTGTTGATGAAGATGCCCTGCATATTTTTTATGCCTTGCTGGAATACCTGTACGGAAACGCCAGCAGATTCAGGGTTATCTCGGAACATATACATATAATATAAAGCACCATCGATAATCACGTTATCGTAGGAATCTGGAATTCTTGTTGTATCAGAATGTAAGGATAGGCCCACATTGTTCATGTAGTACTTGAACTGGATAGTGTATTCTTTGTCAGGTGAGGGCGTTACCACATAACCATTACCATGAGAGGGTGCAGTGGACTCTGGGCAAGCTACACCCGCAGACCCGCTATCATCATCGGCACTTTTGTGGCTCTTGTAGTATTCGTCACGACCCAAAAACTGCAACATCTTGTGGTCTACATTGAGAGATTCATTTTTCTGAAGTTGGAAGCTATTCCAATCTACAATTTTGAAATACTCGGGCCAAGAATACTCTTCCTGACCTACTGCTAGAACCTGAGTATGTTGGGCGGCGTTAAACGGCCACTCGTATTCAGCCTGATTAATCTGACCAATGGCGTCTGCAACCGCGTCTTTCGCAAGTGTCTGAACACCTCGCGTATTAGCAAAATCAGCTTCAGCAATCTCCACTTCGTTGATTTTACGAAGTAAGCGATTTGTGAGACTAAGAAATGTGGATGCCATTGGTCAAATTACTCTTTTTTGGTATAAAAAAAGGAGTACCCCTCCTAAGAAGGGCACCCCTTACTGAGTTACGCTAAGTTGTAATGAGCAGTCATTAGAGCTTCTGGACGAAGGATCTTACGACCGTACAACTGCATGCCTCGAACGATGTCAGCAAAAGATGCTGTATCGCGATACGTTTCAGTCTTAGCCAACTGTTGTGCAGTAGCTACACAAGACTTGTGACCAGCAACTACGACTCCGAAGTTATCTTCAGATCCAGCCGATGCAGAAGTTCCTGCGCCAGTGCCAAAGAACGGCAAGTTGTTAGACTTATACACTTTGAATCCACGGATGAGACCATTACCAACACGACCATTGCGTAGCTCTTCGCTACCACCAAAGTCAGAGTTGATGAACTTAGAGTCTTCGTCCATTAGCAATTCATAGAACACAGGGTCGGCTACAAACCAACGATCTGCTGTATCTACGTTAGCTTGATCCATCTTACGAGCCATTCGGTTAAGAACTGCTAGAGGGCTAGTGATACCACCAGCACCGCCACCAGCGGCTAGAGGGATAGAAGTCAAAGCATGCTTAGAAGCAGAAGCTGTTCCACCAATATCAGAACCACCGAAGTCAACGATGTCTAGCTTGTTAGCTAAGATCAATTCGTCGGCACCAGCACTTGCGTCTGATTTAGTTCCGTTAGCGGCTGTTCGCTGAATCCAAGCATCGTTAGCGGCGTTACGCTCAAAACCAGATAAGTAACCTAATACTTCTTGGTCGTAAGTGTCACGCAATTTAAATGCGGCACGATCAGTCGCCAAGTCCATGAAATTAACATGGCTGTGAGCGGCTTCAATATCGTCCATTTTGAACATAAAGTAGTTCGCTTGGTCGATGGTTAGAGAGAAATCGCTGTCACTTAGATTCTGCGCCGCGACTGCTGTGCCACGGGCGTAATCTGAAACAGTAATTTCTGGTTCTTTGATGATCTTGACGCTATCACCATATGAAGCGATTTCGCCCATATAATCGGTGTTAGTGATGTCTTCGACCACAGATTCATTTCTGAAAGATTTTTGTACTTTTTGTGAGTAAATCACTGGACTAAAGTTACCGTTTGGTAAGTTGGCGTAGCCCGAAGCTTTTGCGAAAGCCATAATGCATCTCCTAATAGATGTTAAGTTAAATCGACACTAAAATTTTGTGAGTTGCTCAACGGGAGTTGAACTACGCCACTAGTGTCGGAACGAAACAGAAGGGAAAACTTCATTAAGGGCTAAGTTGTATTGGGTATCTTCAGGACGAAGGGCCAACAATACTTAGGTAACTTTAGAGTGTTCTTCTGAAGTAAGGGGGGGGTGAGGTAGGAAGTTATGTATAACTATAGTTAGACTACGGAAATACATAAGTTTCGGCTCTGGGGTTTGTTAAGGTTGTTATACCACAATTACTAAGGCTTTAGCAAGTGATTTAACGCGCCGCACCAGTCATATCGTATTCAAACAGCCCTTTACTGATTGACTCCATGATTTTGGCTTCATTCTTATCGTACTCAGCCGCACTCATGTTCGATACCTGACTTTCAGTGAAAGTAGACCTACCGCCCGTTGGGGAGGCAACACCACTTCGTCCAATGGCCTGAGCGGCCGCACTGGAATTCTTAGGCTTTATTTTACGGATACCTTTGTCGGACTTGTAGAGATCGAGAGCCCTAGCCGCCGCCCTAGCATCAGTATTGTTCTTATAGAGGGCATCTTGAACAGAAACTGGCTGTTCGGTCACCCACTCATGAAATCCTTTAGTTGCTCGGATGCTATCAAAGTCTGGGTGGATCTTTTTAAGCTCCAACATCGCTTTTTCAGTCTTGATGCCTTGCTGTTGCTTTTTAATGCCATCCATCTCAACTTTAGCGTCCGCGACAGCTTCCTGAACTCGCTTTTGTGCGATTGTGTCAACAATCTTAGCAACGTCAGGGTACTTGCGCGACCATGCATCAACTTCTTCTTCGGATTTAGGGAATTTGATTTGTCCTCGGGTTGCTTCGTTTAGCTGTGCCTTGACCTGTGCTAATTCTTGGTCTCGGGAAGACATTTGACTTTGCATATGTCTGCGAAGGTCTCCGTAGCGTTTTTTAAAACTTTCCTCATCAGCATTTGCTGGTGCGGTAGTAGGGTTTGTTTCAGGTGCTAGTTGCGCCTCTTGAGTATGCTCATCAGGTTGATCCCGATAAGCATTTCTGTACTTAGCCATATATTCTCCGTTGGGGGGCCGTTAAAGTAGACCAGCCGAAGCTGGTGGTTCATGCGGGTAGCCCGAGCCGCAAATTACCTTTTCATCAAAGCGATCTTTACGCTGGGACGATAAGTATTTTTGCCGTCTGAAGAGTCTTCTTCCTCTTCGACTTCCATTGTTTCTTCTTCTATTTCTGCAACTGCCTCTTCGACTACGTTACCTTCTTCGGTTTCGTACTCTGTATCTTCGTACTCACAGTCGCAGTCTTCTTCGCCACAACATTCGTAAGTGCCGTCTTCATCTTCTATGTCTTGTATCTGTCCTTCAGCGTACATAGACATAAGGCCGATCTTAGCCTCGTCCCGCATCTCCATCAGGTGTTTTAGGCCATGCCACCGCACGACATCTGCGGGCACAACGTATTCACCATCACTTAAAACTGCGGGGATATCGTCACGGACATTCTGCTCACCTGATCCGGGGGGGATTGGGTTACCTGACACGGCATCCGTGCCGACCACCATGTCACCACACTCGGGGCACAGAGGATCACCACAGCCGGGCATCATCATACCGCCGTGGTACATTGCGATAGGTTCTTCACCCATATCATCAAGAGCCCTAATGGCCCCCTTTGCTTCGGGAGAGTCGCTATCGTAGCCGGGAAAAGACGGCTCTGCCTCTGGTAGTAGGCTGTCGCTCCGAACGCGGGCGTATTCACTAGCCTCGGGCTCACTTTCAAATACAGGAAGCTCTTCCAGCGTGATGGGGTCTATAGGGCCATTTTCTTCAATGAATTGTTCCAGATCTCTTTGGTCAATTTCATCGCCTGTCTCATTGACAGAGGGAATAGTAACCCAGCCGTACTTGGTCTCAAAGGTAACAGTACGCTCAGAGAAATTTTCACCTGTCTCAGGATCTTCGTAAACCTTGCGGCCTTTAGTTGTGTAAGTATCTTCTGCCATTATTTTGCTCCCTCCAGAGCTTGATCTCGCAGTGTCTGGAAGCGGCGCAGTTCTGCAACGGCACCCTGTACTTCCATAAGTTTGGCGTGATCTTTGGTATTCTCTAAAAATGACCGCATCGTATCTATGCGATTTTCAATGTAAGTTTGAAGTATTGCGTATTTCTCGGAATCGTTAACGAGAGGTAGTAGTGATCTGGCTACGGCTTTTTCCATTATTGTGGCTGACCTTGAGGAGGTGCTGGGGGTGGTGTGCCGCCATTCGCTCCGCCGCCTTCACCTGTAAAACCGGGTGCGCCGGGTTCTGGAGCGTTGCCGGGTGCTATATTACCGCCACCATTGCCTGTAGGATCGTTGGGACTTGGGGCCCCGCCTTGCTGACCTTGTGGTGGCTGTTGTGGCATAAGAGCGGCAACTTTTGCCATCATCTCTGCTTGGATTGCGGCTTCCCTTGGGTCGTTGAGAACCTTGTCCTCGTCGAGATCCATAGAAGCGGCAAGCTCACGCAGGATGTAGTCATATTTAACAAATGGAGCCATACTGGGGTTACCCGTCATCTGCATAAACTGTAGCAGACGCTGAGAACGCACCTCGTTTCGCATTAGGCTTTCTGTGCCTTTGGCAACGACGGAGAGATCCCCTCTAATACTTTTATCGAAATTAAATTGCATGTTGAAACTGAACAAAGACCGACCAAGTGGGGCCAGTAGATAATCATCAACATTTCTAACGACTGCTTTAATATTCTGTGCGGCCGCGCCCATGAGCATAGACATTCCTGATGCGGTTCTACCCACACCCATCACACCTGTACTACCATGAGCAAAGGAAGGCATACCTGTGGCTTCATCTGCCAACTGCCGTGCCTTATCAAACATCTGGAGGCATTCCCCAGTTACGTTCGGGAACTTAGTTCCAAAGATAGCTTGTCCCGGCGCACCAGCCTGACGTCTAAACACCTTGCCCGGATACACGGACATGTCTTGTCCCGGCACGAGGTTGGTCTCGTCAATCTCAATCAAGAGGTTTGATGATAGTGCCGCGTTGTCTACTCCGAGACGCATAAAACCATTCATGATTTCTTGCGTGTCTTCCATGTTTTCCGCGACACCAATGCCGAAGAAACTATATGGGTTTAACTCGAATGGAACTGAGTGGTACGGGATGCGTATCGGGGTAAAAGGGTTGATGACTAGGCGGATAACCTGACCGTTACAAATCCATGCATTTATCTGCACTTCTTCGCTTTCCGAAACTTCGTCGGGGAGATCTAGTTGGGCCTCTTCGGCCACTTCGGCGTCTACAACACCCCAGTATTCCAAGACCTCATAGCGTTCTATACTAGCCGAGGCTTCGTTGTCTTCTAGGGTGTCCTCCCAATAGTGGGGGGCATAATTGGGGCCGAATTCAATCGCCTCTTCAATTGCCTCTCCTCTAAAGAAAGGACGTCTTTTAAGAGCCCTCATCTGAGAGCGGTTCAGCCGATGACGTTCAATGACGTACTCTGCTTCTGCCATATTCCGAGCGTCAGGATCTGGATAGAAGTTCCAGATGCTTACAGCTTCTACTTTTGGAATAGTCTTGAAAATTGGGTCATACTCTCCCTCCTCACCCCACTTCGGGTACTCCTTCTGGAGCGCGAATGGGCCTTTTAAAATACCCGTGCCAAATAGGCACATTTCAAAAGCGGTAGAGCGTAGATGTTTGTTTGCTTCACTTTCCTCTAGTTGATCATGGATAGTTCGTTCCATTTTCCTAGCGGCTTCTTTGGCGGGCTCAAATGTAAGGGCTGTCGGGGTTCTGCCCGCACCTTCCCGTAATTGATCCTCTACACGACTAAGTTGGTCGGCCAAAGGGCCAGAGTTCTTTAAAAGCTCTGGTCTAGCTATAGTGGAGGACTTAGCTTCGCCCCCAGTCATTTCGTTTAATTTTTCTTCGGTAACTTCTTTTGGATCAAAATGTATAGGCCCAGACACGCCCACAGGATTGTAACTAGGATCAATGCCAATAGGAAACTTACTACCCGCAAAAAGCACATCGACAACTTGAGCATAGGCCGCAAGAACTTTAGTCTTGGTGATCTTGATAAATGCCTGACTTTTCTCATTGTCGGTAAATTGGACATCAGGGCCGTATAAACCCCTGTAGTTCCTATAAGAAGTAAGCCAACGTGTTTCATCAGATTGTCTAGAATCATTTGAACGATTATACCTACCTTCGATCCACCCTACTAAGCCATCTAACGAAGCATTAGTTTCAGGGCTCCCGTCTTCCAACCCCAGTGAGTTCTCTTCTAAATTTATGTCTTCTGGTCTATCAAGAATTGCCATTTAATTAGTATCCAAATTTACGACTTGCGGGTTTCCAAGTCTGAGTATTTTTTTGACCCCAATCATCAAACGGTGAACTAGACCGAGGACGGGACATGATCCCGTATCGTACTGAGTCATAGGTGTGGTCGCTTCGATACCTGACATCGATATCGTCCCCGCCCTTGGGGTCGCTGGGAATAACGGGAAGATCCGCAATAATTTGTCGGCAGTTATTGAAAAATACAATGCCCGGTGTTTCTGCTTCTTCGTCATATTTGAGTAGTTCATGAAGTCGGTTCTTCCCCGCAACGCGAGATCCCGTACTTCTGTCGGATGGACGCCATCGGCAACCCATCGAAATCATCTCTTCAGCTATTGAAGGCCCAATTTGGCCCCTATTATGCCAACAGGAAGAGTCAAGCACACCATAGCTCATTTGCTCCCCAACTTCAAGCTCCATGACCGCTTTTGCTAAGTCTCTGCCTGTATGCTTACTGACGTATAACTCCCTGTAACAAATGAGAGTTTCGTAGGCTGGGTCTATCGCAAACCAGTGTACTGCTGAGTAGCTAGAGTATCCATAATCACACGACCTGAAGCGCCTCCATTCCAGAGGAATCTCAAACGGATCAACAACGTGTGTCTTGGCCCTGAACTCCCCAAAAGCCGCGCCGTCTGCGACGGCCCAATCGCCCTCAAGTAACTGCCTTCGTTGCATCTCGGGTAGAGATAGCAAGTTAGCCTCGTACTGACCGCCCTCCATAAGGTAGGGATTATCTTTAAGGGATGCTGGGATAAACCTCCGATGAAACAGAGGCTGTCCTTCTTTCGCATGGCCTTCGGGATAGGCAAGTACTTCACCCGACTCTATGTCCGTGGCCGCAAACTTTTGATTTGCTGGCGCTGGATCAATGAACATCTTCTTAACCCAAGAATGGCCGGGGCCACCCGGATTCGTCGTTGCCCGCATATGTGTTGGTAGGCTTGGGTCTGTTGTACGCAAACGTGATCGCATGTAATTCCAAGCGAAGGGCGTAGAGTGTTGTGTTAGCTCGTCAAAGGCAATGTAGGAGAACGCCTGTCCCTGATAACGCAAAACGTCTTCGTCACGTTCTAGATACGTCATCCAGAGTTTGGCCCCGCTAGGGAATACCCACTGGGATTTCTTCTCTTGCCACTTAGCCCCCGGATAGGCCTTGGGATATATCTCCTGAGACTTCCAGACTAATTCTCGTAATTCATCGTTGGTACGACGTAGGATCAAACCGTTAAAGTTTGTATTCCCAAAATATCGCATGGGGTCAGCTAGAAGTCCGTAAGACTTACCGCCGCCCGCACTACCCCCGTATAAAACTTCCTTCTCCGAAGCCGCCAAGAACTCTGTCTGTGGCCCTTCATTAGGGGAGAATATAACATTTAACTCCGCTGGCTTTGCCGTGAAGTCTAGGGTGTCACTAAATTGTAGGGGTTCCTGAGTTGTTCGGACTGCAAGGGTTAATTCATCTTCCCCGTGTATTGCTTCTATCTTTTTCTTAGTAACGGTCAGGCTACGTTTGGTAGCCGCTTCCCGCTTCTTCAGGGTGTGTAGCGCCCGCTCTTCTTTGGTCTTGGGTGCGTTCTTACGCTTGCGCTGGGCAAGTTGTTTTACGCGGGGGTTATTATCGCCCCTATGCCTCTTCCAAATATTCGCTAGGCCTTGGTGAGATATCTCGTGCCCTGAGTTCTCGCCCAACCATCTGGCGGCCTCACGGTAGGAATTCCCATCATCAAGGAAGTCCATCGCCTTTTCAATAAAGCCGACCAAATTCCAGTCAGGGGTAGCAAGTAGGATATCGTCTGCACTGGCTATGTAGCCATAGGGTAGCTTAGATGTTTTATTGGGTCGTTTCTTATCCGACCATTTATTCGTCGTAGTCGGCTTCGTCATCCGCAGGGGTTACCTTTTTTGGTGGTAAAATAAATACACCCCCCTCTGGGCCTTTAATCTCAATCTGTTCTTTCTTAACCAATCCAGTTCTATCAAGAATCTGAGTAGCGGCCGCCACTGCATTCCTTGCCCCCATAGAGCCCGGGTCGTTCAATACGTCTACCATGCTAAAAGTAGCCTTCGGCGCATTCATCGCCAAAACCATACTAGCTCGGTCTACAATCTCATCGCGCAAGGGTGTGACCACCTCACTAATACGAGTGTTAGGTGAATACCCCGCCGCGTTCATCGCCGCACGGATATCTCCCCTAGCCTCGCTACAGAGAGCTTCAAGGAAGGCCTCTTGCATTTGAGTTAATTCTTTTTTGTCAGACATTTAATTTACCATTTTTTGCACGACCAATACCTAGCCGTCAATTTCGAGGGCGGGTTAGTGTCGCATTTGTGTCTTGCACGAAATGACTTACGGCGATCAGGGTTGGACTTCTTAATCTTCATGTCTGGGTCGCCAAAACGAATGACTTTCTCTTTGCCATCCTTACAGGCCTTGACCACAAACTTCTTGGAAGCTCCCGGTGTCCTCTTCGGCTTATTACAGGCCATCTTGGACTTATCGACACGCTTAGTAGCCATAGCTACTTCTTCTTTTTGCGAACAGTCTTGCCGTAGGATGCTTCTACAAGTTCCCCACGCTTAGACTTCTTCGCGCCTTTTTTACCTTCGTCATCCGATTTATCTTTGCGCTT
>Ga0208814_1001393_pt1 | contig 11437 bp, 2 predicted proteins | sample MalvirAntarct_55_FD_184253 | JGI IMG/M metagenome (GOLD analysis project Ga0208814, IMG submission 184253) | Marine viral communities from the Global Malaspina Expedition - Malaspina viral metaG Antarct_55 (SPAdes) (version 2) | ecosystem: Environmental > Aquatic > Marine > Oceanic | place: South...
CACAGAAGCAGTAGCAGTAGGCGGCGAGGTAGCTGGCGCAGGCACTGTAGCGACAGAAGCTGGCGTAGCGACTACCGCAGCCTCAGGTACTGGCACTGCCGCCACTCTTGGAGCAATCGCTGCACCCGTTGCAATAGGATTAGGTGTTGCATTTCTTCTTTCTGAATTATTTGACTAGGTACTAACGATGGCTATTAACAATTATGGTGGTTTTGCTGAAGGCTTCAAAGGTGGCTTTGGGTTAGTCAACGATGTGATTGATCGAAAGAACAAGCAAACTAATATAGAGGACGCGGCTGAAACTCAGAAAACTCAGTTTGGCTTAACGCTAGATCAGAAAGCAGACGAGGCAGCGGCCACCGCCGCTTGGCGGCAGGAAGATTTACAGATAAAACGCGACGCAGCTCTTCGGGCCGCAGGGCTTAATGCAACAAGGGCCAAAACTGCCGGAGTAACAGCGGATACTGCTAGCATAAACGCGAGAACAGCACAGAAAAAGCAGGACGATCTAAGTGATCCAACCAGCCTTGCTTATCAGATCGCAAAACAGGAGATCGATAAAGGTAAAATAGATCAGAAAGAACTTGAGAGAAAAAACGCTGTCGCGACTCGACAAGACAATAATTTTATGGCAGCGACTCGCATATCTGAACTGTACAAAGCGGTAAATGATAGTGGTGGCATATATAGCGATGCGCTCTATGACCAAGCAATGGAGGCTGTTGATCTAAACAAAGACACCAGCTTTGCACTGGGTTACCTTAGCTCTGATGAGGCACAGCAAGATGTAGCAGTTTTGGACGAGTTTATTGCGGGTCTAGCCACTGGGGGTTCTGTAGAGGCAAGCCCTAAGGTTCTAAAAGCATTTGATCAGACATTCAATATTAATCAGTCGGCTAACTTAGGTGCAACGATCAACGCTGACTTTACAAACGCGCCCCTTGCCATGCAAGCAGGTGGAAAGTTTGGTGATTATAAAATTATAGGTCAGGGATTGTATCAGCTAGATAACCAAACCCCCGCGCCAGTTAATGGTAAGCAACAGCCCTCTGCTATAGGCGGCACGTTATACGTAATGACTCAAAATAACCAAGGCCAGATGATCCCTTACTTTCCTCCGCTAACGTCTGGACGGAGTAATAAAAATAACACACCTTTGGCCATTAATATGGATCATGCCTTGTCGGCTACAGCAGGCAAAGCCTACATGATTCAGCAAGTAGGGGCGAAGATCAAACCCCTAGTGAGGGATGCCGTTATAAAACATAGATTTGGCAATAACGAAGGGGGTAACGGGGTCGCTGAATACAATACAGAAGTTAAACGTATTGTTGATCAATCCATTAGGGGTTTGCAGGGAGGCAGCACCAATATATATATGGGTTCGGACACGGGATTGACTAACCAGCAGCAACTGGAGCCTAAGGAGATTGACAAGATGAGGGCGAGAGTGCAGGAACACCAAGTATATGGTCAGGTTAAGGAGCCACAGAAGCAACAAGTTATGGATTGGCTGGCGGCAGAGGAAAGCGCGTTAAAACAATTTCGAGTCAAGGGCTTGAGGAACCGAGGTGAAAAGACGCTAGGAGAAATTGTTCCACCGAATGCTTGGACTCCGCAGTTAATCTCAGCCCTTTCGACCCAGATAGGTGAAGGCAAAGCGGATACAGATGGAGCGGCTACTAGCGAACTAATTGATCGAGAGCAGTTCCTACAGCAAATGGGCGCTCTCAATCTGACATCCCAACTGGAGTTTTAAATGCCGATTAATTCTATCAAGCCTCAGGACGATGATGCCTATTGGGACAAGTTATACGCTGAAGAAGACACGCTGCCTAAGACATATAATCAGGCTGCTCCAGAGCCTGAATCAGGTAATTTTGTTCGCGGCTTAAACGCTGGTGTCAATCAAGCTCAGGCGCTAGGGGGAGGCCTAAAGGCGGCAGTTGGCTCTCTTGTTGGGCAAGATGACTGGGTCGCTTCTGGAATGCAGGACTATGTCCGAAATATGGAGGAGGCTGAAGGATATGCTGGCGATGTAATGAGCGTTACAGACATCGAGTCTGTTACAGATGCTTCAGCATGGATGGCTTACACGCTAGGCACATTAGTACCTGATGTAGTTAGCGCTGTAGCATTAGGCGGTGTGGGCGGGGTAGTTGCAAAATCGGTAGTAAAAAAAGGCGCACAAAAATTTGCCGAAGACAAAGTAGAGAATGCAGCACAAGAATTGTTGCAGGCTGGCGTAGAGAAAGATGCTGCCGCATACGTAGCCGAGTTTATGGGTACAGCCACAGTCAAAGACCAAATTAATAAAGCCGGTGTTAAGACGGCTATAGCAACCTCTGCCACCTATGGAGGATTACAGGGTACTGGTGCATCGTTTGCAAGAATACTTCAAGAGACGGGCGTTGAAGCGCCCCTGACTGCACTAGGTGTTGGTATCGTCACGGGTGGGCTAGAAGCACTTCCGTTTACCAAAGCATTTGATGCTATGTTTCCGTCGAGCATGAAAAAAGATTTCCAAGAATACATTGCTGCCGGAATAACTGAAAAAGGCACTTGGGCAACTCAAGCAATAAAAGATGCATACGCTATAGGACAAATTAGCTTTGCCACTGAAATAATACAGCATATTGTAGATGAAGAAGCTTTAGTTTGGGTTAATAACAACTTTTCGGAAAACGAGGCCATGGAGTATTCGGCTTTGCTTACCGATGAGCGCAAAAGAAACGAACTAATTAATGTTGGTGCTACCAGCCTCCTAATGGGATCTACACTTGCCGCAGGCACTGTCGCTGGAAAAACACTCACAGGCCAGTATAACCAGCAAACTAATTATGGCGATCAGGCCAAACCTGTTCGCACTCAAACTGCAAATGATCCAGACCTTCGCCTCAAGGTAATTTCTGTTTTAGACCGCTACAAAGCGGCCTCTGAATCAGGACAAACACTCAATGGATCGCCTATTGATGTTCAGGACACTGGGGTTAGCAATGCTGATTTCTTGGCTGGGGAAACTCTGCCAGACAACACAGGGGTAGAGTCTACCAGCTTGGTTGACTATGACGGCACACAGATAGATATCCCGAACGATCAACCGCCTAATCTCTCTGTAGAGCAGGGTGGAATCACGGTTGATTCGCTCCCTGCGATTGGAAGATCACCTGAAGATGACATAGTCGATGGCTTTCCACTCGCACCAGCTTTTGGAGCGACAGTCGTAGCTGATGGAACGAGAGACGCAGGGCCAGCACATACTTGGGACGCTGAAATCTCCCCTTCAGACAAGCCCTTAGGCGACCAGTTGATCCAGTTATCGGCAGCAGCCTTGACTGTAGAAGCTCAAGATCCTAATAACACCGATGTAGTCGTTGAGGCCATTGATCAAGATGATATTAACCGGCTTTTTGAACGGAACAATACATTAAAAATTCGGCAGAACAAAGATGATACCGAAGGCCTAGATCTTCCAACCGTTGACGAGGCTTACGGCGAGACCGCTCCGGCGGTGACTAATACCGTTGGAGGCATCATGTCCGACCTCTCAGCGGCAGGTGTTCCTACTAGCTTTATTGATGCAGTCACGGGCATCTATGTCCACCAAGAGTCTCAGATAGATGCGCCAGCCATTACAGGTACTGGATCTTTTGGCATATCAATTAATGCGGATTTAATTGACGGGTCTATGACTGATCCCGCGCAACTAAGTGAGCTAGGCTGGAGTATGACCCATGAGGTTTATCACGCCGCTGACTTTAGCATGGGGTTAAGTGACAAAGATCCTCAGTTTGGTATTACGGTTGATAATGATGCGGCTCAACCTTCTGTAGTGATGGGTGACATTATGCAGGAGCTTTACAATAACTGGGCTGGTGACACTGAGCTAGGCGCTCGTTTTGATTATCCGTTTAATGACTTAGCTGCCGATATAAACGATCTAGATAAAGAGAATGCTGGAATAAATAAACGCTACAGACAAGAAGCGTTTGCGCAGTTGGGCGCTCTATTTCACTCGAATCCAAAACAGCTACAAGAGCAGGCTCCCTTAGCGTATACTTTTATAAAGAATATACGAGACGCAAACCTGCAAACGGCCCTAGCGCCAGAGGCAAATAATGCAAACAACAATAGTCAAACAGAAGCCACTTCCTCCGAACCTTCAGGCGTATCAGGACAAGTACGGCCATCGCCAGTCACCGGAAGCGTCGAGAGCGCACTCACTGATGCAGTTAGACCAGATGGCGAAGAAGGCTCTGGAAGCGGGAGAGCCGATACCGCAGTGGAGGGATCGCAGCAAGACGCGCCTGAACAACGTCAACGATCAGCAGTACAAAAGCCTAACGTAAAGAAATACACTGTTTCTGAACAAACGCAGGAAGGTAATCGCCAGTACACCAGAGCGCAGGGTGCAGATGGCGATAATGCTTATTACACGAAAGATGAAAGAAAGAACTTTGTCAGGGGCTTTAGGGACGGCTACCAAAATACAAACGGTTTAAGCTACAACCTAGACGATAACTCAGAGTCTGGAGGATCTATATATAGTGAGGGTTACTATTCTGGCAGTAAGGATCTAAGAGATATCAATGCGGAGAATGATAACTTAGGCAGAGACCTTAATGACGGTTCAAGCTACAAGCAAAAGCAAGCCAGTCGGCAGTCTAATCCTATTGAAGATACCCCTGTAACGATAAAGTTATCTGACAAGAAGCCTACCTTCAAGAAGGCGGAGAACTGGGAAGACACTGGAAACCAAATTGTCACGTTTGCTGACGGTGACCGCTATCAAGTCTACTTTGATGAAGATGCAAGAGAAGGCAGGGACTCCGGCGATGACGATGTTTATTATCAGTCTATTGACGGCAAGGTTGCTGATGTTGATCTTGGTACGACCAAAAAAGAGTCTATTCAGGCAATCATTGATCACCGTGAAAAGTTATTTGCGGCGGGAAAAAATTCTTTTAACACCCCTTTAGATGCTGAAGTTGGTTCAGATACCTACAGTAAGGGTTACGATCTAATCGTAGATAGCCCAGAGGGCAAGCTAAAACTTACTGACTTACGCAAGAAGTTTAAGAAACTTGATGACAACCAGTTTGATAATTTAGTAGAGCAGTTACTAGACAGCGAACCAGATGGCTTCGGTACTCCCAAAGAAGCGGAAGATATCTTTGAGGTAGATGGTGACTTCATTGTTAATCCAGAGGCTGTCAAGATTATTGAAGAAGAGGGACGGTTCCAAGATTTGATGGATGATGATCTCGATGATCCTTCGTTTATCAAGAAGGGTTCTGAATATCTATTACAAAAGTCTAGCGGCCCTGTCGGTGAAAAGAAAACACTACCTGTAATCAAGATCACGCCAACTACAAAAGATCCTTCTGGTGAGGTTAAGCGAATGACGGATATTGTGGCAAAGCATCCTGAAGCTTTGTCCTCTCCTGAAGCGTGGTTGGCGTTTGAGCGTGACCTGACAGGCACCAATGAGACCCTTGCCCCTCCATACGGTCTTATCCGACTATATAACGATATAGACTCATGGGTCTCTTTGCATTCCAACCTGACACCCGAACAGCTTGGCGCGGCTGACCGAGGCCTTGCCACCACAAAAAGAATGAAAGAGCTGTATGCCTCTGGTCAAGCCACTCCGAATGCCACAGCAAAGCTAATGTTGTGGGGCTTATTGTCCCGCAGACATACCGCCTCAGGCCAAGAGGCTGGGTTCGTAGACTTAATGACAGGCAGCACAGCGGTATCCGACTTGGCAGACAAGGCGCTAGCCGGAGATGTGTCGGATGAAGACGTAAAGGCTTGGGAAAAACAGGCAACCAAGTTAATTCCTGAAGGCTCCTTTGGCCGGACGGGTGTGTCCAACGCCAATGACTTTGGCAGATTGATGCAGAAACTAGCAGCGCCGTATGATGAAAATATTACTAAGTTACAAAAACTTCACGACCTGATGGCTAGTGACCTCCCTACAAAAGAGGTTCGTCACGAATTTCATATGTTAGTGCAGGGGTCGGGAATTGATAACAAAGTATTTTCTTTTAACATGCTAATGATTGGTCGGGATGATGTCGTTATCCTTGATCGTATTCAGCTAAACTCAATGTGGGATTCTGAGCGCTACGGGAAAAAGATTTACGCAGACATTGCTGACGAATTCAGTGGGTTACGTGGGCTAGCCCGATATGAGGCTATTGAAACTTCACTGCAAAACAAAGTTAAAGACTTTTACAAAAAGCTTGGTCGGCCAGAAGATGCATCGGTAGGTCGTTATCACTGGGAAAGCTGGGTGAGAGACTCAGGTCAGGTGGTCGCACACCCGACTATGCAGGGTCTAGAGAAAGATATTAAGGGAGAGTCAAGCCCTTACGCTTTTATTGGCGCTCCAGAAGGAAAGATGAATACATACGCCTACTCCGCAATATACGGGAGAGACAATGAAGGCACCCCTTACTATGTTTACCCCGATTCTAAAGGCACCTTCCACAGATTTAATTTAGATAAGTGGGATGTGTTTAAAAAAGAGATCCAGAAGCCTCAAAATGGTATAGTGGATAAAAGCTTTAGAGTAAGCCATTTTGATAAAGGAACACCATGGTATGAATCAGATCAAGTCAACAGGCAAAAGCTCGACGAACTCGTCGAATCTTACGCAGAAAGAGAGGCAGTTGAAAGAGAATATGCTTCTGAAAGAGCTGTTACAAGTAGTGCCACCGATGGCACCGGACGGAGAGATGATCGAAACAGGGTCTACAAAGAGCTTCGTAGTCCCCGACCATCTGATAGCGGGAGTGGCGGAGCTGAAGGAAGCATACCCAGACGCTTCAGACGAAGACCTAGCAAACCGTCTAAAGTATTACTAGCCGGAACCAATGTATCTGGTTACAAGCGTGAGCTTGAGGCCGGAGTCCGTGCAGCACTAAATTCTGTTGGTAGCTATAATGGCACTGTCATTGAGCTGACCAAAAACAAAACTAACGCAAAACTCTTTGCAAGCAAGATGCGAGCATCAAAGGACGCAAGCCCTTACGGTGCTGCTGTCTATGTCTACGCCGAATCAGACTACCAGAACATGAAAATGTTTATGACTGAGGATGGTTCAGCCGGTATAGCTATCGAAGATGGCGATACAATAGTTTCTCTTTATAGTGACGGGACAAACAAGAACGTAACTTATGCACTGGCTTCTCTAGCAGTAGAGGAAGGCGGGATTTATTCTGATGCGTTTGACACTGAATTGCCGCACATATATCAGCATGTAGGGTTCAAGGTGGTCTCTCGCCTTAAATGGGATGACCAATTTTCCCCTGATGACTGGGAAAAAAGTACGTTTTTGCCTTACAATAAGGGCGAGCCTGACGTTGTATTCATGGTCGTTGACCCTGATTACTTTGGCCCATACTCAACAGATGTTGGCTACTATGTAGAGGACTATGATGAGGGCATGCGCTCCATTCGTGAGACTCGCAGGCCTGAGCAAGAAAGAATATCTCCCAAGTTAAAGCAAGCGGTGCAGGATCGAATTGATCGCAACATTACTGCCGCCGAGCTTAATGACATCTTCAGAAAAGAAGGTCGTTATGTTAAGCCCATGCATCCCGATATGATTGCTCCCTTAAAATCAGACGGTCACTACATCAATGCGCTTGCCATAACAAACAAAGAAGGTGTCGATAAAAAGACCGGCAAGCAGAAGCCAAGGAAAGAAACTTACTGGATGGCTGATGCGCTGGTAGACGGAGAGAGATACGGGTCTCGACTAGACATTCCAGCCTACAAAGACCCAGATAAATATGAGCGGGCTGACATCGTTACAATGCACACGCCGAAGCGCAACGGTAATAATGTATCTGCTGGCGCAAGGCTTGGGTACTATCCTACGGTTCAGCTTCGAGGCGTTTTGTTTTCGTCACCAGAAAAAGCCACCACTAAAATTGCTCTTGGCGCAGAAAAAAATACTATCGCGACCATCGAAGGTAATTACGTTGCGGCAGACCATGAGCAGAACAGACTAGACTTTATAGCCGCCATGGATGATCCGGCTTGGACTCAGGTCTCAATGAATCCAGAGCGTCATTCTTTCTACTACGATCTAGCAACGCAAACTCCTGTAGTTTCGGCTAGTGAAGTAATTCAGGTAGGAAACTTAGTAATAGCCAAAGATGTTGTCTATGACGATGTTGAGGAATTCTCGTACATCAAAAAGCAAACCAACAAAGAAACTAACACCCTTGATGATGGTTCACCATCTACCAGCCAGTTTACTTACAACGATGAGATTGACTTACAGACATACAACCTGCGCCGTTTCAAGGCCACCAAGACATACAAGTCTTTAGTCGATAAGTATGCGCCCATGGAAGACTTTGAGCGGCAGGCGGCAGAATATCTAGGCCTTGGCCGTCTTCCCGCACCTATATCTCCACGCGATCAAGAAAACCTAATGCACGGTAAGGTGCAGGAAGATCTAAAAGCGTTCAATGAAAACTTCGTAGATCCTATTGGAGACATGATTGCTAAGGCTGGAGTAGATGTTGAGGCCGTTGGATTGTATCTGTTAGCCAAGCATGCCCCAGAAAGAAATGAGGCAATTGCAGAGCGAGTGAAGGCACAGCGCGAGAAGAATATCGCTACTACCGAGCGGGAAATTAATCGGCTCTTGGATGATGTTGGTATTGATCATACTGTTGCTCTCGCCAAACAAAAGAAAAAGCTTGAGGATTACGGAACGCTACCCTTGCCGTTTGAGGGAACCGGTTCGGGCATGACAAGCGAGCAATCTCAGTCAATCCTAAACTTTGCTGAAAGGGACGGCATGGCAGAAGACATGGAAGCCATTGCAGGAAAAGTCTACGAGATGATGGACTATCAAAGAAACCTCATGGTCGAGTATGGTCTTCTTGATGAGGCATCCATGGAAGACTGGTTGGTGAGGTACAAGTTTTACGTCCCCTTAAAAGGTTTCTACGATGCCTCTGATCCAGATAAGTTTAAGAAAGGAACAGGAACCAAAGGGTTCTCTATAGTCGGCAGCGAAAGCATGAAGGCAAAGGGTAGAAAGACACTGCCTGCCAACCCGTTGCTGAATGCTTTTGAGGATGTTCAGAAAAAAATAATTCGGGCGAGAAAAAATGAAGCATCCCAAACCTTACTAACACTGCTTAGTGATCTAGGTGATAGCCAGTCCTACAATAGATACAACAACAAGTATCGCCCAACAATGGATGGCGACCCATTGACCATGCAAGACATGAAGCAAATGTCAAAAGATACAAGGGCCAATGGTGACCGAAAGTATATAGAGGTTAAGAGGGGTGGCCAGACATTCTTTATTGAGTTCAAGAGTGACACGCTAAATGCATCGCTGCAAAATATGGCTGTGGATGGATTAGATAAGGCCAATAAGACAGTCGAAGCAGTTCTTTCAGGCCTCACCCGATTCCAAACCTTTCGCCGCAACATGCTGATTAACTACAACCCGTCTTGGGGATTAGTTAACCCGATCCGAGATGTGCAGACTGCCCTGATGTTTGCCTTGTCTGAGAGTGACAAGCTAGGTGGTCGGCTTAACGGGAAAGGCGTGGTTAAAGAAATGACCAAAGAATACTTCCCGTCCATGCAGGCTTTGTACAGGTTTTACAGGGACAAACCAGCAAGGGAAGGCAACGAGTTGGATAGATATGCGGCTGAGTTCCATGAGGACGGCGCGGCTACAGGCCTGATCTTAATGAAGGATCAGGAAGAGCAGTTAAGGATAATTATAAACAAGCTCAACAAGAGTCCATCAAGGGAGGCTATCAAATCTGTCGGAAAATTTGTTGAAGACTTTAACACAACCATGGAGAACGCTGTTCGATTGTCGATCTATGTCGCATCTCGCAGATCTGGCGTTGATAGGGCTACGGCAGCGACCCTAGCCAAAGACGTAACGGTTAACTTTAACCGTAAGGGTGAGTCTACCGCTACAATAAATGCGCTATATCTTTTCTTTAACGCAGCAGTTCAGGGTAACGTCAATATCGCTCAGGCTATGGCCGCTCAAGAGAGGGTAACCGAAAATCCAGATGGGACAAAAGAGTCTAAAAAGCAACGGTTCACAAAGGCAAGAGCCGCCGCCACGGGGTTAGTTGCAATGGGCTATGCATTCTCACTCATTAACCAGTGGAATTCTGAAGAGGATGATGATGGGGAACTAAAATATCAAGACATCCCTGAGCATTCAAAGAACCGTGTTCAGCTCATTATGCTTAACTCTACCGAGGGGGCGGCTATCCCTCTGTCCTATGGATATAACTTCTTTACCAACATAGGTCGTTTGGGCGCTGAAATGCAGTCTGGCGTGACAAGTACCCCTGATGCGGCAATGGCCCTAGTTGATAACTTTTTTCTTAACTTTGTTCCCATTACCCACTCGAAAGGTGATTCAGTTGAGGAGAACCTTAGAGGCTACTATCCTGACATTTTAGAAGTTCATCTAGATCTAATGGCTAATAAAAACTTCTTTGGCAGCGACATATATCAGAAACAAAACCCGCTGTTCATTCCGAAGGCTAGGTCTCATACGGGCCGCAAATCAACGCCAGACGTTTACAAGAACGCTACCGAGTTTTTAAATGACGCTACAGGAGGAGATATGTATCGGGAGGGCAGCGTTATGGGTTTCAACACCTCATTTAACCCAGACAAGATCAAGTATATTTTTGACTATCTTGCGGGTGGTTTGGGGCGTGATGTAGTGAAGCTGGGTGATCTGGTTGGCAAGGTTGCTAGCGGCAATGCCGATGAAATCACCGCAAGGTCTATTCCTGTTGTTGGCACATTCGTAAAGGAAACTTCAGATTACGAGGATAGATTTGAATGGTATGATAATTTCACGTTCATAAGGCAGGTCAACGCAAGATTCAAGACGGCTCAAGAGGATCTTGATACCGATGAGTTAACGCGATTACGTCAGGACTATAAGCATTACGGGCAAGTCATGGGAATGCATAAGCTGGTTGAGACGCAAATGAGGGGATATGCTAAACAACGAAAGATAGAAGAGCGATTCAATACTAACGCCGATGATCGTACAATGAAAATACAGTCATTGCTCGATAAAGAGAACAAGCTGGTTGACCACTACAATAAGGCCTTCAGAAAAGCTACGGAGCTATCAAAGTAATAGACTCCGTAGCATCTCTAAGAAACTGAGGAGAGCTAAATTAGATCATCCTTCGCGATCATAGTTAAACCGAAAAGAACGCACAGACATACAACGACCATTGAGAAAAGTCCTAAAGAAAGTTAAGTGGGGTACTACGTAAGAGGGCATATTATACAAGTACGGGATAGCTAGTAAAAATGCTATCTAGCTATCCCGTTCATGTATTTACCGCATACACCTATATTTAAGGTTGCCGCATAGGCCTTTAAATTACTACGCTTG
>Ga0208814_1001395_pt1 | contig 11430 bp, 16 predicted proteins | sample MalvirAntarct_55_FD_184253 | JGI IMG/M metagenome (GOLD analysis project Ga0208814, IMG submission 184253) | Marine viral communities from the Global Malaspina Expedition - Malaspina viral metaG Antarct_55 (SPAdes) (version 2) | ecosystem: Environmental > Aquatic > Marine > Oceanic | place...
TCTCTCCATTAAATCTTTCTTTAGCTAGTTGCACGTTGTAATTAAACTCTTCTGCCATAAGCTCTCTTTTTATAGATGCCTCTGCTTGCATTCGCTGTATTTCAAACTGAGACTTAGCTTGCTCTAGTTGCATTTTTTGATCAGTCAATATTTGTTGCTTTTGAGTCTCAGCCATAGCCGTCTGCTCTGCTAGTTGGCCGTTTGCTTGAGCTTGAGCCTGCATATTAGCCTGAGCTGCTTTTTGATCTCTCTCTTGCTTTAGTCTACGTTTTTGCTTAAGCATTTGATTAGCTAGTTTCAAATTACGTATCTGTCTAAGGTCAATAGCGTCTTCTAAGTCAATACCACCTGTTTGCAATGCTACTTGTATGTTTTGTTCAAGCTGTGCTTTTTCTTCTTCGTCAGGTTCTAAGTCTAGAAATATACCAAAGTCATGGAGATTTAAGTTAGCAACCTCTTGTAGTGTTCTAACATTAAAAGTAGATATAGAATTTTTTAAAGACTCGGCTGTCAAAGGAAATCTAACTACATCAGCTAGTTTTTTAGAGATATTCTCACACAGCCTTAATGTTAGGTATAAGCTAGCATTGTTAATATGCTTGGTAGCTATATTTGATTGCTGTGCAGCTATTTTTTGTAGCCCAACTAGTGTATCTCTATCTGGTAAACTACCATCTCTAGCCTCATTAAGACCTGTTACGTCTCTAATCATTTGAACGTAAAAATTGTACGTGCTTACTAAAGCACCTATTTTTCCTTGTCCTGACGATGACGATAGCTCCTGAACTGGAACTTTACCTGCGTTCATAGCCCCATCTTGAGTGAGCGATCTACCAACTACTGAACCAGTTTGAAAATACATATTCAGCGCTTCGGCTGGATTATAATTAGTTCCGTTACCAAGATCAACTTCTGCTAAACCGTCCATATCTAAGAACACACCGTCCGGTACCATTCTTGATATAACCTGCTGCAGTTTTAAATGAGTTAACTGAATCATATCAGCAAAACCCATGGTTTTACTTACTATTGACTCTATTCTACCCTTGTATATTCTAGGCGCACAAATGGTGTAGTTCATCTCTACCTTAGTAGTGTCAGCCATTGGCCTAGTCATATTTTCAGCCATTCTCCAATCTAGCATCATATCAGTTCCTAGAACCTTAACACCTTCAAATAGAACTTCTATACTTCTTGAAACCCTATCAAACTTGTCGTTTGGTGGAGGATTAAATTCGTCTGTTTTTACTAGTATTTTTTCTAAACCTTGTTCTGTTTGCTTCAGTTTGAATACTTGATCCATATAGGTTTTGTATTCAAAATATAGCACTTGAACAGTATTCTCGTCATAAGCACCCCATCCGTATATATAGTTCTGGTTGCTATATGATTTTTGTATCTTAGATAACGCTTCGTCTGATATATGAGGAAACTGTTGTTTTATTTCTGATATAGTAACAGCCTTAACTTCACCTACATAATATATATCTTCGAAGTTTGGATCTTCCGTATACGAGTGTATCATATAAGCAGGATCTACATAATCTAAAGTTATGCCTTCTGATATATTAAAATTCGTTTTAGCAGCACCAATACCAAGTGTTACAAGATCATAATTCAATCTACGCTTTAGTAGGTCAAATTTATTTTTATCTAGAGTTTGAGTTATAGCCTCTTCTTCAGCAATTTCAATAGCTTGCTTATAAGATAGCTGTAAATGCAACTCCATTTCTTCCATTGTCTTTGGAAGATCTATTGCTGGTATGCTTGTGCTAGAAACATCTTCTCCTGTAGTTTGCTTTACCTGCTGTATAATGTCTTGGCCAAACATGTCCATCGCTAATTTTGAAGCGTAGTCTGTTCTTTTTTTAATAGACATAGGATCATTTGCGTAAGCTTTAATGTCGTAGTCTTTGTTAGATATACCATTAGTTAGTATATCTACAAACTTAGATAGTATAGGCACTGGCTTCCAGTCTAAGTTCAAGTAAGACAAATCACCATTTATAGACAATTCATCTTTGTATTTTTGTGTTGATTGTTCTCCTCTAGCATAAAGTCTACGCTCATGGTAGTTGTTAAAAGAAGTTAGATATCTGTTTCCATTAGTTCTACCTTGTGCAAACCATTCAGACTGTATAGCGTCAGCAACTTGTGAGCCATACTTAGAACTTAATTTTTCCTCCAAAGGTACTACCTGATTGGGAAACGCACTGTTAGCATTATAATTTATATTCATTTACTTTATAATTTTAGAAGCAATACCGGTATTATCATATTTTTTTATACCTAAACTATAGGATATAATCTCTCTTTTTGGTATAGGTCTATATCTATTTTTATTGCAAGCCATAAGAGCTAATCCAGAACTTATAGACGCATCGTGCTTTGTCCTGTTATTTATGTTAAATCTACTCCAGTCGTTTAGTGTTTTTTGAAAATACATATCACCATAACCCTTGTCTTGTAAACCTATAAAATTTTCTATATACGTCTCTATAGCAGCGGCATGCGCTTGCTTTATGTCTTCACTTGAGTTTGGTATACCACCAATATCTCTTTCTGTTATTGACAACTTGTTGTAGATTTTATCTGGCCTATTCATGGAGAAGCCTCTATAACCTCTACGTTTAAAGTGGTATAGTAATCTAGGTTTATTGTTTTCACATAGTATAGGCATTCCATAAAATACACAAGCCATAAGTACGTCTTCAAAAAATATTTCAGCTGTCTGAGGTCTTGCTATGTATTCTAAGAAAAAATGATTAGGTGGAACATCAAGCATACTAAAACTAGTTAAACCATGAAGAGCTCCATTAGATCCTCTGTTATCAACAGTACCTGATATATCATAGCTATCACAGCCAAAGGCACCTAAACCATCATTGCCAGGGTATTTAACCCCACTCTTTACTATTACACGATTTTGTAAGTTTTCAGGTGGAACCCAAGTAACTAAAAATCTACCATTGTTATTTGGAACAAATATTACGCTAGTATCTTTTACACCATCTCTCCACTGAAAGCTTCCTTTAGTAACTAAAGAGCTGTGTCTTAAGTCACCGTTAAAATCTATTTGCTCGTATATTTTAGTTAGGTTAAACAGTGACTGTTTTGCTTCGTCTCTAAAAGCATGATCCTCTGTTCTTGGAAACTGTCTATAGAATTCATTTAAAGCATCTTGATCTCCTTTTAAGCCATCAACTTCGTTTTGCCAATATTCTATAACACCTAAATCTATGGGGTTTCCATGTGGTCCTACAACATCTTTTCTTGGCGTGTCGAATACAGGTATGCCATAAGAATCAATGTATCCCTCGTAGTTCCACTCCATAGGTATGAACAAAGAATAGAGTCCTGAGCGAGTCTGTCCGTTGCGGTTTCTTTTTGTAACATCTGAATCATAGTAAAGTTTTTTAAAGTTTTCTCCACCTTTATCTAAGGCGTTTGAGGTTGAACCCATCATGCACTTACCTATAACTCTACTACCTAATCTAAGCGTTGTTTTTGTAACCCTCCAGTTGTTAAGGATGTTGTTTGGCCTTTCCCATTTGCCCGATTCGTCGTGGACGAGGAGTTTGAGTTTCTCACCATCGTATGAGTTGTCACCCGTGTTCTTCCAGTCGATTGTGGTATCAAGACCCGTGATTTCTTTAACCGTTTCGTTTGTGTCAAGTTTCTTACGTGTAAACTTGGAGGCAGGGACTCTGTATGCGAGCTCGGTTTTTGGCCTGTCCATACCGTCCTGTATTGGTTTGAAGAAGAATGGGTAGTTGACCGAAATTGGTACAACCTTATCCGTGAACATTGACTTAGCATCAGGTCCTGATTTGGACAATATTCCGTACCGTGAATCCGAGGATATTGTCGCAAGATTGACGGTCTCAGCCGAGGACATAAAGGAAAATCCTGATCTACGGTTTTTAAGATAACACATTCCATAAGACCTGCTGTCGGCCTTGCATGCTTCCCAGAATATAAAGAATAATCTATTTGCTTCTCGAAAGTCTGGCTTCCCAACATCAATTTTGGACCACTGCAGGTACATAAAGTGAGCACCAGTAATGTAAGTATCCAGACCCTTATTATTGAACCAAAAACCTTGTTCTCGTCTAGTAAACTCTTTATCGATGTAATCATACCATTTTTCTTTGAAATCTATGGGGTAGTTTTCCCAATCAAATATTGTTTTTATTTTCTTTAGCTCATTCGGTAATTCTGTTCTTTCCCAAGACTTTGATTTAAACTTAACAACGTCTTTAGGTTTTGGCAATGCAATCTTTAGGTTTTGTATATCGTATATTTCACCTATCTCTCCCGTTTTGCTTATAACAATAACGTCATGTTCTTTGTTATAGCCATACTCCCATTTCTTATATCTATTATTCTTTTTTACTATATGAGGTTTGATGTGATCATCTACTACTTTATATAAGCTTTGAGTATACATTATTTAGATCTCCCCTCTGCAAAGCCTTTAAAAGTTTTTTCTTTACTATCTCTAGGCTTTTCATTTAATATAGCTTCCTCTTCTTGAATTCTTTGTAATATTTCAAAAGCATCGAATATAGCTAGCTTTTTAGTAGCTGCAGCATTTTTTAATCTATCTGCTGATATATCGTCATCTGAATCAACTATAGCCTCTTTAGCTACTTTTATTAATTCTTCAACGGCTATCTGCCCAGCTAGGATTATATTCCTCTTCGTCTTCTTTGTATCCATGTTCTAATAAAATATCATTTGATTTCATACAATATAAACGTTCTCCGTCTATATTAAACTCCCATTCAGACCCAGCTTTAAATGTTACTATATGTCCTGGAGTTATTCTAAGCTCTTCTAAGGAGCTATTACCTATTTTTAGTATACCAATATTGTTTACTTCTTTATTGCTTCTTAGAAGCTCTGTTTCTTTTATTGGTATTATAAAACAACGGTCGTTTATAGATCGCCACTTTTCTTTTCTTTTATATAGATATACTTGGTCAACACTAGCAAAGTACAAATCGTCTTTAAAATAAGATCTACTATTTGTTTGCTTACCTTGCATGTTATAAAATCTTCTAAAAATATTCTGATGTATTACAACTATATCACCCTGTTTAACAGGCGTTGCAATAGCGAGAGGTGTTGATACTACTTCAGCAAATCTATTTACAAACTTCCAACCTTCTATTTTAGTGTTTAAAACTAATTCAGTGTCTCCTATTTTTTTTGTATTTGCGTATCTATCACCTAGCGGCTTAACGATAAAGTCATATACACTTTTCATTAATACTTTATATCATACTCTATAGATATAGCCATGTTAGAATTAAACTTCTTCCATGGCAGTACCTCTTCGTTTTTCTTAATGTAAATGTTGTATGATGAGTCTTTATCTTCTAGTAGAACATGAGATATAGTGTGGCCACCGTAGACCTCTTGACCTACAGAGTAGTGCATAGCATCATTTTTATAATCAGCACCTATGCTAATTTTTCTTATGACATTATCCATCTTTCTCTATTTTAGTATACGTACCATCTTCTAAGTTGATGTTGATAGCCCCGTACTTTCCTTCAAGATCGTTTTTTACTTCTTCTATATCCTTGTTTAGAGCTGCAACCTTGTGAAGCAGTCCGTGCTTTTGAGTTTCTAGAACACCAATATTAGTTAACACTTCGTTTAGTGTTTTTTGTTGCTCTACTACTTTCTCTAATTCTTTGTTTTCTATTTTATCCATTTGATTTGATTTAATTTTTTTACTAATTTATAAGCGCCTAGTAAAAACCAGGTGACAACAACTAGACCCAAGAAACTCATTGGGTTTAAATAAAGATTAGTACTTGTGTCTGTTAGGTCAAAATACCAAATCGACCACATAGTAACCGCTAATAATAATGTTAATATTTTCATTTGATTTAATTTAATTATTTGTTTTTTCTATTTTTTTAGCTTTCTCCCAGCTACGGCCTACAAAATAAGCACCATATACTGTTACTAAAAGAGTTTGAAATATTGGTATGTATTCGTCTGCTATCTTAAAATCACCTATATTTCCATCAAAAAAGGCACATACAGTAAATATAACAGTTAAATACACAAGAACCATAGGACGTATATTTTTAGAAAGCACACTATCTGATGCCATATCTGACTTCCACCTTTCGGTTACTTGCGATTGGGCTTCACTATCTGCTTTTTCTAAAATTTCAACCATCAGCCTTTTGGCCTCAAGCTTTTCTTCCTTTGTGGTTGTTAGCTTATCAATGACGTTACCAACTTCGCTGATAACGCCACCTGTAAGCCATTGAATTATCTTGTCCAATGTTATTTATTTAATTTAATTTCTAATACTTCTTTCCCGTTTGGAAAAATATAATCATACCCTGGATACATGATAGTAGCATAGCCTCTGTCGTCAATACCTAAAACTTTACTTTCAACACCTTTCATGGTAATTTTATTACCGGCTATTAAGTTAGTTTTTTTATTTACGTCAGGACTATTTTTTAAATATCCTTTTTTTGAATACATGACAGAGCTAATTTTACTTTTTTCTATTTTTTTTCCGTATATCTTCTTTGACATCTGTACGGACACCTGTTCTTGCGTTTCCTAGGCCATCATCATCAAAATAATTAGCAAGAGTACCAAATGTTTCGCCTTTTTCAGCAAGTTCCCTAGATCTATCGTAATGACTCATTTCATCAATTTTTGATCTATATGCGTTTTGCTTTGCAGCTGAACTTGAGTTTATGGCTCTATTTCTATCTGGCATTATAAAATCCGTTGCTTGCACTGCAATATCACCTAAACCTCTACTCACAGTTCTACCTAATTTTTTTAAAAATTGCATTTGTCCAGGTCCTTCTCCCATGTATTTTGAAGCTCCTCCGTGAGTCATTACATCCATAACTTTTTTAGCACCTGCATCATAACCGTTCATTCGTCCAGGTCCAAATTGTTGAGAGTAACCCATTTTACCAGCTCCTTCTTTTGCTTGATCTTTAGCCAGCTGATTAGCAGGCGCACTCGGTTTTTTTGCAGAATAACTTCCGCCGTCTTGATTTGTTTTCATGTTTTTATTTTTATTTTTATATTATTTTTTTTCTGCAGCGTATGCTGGCTTTTCCCAAGGACCTTTACCTGCTTGCATAACAGAGTAGTCATATTCTTTTCCTTTAAACATTACCTTACCAGCACCAACATTGTAGTCTAGTTCACCGTTTTTAAATTGGTCAACGTGTACTTGTTCGTGTGCTATGGTATTGTCTAGTTCTTTTTTACTAGAATTTTTAACAGCATTTTCATTTAAAATAATAACTCCATTTTTAGGTGTTCTTGCAAACACGGGATCATCACCCATGTCTCTTTCAAACACAGATGTATTCATTTTATTAAGATTAAAAAAAGATTTTATGCTAAATGCCATTCTTGTTTCTATAAGGAAATTTGTTATTGAACCACTCTTGCCTGTTATTACAACCACAATTGATATTAAGCCCGTCAGAGACAATGTCAACGACGTGCTTAATACCTGTTTTGTGTGTGAAGTTAGCTATGCTATCTCCTAGTCCTTTAGGTTTCATGTACTGTTAAGCGAACGTTGCTGTTCTAAAATACATTTGAGCAGGCACCGCTGCTTGATCTTTCCCTAACTGAGCTGTTGCTACTACTCCTCCTGGATTAGCTGTCATTGCAGATCTTACTGCCGCAACTAATGGATTTGCTTTACCTGTTAAAATTGTTGGATTAACAGCTGCACTTAAACTTGTAGACACTGTCAGTGTTAAGGTAACATATCCCGCATTTTGAGCCGCTCTACCTGTTAGTCCAACCACTACTGTTTTAGCATTAGCCCCAGATATTCCTGTTGCTGTTACTTTAGTAATGTCTTCTACGTTTACTAAGATTCCTTCTGTTGGTGACAGTGGCGATGCTGCCGCTGAATTTTGTACGTTAAATTTAATGAATTTTCCCATTTTGTTTTTGTTTTTGTTTTTGGTTATGTTTATGTTTGGCTAGGTTTGTACAGTCCTATCTGTTTTTTTAAAATTTAAACGTAGCGTTAGCGCTTACATTATTGTTGCCATTCTCTCTATTAAACTTAGCTTCGTAGGTTGTTTGATCGCTTTTAGATGAGCCTGACAAACCAAAACCATAGGCGCCTCTAGAATTGGCATTAGCTGATATATTAAATCTAGGTATCGGGCTAAAGTTAGCGTTAGCTGCATAATCTACTGGCGGGCTTGGGTTATCCTCACTTGGTTTTTCTCTATTAGCATTAACCCCAAGACTTAAGCTTCTGTCTTGGCTTTGAGCTGGACCAGCATTAGCTTTTATAGCTTTGTCCTTGCGTTCCATATACTCTTCAGTAGAATGAGCACTAGTGTGTCTGGCTGCTCCGTGATGTTTGTCATCATATTTAAGATCACCTGCTAGTTTTGATATATGCTTCTCGTCAGCTGTCATATCTATATCGCTATGACCGTGCTTGTCATCATAATCTACATCTTCTTTTAGATATTGCATATGTGCTTGATCGTCTCTTCTTGTGGCGGCAAAGTTTTGACTTGTTACTCTAGTGTGTCTAGAGTTTCCGCTGTATTTTCCTTGGTGTCCTTGTTCGTTTACTGACATATTTTGTTTTTATATTATTTTATAAAAATTGGTAATATTCTTGGTTATGCTTGTTATATTTGTATTTTCGTCTGGGTATAAAATAAACTCACACATATTCATATTTACAGCGTTACCAAACCCAAAATTAATCGGAGAATTTAAAGCGTTTCCTATTTGATATAAATTTAAGTTTGATAATGGACTTTTAAATGGTCCAAACCTATCTTCCTCTGGTTCAAAAGCTACCCCGTTTTGAGTAATAGGGTTTCTTGAAAGCATCTTTAGCGTGTTATCTGGCAACCAACTTATTATTGGAAAAGTTATAAAATTGTTTGCATTATATAAAAGAGAATTGCCCTCTACACCTGCTACTTGCTTATCAGAGTAAGATGATACATTATAGATTCTTATATTATCTTTTACTGGTTTTAAAAAAGCTATTAATTGTAATTGATTACCGTTCTCAAAATGTATTGCTGGCCTTAAACCCTCAAAGAACATTTCACCCTTGCTTAATAGATATGGCGCGGATTTTGTAGTAGCTACCAAAGACTGATCTGTTCCAGCTTGATCGTACCATTTTATAACCTGCAAGTCCAGGCCTAGACCTAAAAGATATTTAAGATTAATTTGTGATTCAGTTAAATCATATTCTGCTGGCTCAGGGCCAAACCCTGTTGAGACTCTAACAACAAATTGTTCTGGATTACTTGTAAGGTTTCTAAGCGAATATGCGCTTATGGCATCTCCAAAGCTGTTAAAGAACGATTCTTCTGGAATTGTCACTGTAAACTTTGCTGGTTCACCCAAAGCACCATCCAAAGACTTGTCATGTAGCATGTACCAGAAAGGCGGTTTATTAAGACTTGCTTCTTCATAGTTCTGCCAGTATGTAGTAACATCCGCTATTTTTCTTGGAAGTTCTTTTTCCGTTACCAATACTGACCTTGTTTCCTCAGCCAGTTCTTTTTCTGAAAATTTATAACCTAGTATGTTTACTTCCATTAATATACAGAATAATAAGTATTAATATCGACTTGAATAGGGGTTTCGGCTGGTCCTGGATCAGCAAGGTATAATATAAATTCCTGAAGCTTTATATTACTATTTTGGCCTGCATAATTGTTTGGATTGTTTCCTAAAACTATCGTGTTCCTGGCCTGTGAAATACCGTTGTCAGTAAAGCCAATTAACGGATTTTGGGTTTGGTTTACTTTTATAGTTGAGCCGCTAAAAGGCCCTGGACCTGCTTGTTGACGAGCGTAGTAAAGAGATTGAACTCCTTGCTGCACAATAAAACTAAGGTCTGAAGAACCTCGAAACTCAGCCCCAAGTCCATTCCATCTAATACTGCTATTTCCAGTAAAGGGTGCAGGTATGTCTTCTTTAAGACCGTACATATATACTTGAGGTTCTCCTGGTCCAGGTCCTGAGACAAAAGTGTTTACTGCAAACAAGTAATAAGCGCCACTACTTTGCGGGAAAATAAGAGCTTGCAGGGAATCATCTACTCCATCGAACTCCATGCAAGGTTTCCCATTTTGAAGTAATACCCCACCAAAACCAGGGCCTATTTCAGCAAATATTTTAGGTTGTTGTAGGGCAGTAAAATTTAAAACGTCGTTACTACCACTTTGATCATACCATTTAGCGACAAACCCATCACCACTACCGCAAAAAGTAGCTAAAGTTCCGTCTGTTATTTGAGTTGCTGTAAAATCTTGTTCTGTGTTGTCGGTGGCTCTTCTGACCCTAACAACATTTGTAATAGTAGAGCTTAGCTGCCTTAGTGAATAAGAGTGCCCATTTGTATTTGGGTAGTCATCTAGCAAGAAGCTTCCGCCTCCGCCTCCGCCGCCTAAACCTAAGTTTACCATTGGTATACCTATTCCCATGCTGTTACCTACCGCCATGTTATTTTAAAGCTACAAAGTTAGATGCAGTTGTACCGGTGACTACGTAGTCTACAATCACAGGTAATATAGAGCCAGCTGGTACAGCTTTAAAAGTTATAGGTGTAAAAGCTTGACCTCCGCCAAGTGTGCCTGCGATAATAACGATAACATCTCCAGCTGTCCCTACATACAAACATGCTCCTCCTAAAAATCCTGTTCGTACTGCTGCTTCAGGTTTTGTAACTATTAAAACATCCATAGTTGCCTCTGTTCCAAAATCTGGTTGATTTCCGTATTGTCCCATTTTAATTATTTTATTATATTAATATTCTTTTCCCTGTGCACAAAGAACAGCGTTTAATGGTTTGTAAGGCACACCAGCGTGATTTAGCTTCATACCTGTTATACCATTGGAACTTCCTTTACCTTTTGGAAAAGCAGCTAAGTTTAATGGGCCGTCCCATATAGCGTTTTCTCCTACTTGACCCTGTAGTTGAGGTGTGTCAATAATCATTCTACTTTTTAAATCCATGTTATATTTTTTTATTTATTCTCATTTTTGCTGCACCAACAGATGCGTTTCTCGCAAATTCACTACCAAACATATCTGCGGCAGGGTCTCCAGGGGAAGGCATTGTTTCTTGCATTGATCCAGGTGGCGCTGACGCGTTTAATGATCCAGCCGCTACTGGCGCAGGTGGTGCACTAGGCACATCACCAAAGCTACTACCTTGATTTATTTTTTGAACCGGTTGTACTGACTGCACAGAGTTTCCACCTTCGCTGCCTCCTTCCAGTGCGTCTAGTCTAGATTCTATCGAACCCATTCTTTTTCCCATGCCACCACCAATTCCTTTCGCGCCAGCTCTTGCCGTGGCACTTGCTGTAGCTTTATTTTTGTTCAGTACGTTTTGTCTCATATAATCAA
>Ga0208814_1001397_pt1 | contig 11421 bp, 17 predicted proteins | sample MalvirAntarct_55_FD_184253 | JGI IMG/M metagenome (GOLD analysis project Ga0208814, IMG submission 184253) | Marine viral communities from the Global Malaspina Expedition - Malaspina viral metaG Antarct_55 (SPAdes) (version 2) | ecosystem: Environmental > Aquatic > Marine > Oceanic | place...
TAACAATCTTCTCATTACTTTTATGCCCTCTTTAAATTTTTGTTGATGCACACTGGCACTCTGTTCATTAGACCTAAATCGCATCATATATGTCATAGCCCCATCAATAACTATATACTTAAATCTATCAGGCACAATCATAGGGTCATTAAATGCAGATAAATCATCAGGAAATTTATAGTATACGTATTCTATTACATATGCTGCATCAGGAATAGGAGTAACACCAAATTTTTCTTCTGCAGTTTGATACACTACATTTGGAGAATTTCTACCTGAAACTCCTGATGAATCTTCTGATGATTTATAATTTTTAATGTAGCTATCAAATGATACAGTAGTCAGGGGCATAGCTGTATTATTAGCACTAGCTAAAGCTCTTATATAAAATGTATCCCAATCTACACTAGCGGTATCTGTAGCAAAAGCATATGTTCCTGTACCTGCTGTTAGTGTTTGAGTCGTTGTAGTTTTAAGAAATGGAAACTGATGTCCATCTTGTAATATTTCTCGTATAGAGTTATTGATAGCATCTTTAGCTATAGCTTGTATATTTTTAGCTGAACTAAAACCTTCACCTGAAGTAGTAAATGTAACTTCATTTAGTCGTCTTAATAAATCATTAGCTAAAGTTATATACGTAGTTGCCATCGTTTGTCCTTTATTATAAGTAAGAGGGCAAGTTTCCCTGCCCCCTTATGTAATTTAAGCTAGTAAGTCTCTGTCAACTTCATCAGCAGTCCGTGGACTGAGTTCTGAAACGTCCATCAACATAGCATAAACACGTAGTTTACCTGCAGAAAAAGTTGCACCGTCACCTGCAAAGGTTATGTCCAATGTATCTGCAACAGCATTAACAACAACACCTGCTTGAGCTACTGTTGGTGCATAAGCTAAGTCAGCAGCACCATCAATATCAAATGCAGCAACGTACTCGTTAGGGTCAACCGCTGTACCAAGAATAGCAGTAGCGTTACTTCCTGTATTCATGGTTGCACTTTCCATGACCTGAATACCTGCCCATAGAATAACACTACTACCAGGTACTGTTAGTGCTTGCACAATGTCACCAGAGGAACAGTCAATCGCACTTGCAGTGAGGTCAACAGTATTTTCAATCATGTAAGGTTTACGTGAAGGATTACCAGTTCCAGTAGTGGGTGCTAAGAATGTAGTTAGAGTAGCCATTTTTTAATCCCCCTTACCCTGCGTTGTATTTAGCAGTTACGATAGCTTCAGGACGAAGTATCTTTCTGCCATATAAATGCATACCACGAACAATGTCAGCAAAGCCGTCAGGGTCACGATATGTTTCGGTTTTGCTGAGTTGTTCAGCCGTTGCAGCAGCAGAGCCATGTCCTGCAACAATTACACCAAAGTTAGTAAGTTGGTTAGCAGTACCTGAAGTACCTGAACCAGTTCCTACCTGTGGTAGATTGCTTGAAACATATACTCTAAATCCTGCTAGGTTGTTTAGAACGAGACCGTTTTGCAACTGTCCTGCTCCACCAAAATCAGCGTTCATTAGTTTTGAGTTCTCGTCACCAAGAAGCTCTAAGAACACAGGGTCAATAACAATCCATCTGTCTTGTGTATCAACTTGCTGTTGGTTTAATAGTCGTGCCATACGATTGACAACTACCATTGGTGTAACAGCAGCAGTTCCTACAGAAGTAGCACCGCCTGTTAGATTTACTACAGGAATAGAGTGGTCTCCTGCAGATGATGTTGTGATACTTGCAAATGAGTCCTTACGGAGCTTCATTGAAGTTAGAAGTTCGTCAGTACCTGCAGTAGCTACAGCAATAGAACCATTAACAGTAGCATTGACTGCACTGCCTACGGCATGTTTACTTAGCTGCTCCATACCTGAAATATAGGCTAGAACTTCTTGGTCGTAGTTGTCAGCTAAACGATATGCAGCCCTGCTTGTAGCAAGCTCCATGAAGTTTATGTGACTGTGAGCTTCTTCTATGTCGTCCATCTTGAACGCATAGTAATTAGCTTTATCGACAACAAGAGAAAAATCCTCGTCATCTAAGTCTTGGGCTGTAATCTGAGTTCCTCTAGCGTAGGCACTCACAGAAACTTCTGGTTCTTTGATGATTTTAACTGTATCACCTTGTCCTGCAATTTCACCCATGTAGTCTGAGTTCGTAATATCTCCAACAACAGTTGACTTGCGGAATGCAAGCTGTACCTGTTTGGAGTAGATTATTGGTGAAAAATTACCATTAGGTAAATTACCATAACCTGATGCGGTTGCGAAAGCCATAATGAATCCTCCTTATAGGCTGTTTAATAGTTGTAAACGATTACCAATAAAGGGCTAATTCTACTAAGGTGCAAATAAAGTCTGTATGCCTACGTCATTTAATTGGGCTTAAAGATATTAGGTATTCTTTTTTAGGTATTGTGTTTTACTTTTAATTATAAACACATACGCTAAATTAAGCGTATATGTTACTAGTTATACTTATTAAGTAATGCTTGTCAACACTTTTTTAACGAGCACCACCAGATATATCGTAAATAAATTTACCACTACGAATTGATTCCATTATAGAGTCTGAATTTTTTTCGTATTCTTTCATGGACATTTTATTTACTTGTGATTCACGTAAGAATGATTTACTTTCATCCTCTTGTGGCACATTCCTTGTACTCTTTATAGACTTAGCTGCATCTATATTGCTATTAGATGTTTTTGCTTTGTCTTTAGAGATTCCTTTATCTTGTTTATACAAATCTAATACTCTAGATACAGACATAGCATCATCTGCATTTTCATATAAAGCATCTTGTACCCATTTAGGTTGTTCGTCTGCCCATTCGTGAAAAACATCATCCTCTCTTATATTAGAGAAGTCAGGATGCAAAGCCATTAATTCAGCTTCAGCTTTTTCTTTTGTAGCTGTTTCACGTAGCGTTTCTATTTCTTGTAATCGTTTATCTAAATCTGATGACCTATCTTTAGCTTTTCTATCCGCTATGGTTTCTACGATTGCAGCTACATCAGGATACTTTTTAGTCCACTCAGCTATTTCTTCTTCTGATTTAGGTAAGACTAATTCATTTTTAGTAGCTTTAGATAACTGAGTTTCTAACTCTAATATCCTAGCGTTAAAATCCTTCTCCTTAGACGCAAGGTGTCTTCTAACATCGCCATATCTCTTCTTAAAAGATTCTTCTTCTTTTCCAATAGCCTCTCCTTGTACTCCATCTTCCGTTTTTGTTTCTGAAGTTGTACTTGTTTCGGATTCTTGAGTTCCTTCTTGAACCCCTTCTCCTTTTCTCTTGGCAAGGAGTTCTTTAAGTTCCTCTTCGTCTTTTTCAATCCTAGTTTTGTTGCTGTTTTTACCGCCACGCCTATCGACAAATCCTGCAACTTTGGTTTGTTCTATCTGTTCTAACTCTGGCATATATATGCTCCTTTATGTTTGGGGTCAATGTGATGTTGAGTAGCCAATTATTATTTTTATTGTTATCTTTTATAGTATGCACTATTTTTTGTCTTTAAAATATCTGTTCATTTTCTTTTCGTCGCTTTCAAAAAATCTTTTACCTACATATCCTAATAAACCCAATTCTCCTAAAGCTACTGCAGGTGCTCCATAGGTTACAACAAAATCATATATTTGTCCTATGTCTGCCATTTTTGTTACTTTATCTTTTACTTTATTTTTTTGTTCTGTGTCAGAAAAAACAATGTCTTTTTTTGTTTCTACTCCTCCAGTAGAATATTTCTTACGCATTAGTCCACCTTTGTTTCTACCGCCTTTATAACCTGTTCCTTTTTTATCTTTACTCAAATCTCTAAATGCTCCTACGCCATCATTTGCATCTTGCATTAATTTTTTCTTTTCTTTTTTATCTTTTATTTTTTTACGAACTACTTGATTTAATTTAAGTATAGGACTTTTTGCAGGTGTGTAACCTTCTTCTCCTGCTATAAGCTGCCCTAATATAGTTTTTTCTTCATCTGTTAAACTTTTTGCATCTGATTCTAATCTAGACTTAGCATCTTCTATATATTCTTTATGTTGAGCACTTAATGCAAGAGAAGTAACATCTCCTATAAAAGGTAATTTAGTTACAAAATCATCTATTCCAAAACCTTTTAATTGTTTAGCGTACTCTAAAAGACCTTTTGGTCCTTGTACCTCTCTTGTTGTTCTATTAGGGTCTGTATAATTTCCACTTAATCTATTAGTTATATCTTGTCCTGCTAATTGTAAATCAGCCATAAATCCTATTTCTGATTTCTTAGCTAATCTATCTTGATGGGCTTTATCTACTGCATCTCGTTCCTCTTGAGTTTTAGCATTTCCATAAAATGCATCTCTATCTTTTCGTTTAGGTGTTTTAGGTTTAGTATCTTTTCCTTCTCCCTCTTCTTCTCCTTGAGAAACATAAGGAACATATCCTGCTAACTGCGTAGGAGAATGAGATATAGATACATCCCCTATAAAGGTAGCTGTAAATATTGTACCTTCATCTTGTCCATTCCAATACTGTACTTGTCTAAAACCACTTTCACCTGTAGTTAATTCATCAGGCACATTAGAAACAGTTATTCCTTCTTGGGCGTTTATAACACCACCTACAGCCATCTCTATTTCTTCTTCTTCTGTCTCTAACTCTTCTACTGAAAAGGGAAGTACATTGCTATCTTCAGAAGTCGGCATAGTAGGTGCTGCTGATTCTTCTTCTATTGGTTCTCCACCTATTCTACCCATAGAATCCATTCTAGCGAGTCCATCTTTAGCTTTTATACGTAGGTCTTCAAAAAACTTTATGCCATAAAATCTAAGTACATCCGCAGGAACTACATACTCTCCTTCACTTAACATAGCAGGTACATCATCTCGTACTTCTTCAGCTAACGAACCAGTAGGTATTTCATTGCCACTTATAGGGTCACGTTCCATACCGTCATCCATAAACGCCATTTTCATTTGTTCGTTAGTTGCTTCTGCCATTTACTTCATCCTTTAATTGTTTAAGTCTACGCAATGCTGTAATAGCCCCTTGCGTTTTCCACATAGTTTTATCGTCTGATGCTTGTTCTATTACTCTGTGCTGTTCACTAATTAAAAAGTCTATGTACTTACTGAAGTCCTGCCATTGTTGAAGGTTGTTGACCAGTACTTTCAGTGGGTTCATTATTTCCTTGTTCATTACCTGTAAATCCTTGTTCGTTTGGTAGAGGAACTTGTCCTGTACCTATATTACCGCCACCTGCTCCTGTAGGGTCATTAGGGTTAACCCCTGCTGCCATTTGTTCTTCTTGTTGTTGTGGTGAAGGTTGTTGTGGATTCATTTCTCTTAGCAACTCTGCTTGTACGGCTGCATCAGCTAATGAATTGGTTAGTTTGTCTGGGTCTAAATCCATAGACTTAGCTATCTCTCTAACTATATAGTCCATCTTAGCAAAGGGAGCTAGTACTGGATTGGATACCACTCCTAAAAATTGCATTAGTCTTTGGCTTCTAACTTCATTAGCCATTAGACTTTCAGTACCTTGAGCTTTTATCTCTAAGTCACCTCTAATCTCAGGGTCAAAATCAAATTGCATATTAAAACTAAAAAATGCTTTTCCTAATGGGGCTAAAAGATAGTCATCTACGTTTTTAACTACGTTTCTAATAGAACCATTAGCTGCAGACATCAACATAGAAATACCACTAGCTGTTCTACCTACACCTTGCACTCCAGTTTGACCATGAGCAAATGATGGAAAGCCTGTACTTTCATCTGCTAACACTCTAGCTTTGTCAAAGAGTTGCATGTTTTCTCCTGCAACATTTGGAAATTTAGTGCCAAACAGTGCTTGCCCTGGAGCACCTCCTTGCCTTCTAAATATCTTCCCTGGATATACACTCATGTCTTGCCCTGGGACTAAGTTAGTTTCATCAACTTCAATTATAAGATTACCTGAAAGTGCAGCATTATCAATAGCCATTCTCATAAAGCCATTCATCAGTGTCTGCGTGTCATCCATATTTTCAGCTATACCTACACCAAAAAAACTATACGGATTTAATTCATATGGTACAGCATAGTAAGGTATACGCACTGGTGTAAATGGATTGAGAACTAGTCGCAGTACGTTACCGTTACATATCCATATATTAACATTAATTTGGTCTATACCCTTTAAATTTTTAGGTATTTCTAATCCATTTTCTTCTAGTACTGCTGCATCAACAAATCCCCAAAACTCAAGTATCTCGTATCGTTCTGATTTTGTACTACCTGCATCATCTTCCATCTGGTCTTCCCAGTACTTACGAGTGTAGGATTCTCCCATATCTATAGATGCATCTATTGCGTCGTTTCTAAAGTAAGGTCTAGATTTTAATGCTCTTAATTGCGACCTAGACATCTTATGTCTTTCTATAATAAACTCAGCATCGTCCATATTATCTGCATCTGGGTCAGGATAAAAATTCCAAATAGATACATGACTTGTAGAAGGCACAGTTTTTACTAAAGGGTCATACTCACCCTCTTCTGTCCAGTTAGGGTATTCTTTGTCTACGGCAAATGGACCTTTCATTATACCTGTACCAAACAAAGCCATTTCAAATGCAGCGTTACGTAGTTGTTTATTTGTTCCTGATTCTTCTAACTGGTCATGTATTTTCTTTTCCATCTTTTTAGCTGCAATCATAGATGGATGAAATGTAACTTTACTTTTTGTAGTTCCTTCTCCTTCTGTAAGTTTATTAGATACAGGAGATAAAAAATCTTTTAAATAACTAAGTCTACCTGACAAGTCATCTTCAGTAGCACCTTCTATGCTTACTGAGTTGCCTTCATTATCTAGTACAAAAGGTTTAGAACCTGCAGATTCTTTTTTATTTAATTCTGTTGTAGTATTAGGAGTAATATCAAAATGAGCAGCTTCTGCAACTCCATCTGGAAGCACAGTTGGGTCTATACCTAATGGAAATTTAGAATTGCCAAATAGTACATCAACAATTTGACCATAAGCAGCTAAAGTTTTAGTTTTTGTAACTTTAATAAATACTCTAGATTTTTCTGTTTCAGTAAATTGTACGTCTGAGCCATACAGACCCCTATAATTTTTATAAGCTTTTAACCATCGCTGTTCATCATTATACCTTGACGTATCTGCTTTATTGTATTTGCCTACTACAAATGAAACTACAGAAGATTCTGATTTTAAATTATCATCGTTATCATCTATTGCCGATACATCATCCGTATCAAATAATACTTCATCTTGCTTTATTGCCATATTTTAATATCCAAATTTGGGGTCTGAAGCTTTAAATCCAGATATGTTATTCATAGGATTAAAGTCAAACAAACTGCTTCTAGGTCTTGACATAATACCATATCTTAATGCATCATACAAGTGGTCTTCTGCGTGTGTATTAATATCTTCAGGGTTTCTTTTATCTAACGGAAGTGACGGAAGTTGAGAAATAATATTTGTGCAGTTACTAAAAAATACCAAGCGAGGCTCTTCCGTAAATTCATCGACTTGCAGTCTTCTATGTATTTCGTTTTTACCTGCAACTCTACTTCCTTTACTTCTATCTGAGGGTCTCCATCTGCAACCTTTTAGTATCATCTGCTCCGCAAGAGAAGGACCAGTATCCCCACGTTTATGCCAAAGACTACTATCCAATACTCCATACCCAATTGTTCCATCATTTGCCTCTGCTTCTAGTACCATGTCTGCTAAATCTGTAGCTAAAACTTTATGCGTATATAACTCTCTGTACACTATTAATTGTTCTGCAGGACTTACAGCAATCCACACCACGCCACTGTAGCTTCCATACCCATAGTCACAAGCCCTAAATTTCTTCCAACCTTTAGGAATATCGAATGGTTCAATAACATGAATCTCTCTATTCCATTCTGAAAAAGCTGCACCCTCTGCAACATCCCAATCTCCTTCTAGTAGCTGTCTTCTTTGTTGCTCTGGCAAAGATAAAAGCATTGTTTCATAATCGCCTGTGTTTGCTAAATAAGGATTATCAAATAGTTTAGCAGGTATAAATCTGCGTTTAAATAAAGGTTGTCCTTCTTTGGTGTGTCCGTTAGGGTAACTTAATGTCTTTCCTGTTTCTATGTCTGTAGCACTAAATGCTGTATTGTATGGTGCAGGGTCTATAAACATTTTTTTAACCCATTGATGTCCTGCACCCCCTGGATTAGTAGTTGCTCTCATAGATATAGGTAAGTCTGGAGCAGGTGTACGCAAGCGAGAACGTAAGTAATTCCAAGCAAAAGGCGTTGACCACTGTGTAAGTTCATCGAATCCAATCCAACTAAAAGCTAATCCTTGATACCGTAATACATCTTCATCTCTATCTAAGTAGGAAAACCAAAGTCTGCCCCCTTGTGGTGTTACCCATTGCATCTTTCTTTCAGACCACTTAATCCCTGGGATAGCTTTAGGATATAGCTCCTGAGACTTCCAAACTAACTCTCTTAGCTCTTCTGTCGTGTGTCGAATAAGCAACCCAGAGAATTGTGGGTGTGTAATGTACCTAAGAGGGTCAGCAAGCATTGCGTAGCTCTTTCCACCACCTGCACTACCTCCGTACAACACTTCACGCTCAGAGGAAGCTAAAAACTGCGTCTGTGGACCTTTGTTAGGTTCAAATATAACCTTGCGTCCACCGTATAAATCTACTGTATCATCTACTTTATCACGAACTATTACATTAGGCTTGGATTCTATCTTCTGCTTTGTATGCACCGACTCTTTGCGTTTCGAGTTTTTCCGCTGCTTCAAGGGCTTCTTTGTACCGTTTAGCCCATTGGCGTTTAGTTTCAGCCTGTTTCTTACGTTTTCGTTCATTCTTTATTCTTTTATCTAAACCTATATGAGATATGTATCGTCCTGTAGTTTTAGTGAGCCACATCGCTACTTCTCTGTAGCTGTACTGTCTTAAATGTAACTTAGCTTTCTCTAACGCATCTAACTCTTCTTTAATCGGATGTAAGATAGCGATACTTGTATCTGTATGTTTGTATCCAAATGGTATTGTAACAGCTACTTTAGGTATTGGCAACCATTCTTTTTCTTTATCCTTATCTATTTCAGGTTCTGGTAAATCCCAGAATCCTAAACTGTCTGCTGTGCTCATTTTACTTTACGTTTAGGTTGCTTAGTTCTATTAACTTTTTGAGGAACTACACGAATATTAGATGCTCTATTGTCCATAGGATTCATATTCTTATGGTCTACTTCTTTACCGTCGCCTTTACGAACCATACCTGCTTTAGCTAATTTACTTCTAACTCTATTTCTAGATGCTCGTTTTTTCTTTTGTTCAGGTAAAGCACCATGTGTAGAGTATTCTTTTTTATAATCACGTTTATACGCCATTATGCTTCTTCTTCTTGTTCTTGATTTTTAGGTGGCAATATAAATATACCATCGGGCATACTAACTTCCATCTTCTCTGTTTTACTGTAGCCTGTTCTATCTAACAAATCTTTAGCTGCAGCCATCTTATCTCGTATACCTAATTCAGTTGGGTCGTTAAGAGCATTAGCTATAGAAAAGGCTGCTCTAGGAGCAACCCTCGCTAAGTATTCTTTAGTAGCTTCCGCTATCTCTTCTTTTAAAGAACGGATAACTTCAGTCGTTGCTGAACCATCTGAATATCCTGCTATCTGTTTAGCTACGGTTACATCACCACTTGCCTCATCAAATAATACATCTAAAAACTTTTGTTGTTTATCTGTAAGATTTCTCTTAGTCATTTTTTCTTTCCTAAGTACTTTACTTCTTTAACTGGTTTTCCTATGCTTAGCCGTTTTTTTAGCCACGTTTTTAGGTTGAGATACGTGTTGCTTACCTTGAGCTTTGCCTTTTCTTTTAGCTTTCGTAGTCGCTGCATACTCAGAAGAAGAGAGACTCTTAATAGCTGAAGTGGGAAGATAACGCTCACCAGTAGCGTTCTTACCCTGTGTAGAAGGTTTTCCACTTTTTGTTCTCCACTTTTGTTTGCCCCAATCCTTAAGACTTCTTTGACTTTTTGCGAGTGCCATTTTTTATCATGCCCCCTTTATTGTTACCTCGTAACTTTTGTAAATCTGCACCAGTTATTTTATCTTTAGGTGGAGCTTTCTTAGCTATAGCCATTTGTTTTTTTGATAATTTTTGAGCCATAGCTATTTAGTTCCTTTTGCTTTTTTCTGTGCAGCTTTACTTAATTCTTTTAAATGAAAAACAGGTTTAGCTGTTTTTGACATTTTTGCACCAGTCATAACTTTACCGTCAGGGTGTTTATGCGTTTTACCCTTCCATTCTGTGCCGTCTTTTAAATAGTGTTTTACGCCCTTCATGATTTATATCCTCCACCTTTAGCTTTATATTGTTTAGCAACCATCTGGGCTTTACGTGCTGACCACTGCCCAGAGTTACCACCCTTAGAACTTGCCTTAACTTTAGCTACTAGGTTTTTACGCATAGTTGGCTTAGTATAATTTTTAGCTGCGTTTACTGCCATTTAACAATTCCACTTTCTTAAAGACTTATTTATTCTAGAGTCAGGGTCTTTAGCTGTTTTACTAGATGTAAGTTTTTTCTTCATGCCACTCATTCTAGCACAAAACGACTTTCTTCTGTTAGCAGCCTTAGAGTTTTTCTTTAATTTTGATGGCTTAGTTGTAACGGCAGTCTTTAGCTTTGACCCTGGATTAGCCTTACGATAAGAAGCTACACCTTTAGCGTTTAAACCGCCAGATTTACTTTTACCTTCGCTTCTAGTCCAAGCTGCAGTCTTTGTCATTTTACTTTATCCCATGTACCTTTGCATATATTTCACTACGTCCTATTCCTAAGTCTTTTAATTCTCTATCTGAAAATCTATATAACTCACTCATTGCTGCTCGTCTAGCTCTAGCTTCTTGTGACCGTTTAAACCACTCTTTTAATATCTTAATCATTTTGTACTACCCCCTATGTTTTATGTACAAGGTAGTTATATCACATATAGTTATATCACACTACAGACAAGAATGCAAGCCTGTTATGCAGTTGTCGTTTTAGGCACTTCAACTAGTGACGCTATTACATGCAATCTATTAGCTGTAGCTGCTGTAACATTTACTATATCTCCAGATACTAATATCAAATCATTACTGAGTAATTCTATTGTAGTATTAGCTGCAACAGCTTTTACTTTAAATACGCTAAATACAGAACCGCCATTAGTTATAGTTACCGTTATTGTATCTGCATTGCCTGTGTCTTCTGATACCAAGATAGAAGATACAAACGTAGTCATCAATGCAGGACACGTATATATCTTTGTAGCTACAGCCGTAGTTAAATCAAACTTAACATTTTTATATCTGGATGTACTTAGTACATTAGCCATACTATATTCCTATTGATTTATCTAAGCATTTATATTGTAT
>Ga0208814_1001399_pt1 | contig 11399 bp, 9 predicted proteins | sample MalvirAntarct_55_FD_184253 | JGI IMG/M metagenome (GOLD analysis project Ga0208814, IMG submission 184253) | Marine viral communities from the Global Malaspina Expedition - Malaspina viral metaG Antarct_55 (SPAdes) (version 2) | ecosystem: Environmental > Aquatic > Marine > Oceanic | place: South...
AGCGTCAGGAGCAACTTCTAGCTCTATATATATTGGTGCATCATCTGGAACAGATTGGCTTATAGGTAAAAACATATATGGTGCTTCAGGTCAAACTTATTTTCAAATAGGTAATCAAGCTGGAACAAGGCCAGCAATAACTATCTCGTCTGGTAGTACTTATAACGTAGGTATTGGAACGACTATTCCTGATAAAACACTTACTGTGGGTGGCACGGACACAACACATGGTATAGACATAAAAACAAAAATTGGCAGCACAGTTTACAAACTATGGGAAGCAGAACAATTTTTCTCTGACGAAGGTTATCAAGGTATTTATTATCAAAATGTCAAAAAAATACAATTTAGATCTAATGGTGATTCTTATTTAAACGGTGGTAATGTTGGGATTGGAAATACTCTTCCACAATATAAATTAGATGTGTCAGGAACAATAAGGGTTCAGAACTATAGACTAGCTGGTAATACTGCTAACCCAACAACTACAGCAGCCACTATATACGATCAAGCTTCTGTTGGTCTTACATTTTCAGCTCATAATGTTTCTATAAGAAATTACAATGGATCTGCTATGGTTGAATCCGCTAGATTTACAACTGCTTCTTTAACTGTTATTGGAGATATAATTGCTTATGGTTCACCATCTGATATTAGATTAAAGGAAAACATTAAGCCTATAGAATCAGCTTTAGATAAAGTAATGAAACTAGAAGGTGTTACTTTTGATTGGAAAGAAAGTGATAGTATTTTAGATATAAAAGAAGATATTGGATTTATAGCTCAAGATGTACAGAAGATTGTACCAGAACTTGTAAGAGAAAATAAAGATGGTATGTTGTCAATGAGACATCAAGGTATAGCACCAATACTTCTTGAAGCTATAAAAGAATTAAAAGCTGAAATTGAAGAACTTAAAAAACAAATAAAATAATGGCATTACCTAGTTCCGGTCTAATATCAGCAAGTATGATAAATACTGAAGCTGCAAGAGTATCAACTACTATTGCTCCTACAGGTGGATCAGGTGGTGCTACAACGCCATCTGCAGGTTCATTAGTTTTAGCATATAATAATGCTACACCATCACCAGTTGATCAAAATGATCCTTATGCTTACTCAGAATTTTATGGTAAATCTTTTGTTCCTGTAAATATACCTTGTGGTGGAGTATTAACTGCTGGTAGTGGTAATGGATATTTTGAGGCAACGGTAACAAGTGGTAGTGCAACAGGTGCTATTGTTATATATTTTAATCCTGCTGGAATTCCAGATGGAATTGCTTTTGAATATAATGGTACTACATATAATGATCTAACATCAAACACATATGGATATGCAGCAGGAACAGGTAATAACTTAAATATTGTAGGTGATGATGACATAGGAAATTGTAAAGCGGCTAATCTAATAGCTAATAGTCCTTATACATTAAATACTTCAATATGGAATGGTTCTTCTTTTGGATTAAACGGAGGCACAACAACTGTAGTCACTACAAATGTAAATTTAAATGGAACTGTTGGGGGAATTACTTATACATTAGTTGTCCCTAAACCTGACACTTCACCTACAACTGGAATTTTAAAAATAGTAGGACCTTGTTCTGGTACAGCTTGGGGTGTAAAAGTTTTGTGTCCTGCAACATTGCCTTCCTTTACAACAAATAGTGTTCAATCAACTTTTCAAGGATCTTGTTGTGCAACTCAAAATCAAACATTTTATTTTGCTAGAAATGCATCATCAGGTACTACTGCTGATACAAATACTTTACCGCAGGTAGGTAATTTTGTTTTTAATACTAATAGAGCAGCAAATGTTTTAGCAAATGGATATTACAGAATTACTTCTAATACTGCTATATATGTGCAAAATGGAGTTGTTAGTTCTATAAGTACAGGTTGTACAACATGCCTTACTTCTTATAGTTCTTCTGTAGAAACTGTTAATCTTAGTAATATGTGTTCTGCGTCTCTTAATCAAACATTCTATCATGATGGTTCAGGAGTTCTTCCTACTATAAATGATAAATGTTATAGTGATGCAGGTTCATCAAATGTTTTAGTTGGAGGTTATTATAGAACTAGTTCTGGAGGTGGTATTTTAATTAATAATAATACAGGAACTGTTACTTCACTTCAAACTTGTTTGGTCAGTTTCTTAACTAATACTGCAATAAGAAGAGATGCTTGTGTAATGGGTTCATCAGATGCTACATGGTATCATGATAATCCATCAGGCACATATCCTGCAATAGGTGATATTGTTTATGATGATCAAGCTGGTACTACACCAGTTCCTGGAGGTCAGAGAAGATGGTTCTTTGCTAATGGTTCAGGTGGTGGTACATATGATGTAGAATTTGCAAACCCAGGATCAGCTAATACAGGGATAGTAAATGCAGTAGGAGTATGTATTTAAAAAAAAAGATTAACTTTAACAATAAATAAATAAATAAAATTATGGCAATTACTTACAAATGGGATATCCCACAAATGAATGCTCACATTGAAGCAGATGGTCAAGACAATGTAATATACACAGTACATTACAGATACACCGGTTCTAAAGAAGTTGGAAGCAAAATTTTTTCAAGTACTAATATTGGAACACAAGATTATACTTATGTAGCTGGAACTGCTTTTATTCCTTATGCAGATACTGAAGCTTTTGAATCTGTAGTTATAGGATGGTTAGAAGGATCATTAGATGTAGATGCAATGAAAGCTAGTATAGCTGCAGCTATAGCTCTTGAGATAACACCAGTAAATGAAGACTTAACTTTTACATGGCAAAATCCTACTCCTTAATAAGTACAGATAATTATTATTTGTAGAGTCAATATTAATTGTTATATTTGTATATATATATATAATAATTAACAACAATAAAATGGCTGAAGCAAAAAAAATTAATCCTGAACAACTTAAAGAAGTACAGGAATTACAAGGGAAACTTAATCAAGTATTAGCAAACATTGGTAATGCTGAGGTAGTTAAAGGACAAATGATTGAAAATCATGCTGCTATACAAGCAGAATGGAAGGAGTTGACTTCTAAATTAGAAGAAGAATATGGATCTGTAAACATTAGTTTAGAGGACGGATCTATTAGTGATTTACCTAAAGAAGCTGTTGAAGAAGCAGAAGTGGTAGAATAAGCTTAATTACTTTACATAAATTTCTTTTACAAAATTTTTTAAAGTCAGACTTTCTTGTTTGGTTTTAAAAAATTTTGTATATTATATTTGTATAGCGTGTAAGATCACATTACGATATAGTATAAAAAAATATTTATGATTCCAACTAGTTCTAGCATTTCAACAAATGGATGTGACAATATATCATCCAACTGTGTTATTTGGCAAGGTCCCGATATTGCATGTATAAATTTATGTAGTGGGGATTCTGTTTCAGAAGTAGTATCTAAATTAGCTACTGAAGTATGTACTTTAATTACAACAGGTGTAACAGCAAATCCTAATTTAACAGGTTTAGATTTAACTTGTTTAAATATTCCAGGTACAACACCTACAAAAATAGTTCCTGTATTACAGGCTATGGTTGTTCAAATATGTGCAAACGCAAGTAGTGTAGCACCTCCTTCTGCAGCATTACCAACAATGACGTTACCTGTATGTTTACAGTATAATGATGCAGGTGGTAATCCAGTTACTCAACTTCCATTAGATCAATTTGCTACTAGAATTGCAAATCAAGTTTGTTTAAACTTAACCGCTATAGGTATTATACAAAGTACCTTAACATCATATAATACAAGACTTAATACATTAGAAGCCTGTGTGCTTCCTTGTTCTGGTGCTGTAGTAGAAGCACAAGTTATACCAACATGTATATTACCTAGTGTTTTAACAAACGTTTCAGTATTGCTACTTGCTTTAGAGGCAAGATTTTGTGCATTAGAAACAGCAGTAGGATTACCTGCTGCAATTTTAGGAACTATAGGTCAAACATCATTAACATCAGCCTCAGCACAATTAACTAACCCTGGTAGTAACTATGGTAGTATTGGAGGTTGGAATAGTACACCTGTTAATCTTGCACAAACTGTGCAAAATGCATGGGTGGTTATAGATGATATGTATACTGCTATTGCAAGTATACAACTTAACTGTTGCCCAAGTGGATGTGACAGTGTTATATTTGGATATACTACAACGAACAATTTAAGTTCTTCTGGAGAAATACAAGGTATTAATTTTAATTTTCAAACTTCTTCAATTCCTGCTGCATTTAATGATTGTGCAGGAAGTACTGTTGTTACTATAACAGATACTAGTAGTGTAGCGGTTACAGCAATAGTAAATGTTAGTACTTTACAGAATCAAGCTGGAGGTACATTAATAAATATTCCATCATTAAATACAAACGGTAATTTAAATGTATCAGTAGCATTCTGTGCTACTAATGCAATAGACACATGTAATGAAACTATAACTAGTGTAATTACAGGAGTTGTTCCTTGTCCAACAGGGGTTACTGCAACATCAATAACTCAAACAGGAGTGACAATAGGATTTACAAATTTACTTGGATCAACAGCTACTTATGTTATAGATATAATAAATACTTCAACAACTAATATTGTAGCAACATATACTCAAAATAATCCTACAGGTCAAGTAAGTCATGCATTTACAGGATTAACACCGGGTACAAACTTTAGTGCTAGAATAACAGTTACTATGAATGGTATAGTTCAAGTATGTCCTAGTCCAACATTATTTACTTCATTAACTGCAGATGCAGATTGTACTAGTGGAATGGATGTTACATTTATTATTGACTATACAGCAAGTATGGGAGGTGAAATAGATGCAATTAAAACTGGCGTAGCTGGTTTAATTACTACTATAGATACTGCATCAGGATCTAATAATTATAGATTAAGTTTAGTAACAGCAGATGAAAACATTGGAACAACAACAGTTCCAAATTATAATACATCAAGTGATTATGTAGCTTTACCAGCTGCACAAAGAATTATAAATACTGGTACAGGTCATAGACAATTTATTACTGCATGGGAAATGTTCCAAGATAATAATGGTACATCATTTACTGCACAATTAAATAAATTAAATTCAGGAGCACCTACAGCAGGTGTACCTTTAGGTAATGGTGATGGTTTACCAGAACCTACAGATATGGCATTAGGTCAAGTAATAGAAGCTAATGCATTTGTAGGAGCTTATAGAGCTAGTGTAGCTAAGTATGTAATAATTATAACAGATGCTTTACCAGGTGGTTCAGATGATATATTTAATGCTACAGATGTTGCTAGATTAAATTCACTACAAGCTACAGCATTAACTAAAGGAATCAAGATATTTGTTCTTGGACCAGGTACTAGTGGAACATATGTTAGCGGTGGAACAACAGTTTATCCATGGAGAAATTTAGCAACTAATACGGGAGGTAACTGGAATGTAAGTGAAAGTCCTGCTACTATATCAGCACAAATAGTTGCTGGTTGTTCATAAAATTAAAGAAATAAAAAATGGCATGTAATTGTACAAAATGTAGTAGTAAATGTAGTTGCTCTGATACAGCTTTAACTAACGCATGTACCTACACTGATTGTAGTACTGGTAGTGAAAGATGTGATGACGTTCAAAGCGCAGCATGTGTAAGTTACACAGGTACATCATTTCAAATAGGTCCTGCAAGTACAAGGATAACTATTACGTCTGGTGAAAGATTAGATTCTATTATACAAAAATATGCTATGATCTTATCAAATGGATTAGGTACTTGTACATCAAGTGATGTTCAACATGATCCTTATAATGTTTATGCTGGAGTTATTACAAGCTCTTCAGTATCTGTTATATGGGATGGAGTATGGAGTTCTAGTACAGGAATAAATATATATATTGATACGCAAATATCCCCAACTGGTTGGACACTTGTAAATTCAACACCTATAGTAACAACTATTTCTAATTATACAATAACAAACTTATTATCTAGTACAAAATATAAAGTGAAAGTTATTGATAACAATAATGCTGCTGCATGTAAACCGATAGAAATTCTATTTTCTACATTAGCAACAGCTTAAAAAACAACAGAGTAGTAGTTTGTTGGTTTTCTACTACACGAGTTGGAAGAGATTGGGGAAACTCAATCTCTTTTTGTTTTTATAAGTTATTTACCATTAAATAATTAAAAATTTATATATCTTTGGTTGATTCCTAAATTTTTCTTATGACTAATATTAAAAAACAAATTGTTGAAACATTAAAGTGGAAAAAAAATCCTTCTTATTGTGCAGCTAAATTAAACATTACAGAAAAACAATATATTAAACTTAAAAAACAAGTTCTTCAAGAAAGAAAAAAGAACAAGAAAAATCAAAGATATCTAGATCAAGTATCAAATGATATAAATGTAACAGAAACAATTGATTTAGAAAATGGAACAGGAAAATTATCTGGTACATTTGATCATGAACCTAAATCAGCAGAAGAAATAATTTCTCTATTAAAGATAGATACTAGTAAATGGAAACTATCTCAATACTGGAATAAACAAATGGGAGACCATTGGAGAGTATCAGCTTTAATTTCTCAAATTAAAAATCCAGAACAAAAGTTTTTTGAAAACTTATTAGAAAACTGGGTACCTAAAAAATATAAAATATCAAACTTACCTTATAGAAATAAATTTACTAATGATCCACACTGTGCAGTAATTTCATTACAAGATGTACATTTTGGTAAAGAAGGTAATGATACTATAGATAAAGACTTTGAAGATACAGTTAAAAACTTAGTACAAAGAGCTCATGCTATACATCATATAGAAAAAATGTATTTTGTTGTAGGAGGTGATTTGATCAACATGGATACATTTGCTGGTACAACTACAGGCGGTACTCCTTTAGATAATTGTATGGGTGCTACTGAAGCTTACGTACAAGCATTTGATGCAATGCATTGGGCAGTTACATATATCAAATCATTTTGTGATGAGTTAGTTATAGTATATGTTCCTGGTAATCATGATAGACTATCTTCTTTTCATTTAGCACATGCTCTTTCTAAATCAATAGAGTGTGATAAAATAACTTGGGATGTATCATATGAAGAAAGAAAAGTCCATGTATGGAAAGATAATTTTAATGCTTTTGAACATGGAGATAAACGTAGTAAAAACAATCCTTTAATATTTGCATCAGAATATCCTAAACAATGGGGTGCTACTACTAACAGAACATTATTCAAAGGTCATATACATACAGACAGAAAAGTAGAATATATGACTTCTAATGAAACAGCAGGTTTTATAGAAAAGACATTGCCTAGTTTAGGAAAGGCAGACTATTACCATCACAGTAACAAATTTACTGGAAATAGGAGATCTGGAAAATTGGAAATTCAACATCCAACAATGGGTAACATATGCGTTTTAACTTACCAAGCATTATAATCACCCCAATAAAATTTCATTAAGTGGGGTTTTTTTTGTAAATTATAAATATAACTATATGATTACCAATTTTAAAAAACCAGATTTAAATGCCTCTAGACATAGAGAAAAAAGATTAGGTATATTAAACGAAGAAACAATAAAAGAATTTAAGGAAAAAAAACCTTTATATTCTAATATTGATAATGATAAATTAAAAAAAATAATAAAACTATATAATGTAAAACTATGGAATGCGGTTATAAATTATAGAGATGGTGTAGAGTTACCAGATTCATTAGGTTATTTATTTATTGGAACATGTCCTTCATCTAAAACTATTAATCCCAATTATACTCTATCACATCAATATGATAAAATCTTACAAAATAAAAATTGGGAGACTGATGGTAATTTAGCTAAGATATTTTATACCAACTGGTCTACAAAATATAGATTTAAAAATAGAGAGTTATGGAGCTTTGTTGCATGTAGAGAATTTAAACGAGCAGTATCTAAAGCTTATCCTAAAAATTGGACTAAGTATTTAGTTATGAAAAATAAATATAGAGTGGCTCATTTATATGATCAAAACAGTGAACAGACTAAAGAGATTCTCAAAAATTATAATGAATTTGAAATATAAAAAACATGTCAACAATAGCAGTAGCAATATCAAGAATTAGAGGACAAGTTAAAGCAGAGGTGCAAGATGCATATGTTACAGACCGATATATATTTAGTTTAATAGAAAAGTTTGCACAAGTGTTAATGCGTAGGCAAGATTTTGCCAACAAGCTTATGAAGTTTAATTCTGTATGGAAAGCATTGCCTTATGTTGAACTAATAGACGTAGATAAAGTAGAAGCACATTGTTCAGGCGTATCAAGCGGTTGTACAATTAAACGTACAAAAGTAAGACTACCTTCTATGATTGAAGGTTACTGGGGACCACTTATACGTACTGTAAGCTCCATAGACGGCTCACAAGAGCTTCAAGCAACTCAACCGGGTACATATACCTCTATGACTAAAACAACATCTTTTAAGTACAATACAACAAGATACTTTTGGTGGTTAGATGGATATATATATTCTCCTAACATAGAATGGGATGCAATAAAACTAGAAGGAGTATTTAATTCTGATATAACAAAGTGGAATTGTGATACTGAAGATGACTGTACACCAAGATACAACCAACCAATATATATACCGGAAGCTTTATTTGCAGAAATAGAAAGTCAAGTTATAAATTCAATGATGACTACAATGCAAGTTCCACCAGAAGATTCAGATAATAAAATTAATATACATAGATAATGGGAGTATCAAATAAATACAGAACCTTTACTTCATTAATGGAAGATGTTTCCATTGATTTTTCTACATATGCTTTAGAAGGTATGATTGAACCTGCACAACTTATTAAAGTTGCAACTAGAGTTAATTATGATTTAGGTTTAAGAATACATAGAACTAAAGAAGTAGTAATAGATATTGAACACGGAAGAGGACAACTACCTATGGACTTTGCATTTCTCAATTACGCATTCTTGTGTGGTGAATATAAAATTAATGCAACAATGCCATCAGGTACACACGTAGAAACTGTTAATGACGTACCGTATGTACCATCCCCAACAGGAGTTGGTATATGTGAAACAGCTCAAACCTGTAAAGATGTTTGTGTAATTAAAACTTGTAATGAAACTAACAGTCATCAATTAGTTCATAAAATTGGACCAAATCAATTTAGAACATATAGTACATTTATGCAATTAAGAATACAAGATGTAAATACTACAACTTGTTTTTGTCCTACGCTTGGAGCACAAGCTGCTGATATTGCAGAAGTAGTAGATGGTTTTTTAAATACATCTTTTAGATCTGGAAAAGTATACTTAAGTTATCAAGGCGCTATGGAATCAGCTGATGGAGACTTATTGGTATTAGATCAACCTTATTGTAATGAGTATTATGAGTATGCATTAAAACAAAGAATATTAGAAAATATGGTGTGGCAAGGAGAGAATGTGTCACAGCAATTAGGATTAGTTGAAGGAAGACTTAGAGCTGCTAGAAACAACGCATTAAGTTTTGTTAATACTCCTAACTTTGCTGAAATGAGAAAGGTATGGACAATGAATAGAAGAGCTCAATATCATAATTATTATAATATGTTTTTGACTCACCCTCCTGTTAATCCTAGAGTAATTGGTAATGGAGCACTTAGTACAGCGTCAACAAATAGTGCAAGTTAAAGAAGTAAATTACTATGGCAAAGCAATCAAAAAAAGATAATAGAAAAAAAAGTACAACATCTGTAATTACTAATTCATTCATTAAGGGAATGAATAAAGATATTACACAATCTATGGAACCTGCACAAAGTTGGTGGAATGCGCGTAATGCTGCTAATAATTCTAATGACGGAGATTTAGGTGTAATAGGTAACGAACCTTCTAATTTACAATGTGGTGTCATACCCTATACACTTATAGGTGCAATTCAAAGATATGGAGATGAGTGGATAGTTTATTCTACAGATAATATAAGTTCAGAGATAGGTAGATTTGATGATAGTGAATGTAAGTATACTACAATTATAAATGATGCTTGTTTAAATTTTAAAACAAAACATTTAATTACAGGTGCAGCAAAAGAAAATTTTGATTGTACTTGGGAAGTATATTGGGATGATGGGAATAATCCATCAAGAGCATTAAATATTGATGATGTACCATACATACAATATATAAGTTCTGCAGATGGAGATCCTTGTGTAGTCTATAGTGATGTAATACCAAAAAGATTAAATTGTGAAAAGATAAGATTAGCTCCTTTAGTTGATACACCTTGTGTTGAATTAAGTAAAGCAACTGATGGGGGTATGATGCAAAATGGTTCATACCAAGCCTTTATAGCTTATACAGAAAATGAACAGCGCGTTACTGATTTTATAGGTATATCTAACATACAAAGTTTATGGAGTCATAAAGGAACAGATGGTTCACTAGATATTAAGATAAGTAATTTAGATAAAGATTATGAATTTTTTGAACTTGCATTACTAGTAAGAAATCAAGGACAAACGTTTGCTAAAAGTGTTGGTCTATATAGTACAGAAAGACAAGAAATTAATTTAGATTATTTAGATGATCAATTACTTACAGTATCTTTAAAATCAATACCACTAAGAAGTCCGGCATATGAAAAATCAGATGCTATGTATGTTGTTAACGATTGGTTAATAAGACAAGGGCCTACTGAACAGTTTGATTTTAATTATCAACCTATAGCAAATAATATTACAACTAATTTTGTAGTAAATCAAATATCATCAACATATTATAATTTAGGTGGAAACAAATTAGGGTTTTTAAGAGATGAGCAATATGCTTTTTTTATTAGATGGATATATAATACAGGAGAAAGATCTTCTTCTTATCATATTCCTGGAAGAGCTCCTGAGTATTATGCACCTGCAGGTGAAAATGAAGATGTAACAATATTTGGTGAAAACGTTTTAGACATAGCAGGAGATCCAGTATATAAAGTTTATAATACAGGAAGTGTGACTTCACTTGCAAATGAAATACAACCAGATGGTAGTATAATAATTGCTAAAGGTAAAATGGGATATTGGGAATCAACAGAAAGATATCCTTCTAATAGACCTGACATATGGGGAGACTTATGTGGTAAACCTATTAGGCATCATAAAATGCCATCAGAAGATGGTGGTGGTTTTGGTTCTGATAATCCTTTACATATTAGCACAACTAGCGGTGATTTAATTAATTTATTAGGTGTTGAATTTGGAAACATAGGAAGACCTAAAAACAATGATGGAACTTATTTAACAAATGTTGTAGGTTATGAATTACTTAGAGGATCAAGAGGTGGTGCTAAATCTATTTTAGGAAAAGGTTTATTTAGAAACATGCGTAAGTATACTGTACCT
>Ga0208814_1001401_pt1 | contig 11385 bp, 15 predicted proteins | sample MalvirAntarct_55_FD_184253 | JGI IMG/M metagenome (GOLD analysis project Ga0208814, IMG submission 184253) | Marine viral communities from the Global Malaspina Expedition - Malaspina viral metaG Antarct_55 (SPAdes) (version 2) | ecosystem: Environmental > Aquatic > Marine > Oceanic | place...
CCGAAGCCCAGCAAACTTCCCAGAAGCGCCATCATGGCTTTTCACCATTGATGAAGATGCCAAAGCAACCCGTCAAAGCACCCATACAGACACTGACAAGCCCCGCTTGGGCGTTGGTGACAAGATCGGGTGGAATGGACATGAACCAGTGGACTGATTGATATGTAAGCACCGTGACAGCCAACATCATTAATCTCGGTAATATTTTGAGTTTATCAAACGTCTCTGGTGTCATATTCATTTTTTCACCCCATTTTTGTTAGCACCGCCAAGAGCATTAAGATGATAGCGCCACTAGCACCAATCATAATCGCCTCTAAACGCTTCACCCTCGTAAACAGCTCTTTGTGCTGTATGGTCACCTCTGTGCGTAAAGATGCAGAAGTGACGTTTAGATCATCAATTCTGCTGTGCGCGGACGCCACTGTGCGCTTATCCATTAGCTCGGCTCCACAGGCCAATCGCCACCGTTACCACTCATGTCAGGAGAAGACAGGTTGGGCCAGTTAGCGTGTGTAGTTATATTTCTAAGTGCAGTTCTGTACGTTGCCCAATCAGACGGCACAGAGCCGCCAGACTCTAACGCTTTAGTTACTGCCCAATCACAAGTAGCCAGCCGCCTGTTACGCTCCGTTCTATTGCGTGTCGCTGTTGCGGAGTTAGCCGCTGTTACTACAGCCGCACGCTCATCAGTAGTCATGTCAGTTACACGGCGCGTGTACACCTTGCCGCCCAACAGGTAAGGGTCAACGCCCTCGTTCTTCTGTGTGGCTGAGTCAAAGGCTAGAAATATTACTACCTCGGCACAGCTATTAGCTGCAAGCCAATCTGCATCAGGTCCAGCTTTAGGGAATGAAGTATTAGGAAACAGAGATTTGTGTTCTGCTATCTCGCCTATGTTACTGCCATCTAGTTTTGCTATCTTCATGCGTCTTGTCCTTTGTCTGCGAAGGGTTCTGTGTCAGGGGTAAAATTGCCTGTGTGACGAATAAACCGTGACACTCTTAATTCATCAATATACCCATACCATTTTCCGTAAGCTGATGTATCCCAACCAGTTCCTAGACTGCCTATTCCTGCCTGTAAATTTTGGTCTGTTGCAGTTGAAAAAGAAACAGAACCACTGCTGGCTAAAGTGCCATCTATAAATAATTTAGCATTAGTGCCATCATATGTGGCGCAAAGATGAACCCATTGGTTTAAAGTTCTTGCGTTGTGTGCTGCTTTAGCTGAACCTATTTGGAGCAAATAAACGCTACCTTCAATCCCAAGAGCAACCCGCCCTCCACCGCCAGAAAGACCTTGAGCAAATACAACTTGATTTGCTGCTGAGTTTGTACAGTACGTCCACACCTCTATCGTCCAATTATAATCAGGTAATAATGCGCCACCTGAAGTATTAATAAGCCCCTTATCTCCATCACCACCGGGACTATAGAATGATGCTGTGCCAATTTTCTTTTGAGCTGTGCTAGTTACTGCATTGCCTTCCAGTGCAATGTTGCTTTTTGCTACTTGGTCAATCGCCTGTGCATCTGCCATATTTAAGAGAAGGTTTGTGTTCGTGACAGTTGTATACGGGGCTGTCGGCACAGTTATGGATGTACCCTCGGAGTACACTGCTGAACTTGTAACACGAATGTTTGAAATATAGCCGTCAAAGGTATTCGGGTAATTACCTGAGTTTACATCTTCTGTCCCAATTACTAAGTAATCTTGTGCTATGTTACCAGCAGAATTATTAAGTATTCTTGCCCCATTTACATAGAAGGCTATATTGCTGCCCGTTCTCTGCAAGACAAAATGCGCCCACTGGCCTAAAGCTACAGAGGAACCGTTATTTCCCCCAGTTACACCATTTTGAAAAAATATTAATAGTCCACTGCCTGTAGTGATAATCATACGACCCGTACTACGACCTTGATATTGACCAACAATAGCTTGCTCTGAGGCACTATTACTGTATACCCACCCCTCTAACGTAAAGTTCCCAGATGCAGATATAGGCACAGCAGAAATGCTTAAAGCATCGGCTGTTCCATCAAAGTAAGCACTCGCCCCGTTCGTGGCGGCACTATAAATTTCAGAAGTCAGGAATGGGCCGAATGCTGTTACGGCTGGATTGCCAGATGGAGTAACTGTGTGAGCATTGCCAGAGTTATCAACAAACCTGTTCGATTGGCAAGTCAGTAGTTTGGTGTTTGTAATAGCCGTTAGTTTGCTTGTTGATGGGGTAAAATTACCTGTATAAACTGCTGTGCCTTTTACTAAACGCAGATTAGAAATAACCCCATTAAAGTCGGCAGCGTTGGAATCCCAATCTCCAATAACTAGCGGGGTGTTAGGTGCATAGATATTCACACCAGAAACAGTGCCACCAGCAACACCATTGACATATAGTGTAATAGTATTACTTGACCTTACCCAAGCAACGTGGTTCCAAGTATTAAAGGCTGCAACGATACTGCCAGTATAGCTGGAATCAGAAGAGCCGTCTGTAGTCCAAGTCCATCTTAGTTTATACCCACTACCAGAAGGCTCTGTACGGGCTTGCCAGCCCCTACTGCCATTTGTCCAATGACCTATAATAGATTGCTTAACAGACCCGCTTGGTTCCATGAAGAGCCATGCTTCAATTGTAAACGCTCCGTTTGCAAGCGCCCAATCCGAACTATTAGCAGACGATAAATAATCACCACTACCATCAAACGACACACCCCAATCACCGTCAGGCCGAGCAAATGGCCCAAAGCTACCTTGGGTTACATTGCCAGCCGTAGTGATTGTGTGGTTGCTTGTAGAGCCATCGTCGAAGACATTGTTCACGCCATTATTTGTCCCGTCGAAGTGAGACAGAAAACTAACACGGTTGAACTGATCATCTGAGGGTAGCTCTACACCCCCACCAGCAGCACCGTAAAAAACACTATCAAATGATCTAGGCAATGGCTGTTCCTCCCAAGAAACCATAATATGTCGTGCCACCATCGCGGGTGAAAAAGGCGTATGCCTGTAGCTCGTTATTACCCGCCGCGTCTGGGGCAGAGCCGCCAGCCCAATCTACCGTGTTGGGCCATGTTATTGCAACGGCGGTGCTGTGTTGTGTTAAAAACAGAGTAAAGCTAAATGCCGTTCCAGAACTGGGAGGGTTACTAAAGACAAACGTAGTAGCTTGACCCATTGTCAACGAAAAAGACGTGCCAGTTGCTAGGTTAAGTGTAACAGTGGAAGCCGCACTCGCCGCCACGTATGTCTCTTGGTATGTGATGGGTTTAAGGCTACCCGCTACAGTTAGCATCGCAGTGGCTGTGGCTGTTCCTATCGCCACTTTATCGTTGCCACCATCAACAAACACCATGTTCGCGTTGCCGTTGGATTCAACCCTAAAATCTACGTCAGCGGAACCTTCGTTAAAGACAGCCCCTGCGCTTGCAGTCAGAACACCCGCAACATCAACCGCCCCTGAGAAATCACCAGTTCCAGCATCCAACTCACCGCTAAGTGTAATGTTGGTTGCACCTGTTATTGCGCCAGTAAGAGTAATTGTATCGATGTGTGCGTCTTTAAAGAAAAGACTATCCGTTCCAAGGTCTACGTCAGAATCTGTGACAGGTGCAATTACACCGTCAGCCATAGTGAATTGTGCCGTGCCACCCGCAGAAAATGCTAACGTGTCGGCTGCACTAAAAAACAAGCCAGCGTTTACGTCACCAGTATTTGTCAAGGAAGGTGCGCCAGCAGTACCGTCTGCAAGGCTAACAATGCCGCCGACAGTTAAATCGTCAGTTACTGTCAGATCATCATCAACAAACAAATCAACAACAGACAGGGCCGCGAAGGTATCAATGACCGCACCACCAGAGCCAGCACCATCGGTGTAGATGCACTTTGTCTGGCCGTTGGCAATCGTGACGTTTGCTCCAGAGCCGCTAGTGATAATAATGTTTTGCGATCCGCTGGTGGCGTTGTGGATGTACCACAGCTTGGAAACTGTGAATGTCGAGGCATCGCCGCCAGATATTGTAATTGTACACGCGCTGTCGAGCGTTCCTGTGTACTGTAGCACCATTGCCCTGCCAGCGTCTGCCGCGCCGTCAGCTATAACTGTGGCGTGGGTGTCAGCGTTTGTGGTAATGGCCTCTGTGGCGTAACCGAAGGCATCTCCAATTAGCTCAAGATTTACGTTAGTTACCGTACCCCATGCGCCCGACTGATCGCCAGTCGCCATCTCATTGAGGCGTAGGTCGTTTACATAGGTGGAAGCCATATCAATCGATCCTTATTATAGCATTGTTTGCACTGGCGGCAGGAAAAATTATTTTAAAAGTACCGCCTGCAACAGAGAAGTCACCACCAAAATCAAGAATGGCAATTGCGCCTCTTGAATTTGAAGAGGCATCGCCCAGCGTTTTGTTGTAAATTAGTGCGCCACGGGCCGTGAATGTTGCGCTTGTCCATTCTGGATCAGCCGCATCAAAAATACCGCTTGTGCTGTTTTCAGTGACTGCTTTACTTGCCAGCGCATTGCCGCCTGTTGTGTAGCCATTGCCGTTAGCGACTTCATTGGCAGTGATGTATCCATCTGTCGTTGCGTTTAGAGTTGCACTGCTGGTGTACAGCGCAATGTAAATTGCGTTTGTGTCTAGTGAGTGATCACCCAGCAACACATCTTTTTTGAAAAGTGTGGACATCGCCTGTGAGATAGCCATTATATGCCTCCGTTATATTCTGCTGCGTAATCGCGTTGCATCTCTTGTACCTGAGATTGCACCGCCTCGTCAAATTGCGTTTTGTATAGTGACAACGTCTCTGGCGCTTTTAGAAACGCAGACGCCTCGTACAGAGCCGCTGCAAGCATAACCGCAGGCGCGTTAGTGTCGATCCATGTATTGGCATTAGCCGCGCTTAGTCCCGTCTCAGGGGCTATGAAGTCCACGCTGTAGGCCAGCACTGCTGACGGCGTTGGTGCCAATGAAATGACTGTCCCAGCGGTTCCTGCACTATTTGTGCTATACATTCGGGGTGTGCCTTGCGTTGCGGGATTAGGCGAGAAATCACGAATGTAAGAATCGATCCTGTGATCTAGATAAACCACAACGCCAGTTCCCAAAGTTATTGAGACCTGACGGATCATTCGGGCAGTGGGAATTGTATATGCTCCAGTTCCCTGCACAAGATTGGCCGCAGAAGATGTCTGCCGAAAGCACGGCATATTTGGCAACCGTTGAAAAATCATTTCTTCGGCCTGCGCTATGATCGTGTCAATCGACGCGACAAACTCTGTCGAGTCATCTTCCAAGAAATTTTGAATGTTGGCCTTTAGTGTTGTGTAGCTCATTTTATTCGCCCCATCCATCTTCTCCCCAGCCAGCATTGCCCCAGCCAAGTATTTGAACACTTTCGTTTCCGACAGCGCCCGTGCCGCCAGCGCCCGTTGCAGTTGGAGAGCCTATAAGTGCCTCGCTTCCGATAGCGCCTGTGCCACCAACGCCTGTTGCAATCGCATTAAGCTCTACTGGGATTGTGCCAACAATGGTTGTCAATGCTGGTGTTTTGGCTGTCCATCCCATAGATGAGTGATTTGTGCAGTAATAATAAAGTGTCGGCGCACCAGATGCCACAACTATCTGGGTGTAAGCCCCAGCTTGGCCCGGTGTTCCTGACGTTGTCACACCTGTTGTATACTCACTTCCCCCACCATGCGTTCCGTTTGGCGTACTAGAAAATCTGAGAGGGTGCCCAGAATTAGAAGATGCGCTCTGATCGAATCTGTATGTGCTGCCTTCTGTCAGTAGAAGTGTGACATCAGATGTCGCAGTAGACCCATCGATAGCATATTTATTAGATGAACCAACATTATGATAAGGATGGTTTGACGGATTGCCGCCAACGACTGTAGTTATTAAAGTTATCGTTCCTGCCGCTGGTGTGTAAGATGTGCCACCCATGTAATTATGGTTGGTGCAATAGTAGTACAAAGTAGGCGCACCAGATGCCACTGTTATTTCAGTATAAGCCCCCGCCTGTCCCGGTGTTCCTGACGTTGTTACGCCAGTTGTGTATTCACTTCCCCCAGCGTGTGTCCCATTTTCTGTGGTGCTGAAGCGCAGCGGATGCCCGTTATTAGAAGATGCGCTCTGATCGAATCTGTATGTCTGCCCCTCTTGTAAATAAAGACGCTGTTGAAGAACGCTATCAACATAATATCTGTTGCCAGCGGCTATAGCTCCGACAGTTATCGCATATTCTAGGTACGATGCGCTGACCGTAGCAACGCTGCCTGTTCCTGATGCTCCTGTTACATTAATTTGTGATTCAACAAACAAAGATTCATTGCCAACATTTGCTGTGCCAGCAACGCCAGTTTGTGTAGTGTTAGTCGAAGTAATTCCAATAAATCCAACATTAGATTTTCCATGAACTCCAATGCTTGGTCTTTGCCTTGGGTCTAGAAATGGGTCGTAATTAAAACCAATAAATATTTTAACATTTTCTGGATCAGTATCTGGCCGTGGATTAAATAAGGCCGTAGCATCAACAACATTTTTAGCAGGCGTAAGCTGCGGTTGTTTTGGTTCCCAATCCTCTGGAGATACGCGCAGGCCGTCCCAAGTCGTTTTTAATTGCGTATAGGGAACCCGAAGGCCGCTCCTGTCGCTAATCGCCTGAGATTTTTTGCCCCGTGCGTATTTTGCCATCAGGATAAATTCAGCGCAGTTGGCTGAACCCTCAAGCTGACGCCATCATTGTCGGACGCCGCCGCAAACGTGAATGCCCTCTCGTAGATTTCGTTTAATATTTGAAATCTGTCTGGGGCGTTTTTCAACGCCAGCTTGCTTGCCAGCCCCGCGCATATGCAGTCAGACCATCGATACGGCACGTCAGCTTCCTGATCGCTTTTCGTAATATCATCTAGCTGGTTTACTGACCAATAATTTAAGCTGTACGTTGTTCTGTTTGGTATCTGCCATATGTAAAGCAGGGGCGTGTATTGCTTGTCCAACATGTATTGTGACGGCTTGCCCAGAGATGTTTTGTTTGGCAGTTGGTTATAATCCGCAATCGACACACGATTAACAATTTGATCAGAGGTGTCTGTGCCTGCGCTGTCGCGAATGACGGCGTCCATAATGTCTATAGTGCCTTCGGGGAGCGTGTACGGCGTTGTCTGGCCGTTTACCAGCGTCAGCGTCTGTTGCTTCACCGCCCAGTAATTGATACCCCTGTTGGCCCACTCACTAAACAACAAGTTTAGGCTGCGCCTTGCTGACACAGCCTTATATCCTGTTTGCGTTTGTGGATCGATCCCACACCGCTCGTAAGCCTCCGCGATGATTTCTTCAACATCGGGGCGAAACGCTACTGTGTTTGAAGTCGCCATTTATTTCCCCTACGCGAAGAACACGTTCATTAGCACGACTGTGGCAACGGTATATTTTACAGATAAGCCAGCCTTAAATAACATGCCCTCATCTGGAATAGTATTGTCCAGAGTTAAGTTATCAGTGCCGATTGTTTGAGCTTTAAATATAATAGTACCACTGTCTGGCGTACCATTAAAGAAATCAACCAGCCCTGCTGTGCCTGCCGATACAATTGAGTAGCCTTTCAGTCTTGTACGACCACCACCAGCAACCGCGCTTGCACATAGCGATCCAGAGCCGACAGTAATGTTTGCCGCATATTGGGCAGAGCATACCACGGCGCTAACGGTCAAGAATAGTTTAGCGCCTGCTACAGTTTCCGCAGAGCTTGTCGAAGTGATTACTTCAGTTATTGCATTACCGAAAACATCTGTTCCTGTAATGGTGCAAGTTTTAGCATTGTCATTCGTGGCTGTCGTTGTGACAGTAACATTTCTAGCACCGCCACCAGCGAAGGTAGTCGCTGCCATTGTTGCTGATGTATTAGGTCTTGCCGCTGTTACCAGCCGATCAGGGTCAGCCGCATTTTCATCATTTATAAACCCGACCTGTACGTCTGTTTGTACGCTCATATTAATCTCCTAGATTGTAAAGTGGGGGTTGCCCCCCACCAGATTAATTACGAATTGTCGTGATCTACGGCCATGCCAGTGATGCGAATCCATACTTTGCCAGCGGTATAATCGGCATCAGTAACCGCACCACATGTGAGGTACAAAAACTTCTTAGTCATAGCAGCAAGAGTAGCCCCAGCATCTGCTGTGGCGTAAAAACCTAGCGATAGGTCACCGTTGTTCAAGAGGTTTGTGCCGCTTGTCAATGCTGCATCTTGTGCTGTAGTTCCTGTGGCTGAACAATCTAGGTTAATGTCTGGATCGCCGCCAGTTGGAGCCTCGACACAGCCCATTTCTATGAGCATTGGGATGCCGTTTACTTCTTTAGTAATTGATCCAATGTGTGCTGAAGCCGCGCCACCCGTACCAATAGCGTCACCAGCAGTACCACCGCTTTTATAGCCAGCGTGAAGGTCGATAATCCATGTGGATACGATTGTGCCGTCAACCTTGCTCACAAAGTGGTTTGTACCATCGGCTGGAACACCCGCACCAATTGCATTTGGCACAATACCAAAGATTGTTGCGCCAGTGTCGAGGCTGGCGTTATTTGCGCCTGCGGCTGTGCCTGTGCTGGTGTCAACGACATTGTTGCCTGTGGTGGCAATTGTTTGCAGGGCAAATTGTGAAGGTGTAATTGCGCCAGTTGTTGTGTTCTTCGTGACTTGCTGGAAGCCGCCTTCAGAACGTACTGGGCCTGAGAAAGTTGTATTAGCCATGATGATCTCCTGTCGTGGCAAGTGTCAGCCACATTGTGCGGCTGTCAGGGATGTCGGCACAATACAACAGGTCTGAATAAAAAGAAAGGGCCATCCGAAGACGGCCCCTGCTTGGTTATTTGCTGATCCAATATTCCATCATCAAGCACTCTTTATGTGGAAGCTGGGACGGTGGCTTCATAACCATGTATTTGTTCATGCGTACCATGATCTTAGTCATTGATACTCTTTGAGAGTGGATTATGTACCCATCCTTACGGAGCTTTGTTAGCACTGCGGCGGGATTGCAGACGCCAAACATATTCATCGCTTCGATTAGCGAGATTAGGTTGCCTTCTAGCATATGCTCAAGCATTGCCGCTGATGATGGAAAACCGTTTGACATATTTTATCTCCTTTGGATTTTTGTAACGCTAACGCCGTTAGTGTTACGTTTCGCCTTCTGCGGTGCCGAACTCCCAATCTCCATCGGTGACATCTTCAATGTCTCCATCAAGATCATCGAATGCTGTTGGCTCGACCTCTTCCAGATATTCCTGCAAGATATGATCTTCGTTCCATTCATACCCATGCTCTGAAGGTGTGCCGTAATTTTCTTTAAGCCAATCCTTTACGTCCTTAACCCGCACTTTGATCTTAATTGTTTTTGTTCGTTGCACATCTACGATTGCAGTTGCTGTAATAATTGCCATTTTCTTTTCTCCCTTGCTTCTGTTGTAATAGATATAGGGGATACAATTCAGAATACAATAGACAGATACAAATAAAATGCATTTTTATTTAAAATAAAAAAAGGGCGATCCGAAGACCGCCCAGTTTGACCCAACAGGAAGAGAAGATTGGGTTGTTATGTTACGCCTTCGGTCCCGAAGATGCCGCGCCAGTCAGTAAAGCCGAAGCTGTAACGCTCACGAACTTTATAACGGACGTTGCCAGTCTCAAAATCGCCTTCCATACCCTTTTTCATTGCTGAACGGGTAAAGTGCTTGAGGCCGTCTGGAACGTCAGTCGTAATGAAGAACGCATCAGGATCGGTCAGACGGCGCATGATATGATAGCCCTTGGGCAGATAACCACCAGCCTTAATGGCGTTAAGATCATTATCCGCTGTGCCAACGCGAAGCTGGCTTTCCAACAGGCGCTCTGCGGTAAATTGATAGGCAGTTGGAATAACCAATTGCATACCCTGTGCCGCAATGCGAAGGCCACGATCATCTTTCATGTCGCTGATGTTAATCAGGATCGACTCAAGAGATGTCTCGGACAGATCAGCCGCAGTGGCAAGTACATTAGACTGAATGCCGTTCTGTGTTGGGTGCGATGCACTCAACAAAGTTTGACCGTCACCACCAGTGACACCAGCAGTTTGAGCAAAGTTTAAGACGTTTGCAGCCTTAATTTCTTTGGTCGATGCCATAGACCGTGCCAGCGCCTTTGTGTAACGCGAAGCAAGCGAACCATACTGACCATCCTCTTCAGCTTCCTCAGTAATAGAGAACGCCAAGGCGATGGTTTCGTGCTGATAACGCGCAGTCCACTGTTGGCTTGCGCTGTCATAAGAGACTGCTCCACCCTCAGTTTTTGTTGGCGCTTGGCCGAAACCTGATAAAAGTACGTCTTCCTCGTAAGCCTTTTGAGAGCTGTTGGATTCAAAGACCGCAGTGTATTCGGCAGGGTAGCTATCGTACTCAAGTCCAAAGAGAGTGTTTAGACCCGGCTCTAGAGTTTTCGCAAAACTCGCTCTATTCATTGCCATTGTTCATGCCCTCCTTATATGCCAGCAACATTGGTGCCAAGAAGATGCTCATTAATGGTCACCTCCATGACAGCATTTGCGCCGAATGCGTTGTCTGGAGTGTCATGCAGAGCAAGGATTTTACAGGTTGCGATGCCTGCTGCCATTGTTCCACTAGTTTCAAAACCAGATTGACCAGTAATGGTCGAGCCTGCGCCTGCCACAACATCAGCGCAGTTACCGATATTTGTTTGGGCGGTTGTGCCAGCAGACTGAACCTTAAACACAGTGTACGGATCGTCATACACATAAGCACAAATATCTGTTGCTACTGTGCCTGACGGCCAATATTCACTGTACACATATGATCCATCTGCTGCGGTATAAGATACCCCGTCAAACACACCAATGTTATTAACTTCAGTTGCAGTGTGAGGTGTAAGCGTACCCGCAGTTATAACAATCACCAGATCACCCTTGAAGATGTTTTCCGCAAGCTCACTTGCGATGGTGTATTTGTTTGTGCGAGGCGCATTACCGCTCATGTGACGTATCGGGACAAACCCGAATGCGGCGTCTACATTTGCCATGTTTCGCTCCTATAGCGTAAAGTTAATCGCTCATGGCAGACAATTGCCTGCCGCGACTGGTTTCAGACTTCCGTTCTTGATAAAACGTCTGTCCACTACGCCGTCCTAACGCATCAAGTTCACCTGAGACTGCTTCATTTTGCTCTGTGTTTTTATTCTGCCAGAACGCCTTTTGTGAGGCGTGTTTTTGTTCTGGCATTTCACATAGCAACATGCCTTCAATCCCTACTGATCCTGTCCACTGTCCATGATTGATAGTCGGAAACAACTTTTCTTTCACAGTGTCAGCGGAGCGTGGCTCCC
>Ga0208814_1001402_pt1 | contig 11373 bp, 13 predicted proteins | sample MalvirAntarct_55_FD_184253 | JGI IMG/M metagenome (GOLD analysis project Ga0208814, IMG submission 184253) | Marine viral communities from the Global Malaspina Expedition - Malaspina viral metaG Antarct_55 (SPAdes) (version 2) | ecosystem: Environmental > Aquatic > Marine > Oceanic | place...
ATCGGCCCCTCGGGCGCAGGCAAGACCACCTTGCTGCGCCTGCTTGCCACTCATCTAGAACCGGTCACTGGGCAACTGGACGTGCTCGGTGACCGCCCCTGGTCGCTTTCAGCAGGTGCCCGGCAGAAGCTGCGCTCACGTATCGGCCTGATTCACCAGGCGCCACCGCTGCCGCCACGGCAACGGGTGATCACCTCGGTGCTGGCCGGCCGGCTCGGCCAATGGTCACTTGTACGCAGCTTGCTCAGCCTGGTCTATCCGCTGGACAAGGATGGTGCTGCGCAGGCGCTGGGCAAGCTGGATCTGGCGGACAAACTCTATGCCCGTTGCGATCAGCTTTCTGGCGGGCAGCTGCAGCGAGTCGGCATCGCACGCGCGCTTTACCAAAGCCCGGAACTGATCCTGGCAGACGAGCCGGTCTCGGCGATGGACCCCGTGCTCGCTGCCTATTCACTGAATGTGCTCAACCGCGAGGCCATGAGCCGCCAGGCGACGCTACTGGCCAGCCTGCACGCCGTTGAGCTGGCACTGGAGCATTTTCCTCGGGTGATTGGCGTGCGCGATGGCCGCATCCTCTTTGACAAGCCGTCCAGCCAGGTAATGCCGGCCGAACTCGAAGCGCTCTATGCCAATGAGCAACTGGGCAATGCGGCAGTCTTGCAGGCGATGCCCGGCCAGCCTCTGCAAATTCCTCGATGCTGAACCCAGTCTTCACCCAGCGCGACCCCGCCGCCCGCTCACGCCTGGTGCTGACCCTCGTGGCACTGGCGCTGCTGTGGCCGGGCTTGTCGTTGAGCGAATTGGATATCGGTGTGCTCTTCGATGGCAGCAACGCGGAAATCATGGCCAGTTTCCTGTCCGGATTCTGGCCTCCGGCTCATGATGCCGCGTTCTTGCGCCTGCTCGGACGCGCAACATTGGAAACGCTCGCCATCGCGACCGCCGGCATGACTTTGGCCCTCGCCGTGGCCATCCCCTGCGCCCTGCTGGCGACCCGCGCCTTGTCGATCTCAGCGGTCAGCCGCGGCGGTCGTCCTCACTGGTGGGCTCAGGCGCTGCGTTGGCCAGTCAGAGGGCTACTGATTCTGCTGCGCAGCGTCCCTGAGATCGTCTGGGCACTGCTCTTCGTCCGCGCTGTCGGGCTCGGGCCTACCGCTGGGGTACTGGCCATTGCCATCACCTATGCCGGCATGCTCGGCAAGGTCTATGCGGAAATTTTCGAGTCGGTCGACCCCCTGCCCACTCGCGCACTGATTGGCGCTGGCGGTTCGCGCCTGCAGGCCTTCGCCTATGGCGTGTTACCGCAGGCCACCGGCGAAATGCTCTCCTATACCGTCTACCGCTGGGAGTGCGCCATCCGCGCTTCCGTGGTGATGGGCTTCGTCGGCGCGGGTGGTTTGGGTCAGCAGATGGACCTGTCGATCCGCATGTTCGCCGGCGGCGAAGTGGCGAGCATGTTGCTGACCTTCCTCGTGCTGGTGCTGCTGGCCGACCTGCTCAGCCAGCAGCTGCGCCGGAGGTACGTCTGAAACCGCTCGCGCGCTACGTCCTGCCGCTGCTCCTGGTTATCGCAGTGCTCGGATCGTTCAGCTATCTGCAGCTCGAAGCCAGCGCGTTGTTCAGCCGCGAAGGCCTCGCGCACATGGGCGAATACGCCACAGGCTTTCTCAGTCCCGACCTGTCGGCGCCGCACTTGCGCGCCATCGGTTACGGCGCGCTGGAAACCCTGGCGATGTCGGCCATCGGCACCTTACTGGCAGCATTGCTTGGCCTGCTGCTGGCGCTGCCGGCGGCCGGACGTTTCGGATTGTTTGGCAAAGGCGCGGCGCGGCTGCTGCTCAATGCGCTGAGGGCGATCCCCGAACTGGTCTGGGCCGCATTGATGGTACTGGCAGCGGGGCTCGGGCCGAACGCAGGAACCCTGGCGCTGGCGCTGCATACGACTGGCGTGCTGGGACGATTGTTCGCCGAAGCGCTCGAAAACACACCGAGCGCACCAGGCGACGCTCTGCGACTGGCCGGCAGCGGTCGAGTCACCGCGTTCTGCTACGGCACCTTGCCGGGTTTGTGGCCGCAGCTCGTCGCCTACAGCCTTTACCGGTGGGAAAACAACATCCGCATGGCAAGCGTACTCGGCTTCGTTGGCGCCGGCGGCCTCGGCCAGATGCTCTACATGAGCCTCAGCCTGTTCCAGGAGGCGCAAGCATCGACGGTAATCCTAGCCATGCTGCTGATGGTGCTGGCTGTCGATGCATTGAGCGGCTGGGCCCGCCAGCGCTGGGTCCGCGCGTAATCGAAGCGCCCACCGGGCAGACCTTCAGAACAGGCGCTGCGACGAAAGCTCCATGATTTCATCGGTAATTTCGTCCTGCCGAACGCGACTGAACTGGGCATGCAACTCATCTTGGCGACGACTGATATTGTCCTGAGCGGTGATCATCGCGTGCATCCGCGCTTCATTTTCTGCGGCACAGGACAGCATCAGCGCTTCGCACAGCTCGGCATAGACGTATTCTTCAGCCAACTGCAACACCAGCTGACCACGTTCGAGATGTGTCCGTGGCGACCGCTCGCCGGGTTCGACCGGAAAGCGCGAGTAATCGAACGGCAACAATGAGCGCGTGACGATCGCCTGTTTTCCGGCCTGCCGGGGCATGCCGTGCACCAGCGAAACGCGAGTCACCCGCTTCGGGTCGAGTCGGGTGTAGAGCGCTTCGGCGATGCGCCCCGCGAGCGCCTGGGCCTCATCCGGATGGACCGCCATGGGCGCTGACCAGACCGGCTTTAGCCCGCGATCGGCGGTACTGACCTGACCGCGCGCACCCACCACCAGCAAGTCCCCCGGCAAGCGCTGCAGACCGTCGGCCGCAGCGTCGACCAGGCGGTCGTTGAAGGTGCCGACAAAGCCCTGTTCGGCACAGAGCACCAGCAACAGATGAGCCTGCGCCCCATTTTTCGGTGTGGCAGGCCGATCAAGCTCATCGAGAAGCCCAAGCCCTTTACCGATCGCCTCGCCCAGCGTACTGGCGTAGGCCCGAACACCCTCCAACCGCTGCTGTGCCTGGTGCGAGCGGGCGGCCGCAATCCCGCGCATGGCGCCAATCACGCCAGCCAGCTCATGGGTGGTTTCAAGATGCTGGGCCAACTCCCCGAGACGACTGCTCACGTCGCGGTACTCGCCAGCTCGCGGCACAAGGCCGCGACTTCAGCTATCAGCGCGGCGCGCTGATCATCGTTCAGCTGACCACTGCGCTCGACCTCCTGGGATAACGCAGTAGCCCGCGCATCCAGCCAGGATGGCAGACGCGCGCGCAGGGACTTGAGCATGGCGACCGGCTGAGCATCGAAAACTCCGTCGGACAAGGCCGCGAGCAGGGCCACCTGATCGATACGGCGCAAGGCGGCAAACCGTGGCTGGGCAAACAGCGCCCGACTGCGCTCGCCGCGCTGTAACTGCGCCTTGACCCGGTTGTCGCTGAGCCCGCCGAACCGGGTGAACAACTCCAGCTCGAGGAACTGGGAGTACTCCAGACGAACTCGCCCAGCCACGTCGCGCAGGATGCGCGCCTGCGCCTTGCCGCCGACCCGGCTGACGGACAGCCCGACGTCGACCGCAGGCAGTTGGTTGGCGGCAGCAAGGTGGCTGTCCAGAACGATCTGGCCATCGGTGATGGAAATGAGGTTGGTCGGTATGTAGGCCGACAGGTTGCCCGCCTCGGTCTGCGCGATCGGCAAAGCGGTCAGCGAGCCGCCACCGAGTTCTGCGGACAACTTGGCGGCTCGCTCCAGCAGCCGCGCGTGCAGGTAGAAGATGTCCCCAGGGTAGGCTTCGCGGCCCGGCGCCTCGTGGGTCAGCAAGGCCAACTCGCGATGGGTCGCGGCATGTTTGCTGAGGTCGTCGAGGACTATCAACGCATGCTGGCCTCGGTCGCGAAAGTACTCGGCGATGCTGAAGCCGGCAAAGGGGGCGGCCCACTGCATGCCAGGCGAGGCTGATGCCGACGCAACCACGAACACGCAGCGCTCTGCCGCGCCGTGCTCACGCACGGCCTCGATCACCTGCTGCACTGCGCTGGCGCGCTGGCCAACCGCCACGTAGACGCAGATCAGTTCGGTGTGTTTCTGGTTGACGATGGCATCGATGGCCAGCGAGGTTTTGCCCGTGGCGCGGTCGCCGATAATCAGTTCGCGCTGGCCGCGCCCTATCGCAAACAGCGCATCGACGATCAGTACGCCGGTCTCCACCGGTTCGCGCACATGGTCGCGATCGATGATGGCGGGCGCCGGCCGCTCAATGGGCAGCCACAGCCGAGCTTCGATCGGCTCGTCGCGGTCCAGCGGCCGCCCCAACGGGTCCACCACACGGCCCAGCAGTTCGGGGCCTACCGGCACCTGAAGCACCTCGCCGGTACCATAGACACGCGACCCGGCGGCGATGGTGCTGGCTTCGTCAAGCAACACGACACCGATACGCTCGGCGTCGAGCGTCAGCACGAAACCGAAACCGGCGTCGTCAAAACGCAGCAATTCGTTAAGGCGCGCGCCGGGCAGCCCTGAAACCTGAGCGATACCGTCACCTACCTGCTCGACCCGACCCACTTCACCAGCCTCGGCGCCGAGCCGGACGCGGTCAAGAGCTGCACGGCTACGCACGAGCCAGTCGTAGGTGTTGTGTTGATGATTAGGCATGCTCGGCGTCCAGCAGCTCGTTCTTCAAGCGGTCCAGATCGGCACGAAAACTGTTGCGCACCACCACCGCGCCTCCGGTCAGCTCCAGCCCAGCGACCAGCGTGGCGTCGACCATGACGTCCAGCGTCACCGGCTGCCCCAGGGCGGTCGCAAGCGCCTGCTGGATTTGGGCGAGCTCGGCTTGCTCAAGAGGACGCGGCGCGTGCAGCTCGAATCGCTGTGCTGGCTGGCGCAGACTGTCGCGAAGGGTCTCGGGCAGCCGCGCCAACTCGGCCACCAGCCCTTCGACGAAGCCGCTAACCTGAGCATCCGCCGGCAAGCGCGCCAGCAATTTTCTGGCGATATCGAGCGCCAGTTGTGCCGCGTCTGCCTCAGCCCGCCGACGTGCCGCGCGCTGGTCGTCCTGCAGTTCCTGCATCGCCTTTTCACGACTGTCCGCAGCGCCCGCTTCGGCCTCGCGCAACAGCTTGCTGCGCATGGCGTCAGCCTCCTGTTGAACGGCCTCAAGCGCCGCCGCTCGTGTCTGGGCTACCGCTTCATTCGCCGCGACGGCACTGGCATCAAGGGCCTGCGCATCGGCCTTCGCCGCGGCGGCCTGATCGAGCAGTTCGGCCGCCACACGCTGCCGTTCGGCGATGATTTGCGAAATCGGCTTGAACAGGAAACGCGACAGCAGCCACATCAATACCAGAACGTTGATCAGCTGCAGGCCGAGGGTCCACCAATCGAGCTTCATCGGGTCGCCACGCTCACTGAATGAACGGGTTGGCGAAAAGCACCAGCACCGCGATGACCAGGCAATAGATGGCCATGGTTTCGATCATCGCCAAGCCGACAAACAGCGTTCTCGACAGCGTGCCGGCAGATTCTGGCTGACGGGCGATGGCGTCCATGGCCGCCGCCACCGCACGCCCTTCCGCCAGCGCCGGCCCGATCGCACCGAACGAAACGGCGATGGCCGCGGCGATGATGCTGACGATTTCGATCATGTTGTCCAATGTGCACCTCCAATAAGAATGCAGTTGAGCGGGGCATTTACCGTGCAACGGCGGCGCCAATGAAGACCATTGCCAAGACGCTGAAGATATAGGCCTGAATGGCGCCGGTTAGCAGGTCCAATGCCATGAAAGGAATGGGCACCAGCAGACCGGCCAGTGACAAGGCGATGCCAATGACGAACACGCCGCTCATGATGTTGCCGAACAGCCTCACGATCAGCGAAAAGGTACGTGTCAGCTGCTCGACGATATTTAGAGGAATCATTACCCAGCTCGGCTCGGCAAAGGTGCGCAGGTAGCCGCCCAAGCCCTTGACAGCGATACCGTAGCCAATGCTGGCTGCCAGCACGACCAGCGCCAGGGCTGTGTCTGTCTCCAGCACCGCGGTGGGGGGTTCGACGCCGGGTATCAGCGATGACCAGTTGGCGGCAAGGATGAAGATGAACAGGCTGCCGATCAGCGCCCGGTATCGCTCCGGGCTGCTCTGCATGGTGTCGCGAATCTGTCCGTCGAGGGTCTCGACCAGCAACTCGAGCAGGCTCTGCATCGCAGTGGGGCGAAGAGACAGGCGCCTGGTCAGCAGCCAGCTGCCGGTGGCCAGCAGCAACATTAGCAGCCAGGTCACCGCCACTGCCGTGCTGACCCGCATCGGCCCGAGCTCAAACAGCAGTGCACTCTCCAGCGGGGATGATGGACTCATCGACTCTTACTCCAGGACTGATGCAGTGCCCGCTGCCGGGCCAGCACCACTCCGACGCCACCGGCGAGCACCGCCCATGCGCCGAGGCGCGCCAGAACGACCAGCACTGCTACCGTGGCGGCCAGGCGCGTCAGCTGCAGCAGCAGCGCCACTCCGGCGCGCCCCGAAAGAAACAGGCGCACGTTCAGCTCCAGCAGGCGGAAGTGCACAGCGCCGGCCAAGGCGCCGGCCAGCAGACCACAGCCGATGTGCCAGAGCACTGTGAAAAGTGGCAAGCCGGTCATTGGCGGTGCATCCAGCGCCAGGCGGACCATAAACCAAGCGCCGCACCCAAGCAGAGCAGCGCTGCAGCAAAGGTCACGCCAGTGCCCAACAGGCGGTCGACCCAGCGACCGATGAACAGCCCCAACAACAGGGGAAGCACGATGGCCCAACCCAGCACGCCTATCTGAGCCAGGCGCCGCGCCAGGGACGGTTCCGGATCCCGCTCGGCCTGCTCGGAGCGCTCAACCGCCCGCCGGGTCGCTTCGCGCAGGGCCTCACGCTGATCTTTCATGCTGCTCTCCCAGCGGATCGAAGGGTGGTTCGATGCCCTGTGCCGGCCGCAGATAGCGCACCAGCTGCCGCACCGCCTGGGTGTGCAAGCGGACATGCTCCACGCGCGCCTGGCGTCCGCTCTCGACCTGCGTTTGCTGCGCCCGGTGCACGCCCGCCTCAAGCTTTTCGAGCCGAGTGTCGACGATGCCGTCACGACAGGCCACACGCAGGACCTGCCGGCTGAGACTGAGCACGCCACCCTGGACTGCGCAAAATCCCTGCTCGCCACTGGCTCGCCGCCAACGCAGCACCGTCGGCTGCAGCACGGTAAGAAAGTCCTCGTGACCGGCCAGCAGACCAAAGCACCCACTGGCATCCTCGCCGCGAAACGAGACCACGTCATCCAGCTCCAGCAGTAGCTGCTGTGGCGTGCTGATCTGCAGACGCAAGCACCGGGTCACGGTTTGCTCCCCGCGCCAAGACGCTCTTCCTTGGCTCTTGCCTGCTCCAAGCTGCCAACCATATAGAGCGAACTTTCCTGCCAGTGGTCGCACTCGCCGGCCAGAATCGCCCGGCAACCCGATAAGGTCTCGTCCAAGCTGACCGAGCAGCCTGGCATGCCGGTAAAGGCTTCGGTCACGGCAAAGGGTTGCGTCAGGAAGCGCTGCAGGCGCCGCGCCCTGCTGACGATCAGCCGGTCATCTACGCCCAACTCCTCGACGCCAAGCAGCGAAATTACGTCCTGCAGGCTGCGATAGTGCTCGATGCTGCGGCGTACCTCGATCGCGGTATCGACGTGCGCCTGACCAACGACCAGCGGATCGAGCATGATCGAAGACGAGGCGATTGGGTCCACTGCGGGGTACATGCCCTGAGCGGCCATGCTGCGTGAGAGGACGACCATGCTATCCATGTGCGCCGCCAGCGCGGTCACGGCGGGATCGGTGAAATCATCGGCGGGCACATACACCGCTTCGATGGCCGTCACCGCCACCCCGTTCACCGACACGATGCGCTCCTGCAGCGCCGCCACCTCATCGGCCAGGGTTGGTTGATAACCCACCCGCGACGGCAGCCGCCCGAGCAACCCTGAGACTTCGGCGCCGGCCTGTACGAAGCGAAACACGTTATCCATCAGCAGCAGAACGTTCTGCCGGCGCTCGTCGCGGAAGTACTCGGCGATGCTCAGCGCAGTCAGCGGGACACGCCAGCGCGCACCGGGTGGTTCGCTCATCTGCCCGTAAACCAACACCGTCTGGTCGAGCACCCCGGAGTCGCGCATATCCTGCAGCAACTCGTGGCCTTCCCGGGAGCGCTCTCCGACGCCAGCGAATACCGAGATGCCCTGGTAGCGCTCGGCCATGGCGTGAATCAGCTCCATCACCAGAACGGTCTTGCCGACGCCGGCGCCGCCGAACATCGCCGCTTTGCCGCCCTGCACCAGCGGTGTCAGCAGATCGATGACCTTGATGCCAGTGGCGAACAGTTCGCGGCCGACGCTTTGGGCTGCGAGCGGAGGCGGTGTGCGCAGGATCGGCCGACGGGGGACGTCGTCTGGCAGTGCTTCCCCCTTGTCACCGGGCCGCCCGCTGACGTCCAGCAGGCGCCCCAATACGGCCTGGCCCACCGGCACACTGAGCGGGCCACCGCGCGACAGGACCCTGCCACCTCGCGGCAGCCCGGCGGTAGCGCCCAGAGCAATGCAGCGTACCGTGCGCTCGCTAAGGTGCGCCTGCACCTCAACCAACAGGGGCTCAGCGTCGTCCCGCAGGACATCGAGCGCGTCGCCAATCGCGGGCAAGCCCGCGGTGAATACCACGTCGATAACCGCTCCGCGCACTGTGCTGATCCGTCCCTCGAGCGACGCCGTCACATCGGTATCTCCGCAGCCATGCCTGTAACGGATGATTGCCAAAGCCAGCCGGCAACCGCAATCACTCTACTCGCTTGGTGCCTGCCCCGCCTGCCTAGGCATTTACTTTCCGGCGCCCCGTTTCGGTGCAGCGCGTCGGATCAGTGCCGGGACGGTCGCACGGCTCGCTCCTGGACCAGCACCCACGGCGCTACCACCACGGCCCATAACTGAGGATCGCGCGTCAGCCAGTCACGTGCCTGGCTTTCATCCAGCTTGGCCAGCTGGCCATTCGCCAGCCACTTGGCTACCGTGTCGCGGTCGTCTTGAGTGACGGCCAGCGCCGCTTCGATGAGATCGGCCTCGCTGGCGACACGCAATAGCGCGCCACGAGCGAAGAACGGCTGCAGTTCCTGCCAGGTAATCGACGCGGTTTCGCCCAGTAGCTTGGCATAGAGAGTGCTTGAATCTTCGCTCATGAGACCCGCCCGTTCCCTTAAAGGGCGCAATGATAGCGCTCGGGTGAATCTCATCAACCGGATGGAAATCCTGACTGTGCAAACAGGTGCTGACGCTTCTACACTGTGCCGGTACAGTTGCCGTACCGTTTGGGGACGTTGAGCCCTTAACGACACTGCAGCCCGCAGGATCCAAACAATAATGATGCAAGTGGAGCACATATGAAGACCAAGCAGCGTCTTTCGAAACTATTCATGGCTATCGCTTTGACGGGTGCAGCGAGCTACACGCTGGCCGCCGACAACATCAAGATCGGCCTGGCCGGTCCGGTTACCGGGGCTGTCGCGCAGTACGGGGACATGCAGTTCATCGGTGCCCAGATGGCCATCGAGCAAATCAACAAGGAAGGGGGCGTCAACGGTCAGCAGCTCGAAGGGATCGTCTATGACGACGCCTGCGACCCCAAGCAGGCCGTAGCGGTTGCCAACAAGATCGTTAACGACGAGGTCAGCTTCGTCGTGGGTCACCTCTGCTCCAGCTCCACCCAGCCGGCGTCCGACATTTACGAAGACGAAGGCATTCTGATGATCACCGCGGCGTCGACCAGCCCGGACATCACGTCCCGTGGCTACGAGCTGGTTTTCCGTACCATCGGTCTGGACAGCCTGCAGGGTCCGACTGCCGGTAACTTCATCGCTGACGCCGTCAAGCCGAAGAATGTGGCTGTCATCCATGACAAGCAGCAGTACGGCGAAGGGATCGCGACCGCGGTCAAGGAAACCCTGGAGAAGAAAGGCGTCAAGGTTGGCCTGTTCGAAGGCATTAACGCTGGCGACAAGGACTTCTCCTCGATGATTTCCAAGCTCAAGCAGGAGAATGTCGACTTCGTCTACTACGGCGGCTATCACCCAGAGCTGGGCCTGCTGCTGCGTCAAGCGAAGGAAAAGGGCCTGAATGTCCGCTTCATGGGCCCAGAAGGCGTAGGCAACAAGGAAATCTCCGCCATTGCCGGCCCGGCTTCCGAAGGCCTACTGGTCACCCTGCCGAAGTCGTTCGATCAGGATCCGCGCAACCAGAAGCTGGTCGACGCATTCAAAGCGAAGAAGCAGGACCCGAGTGGCCCGTTCGTGTTCCCGGCCTACGCGGCTGTTCAAGTCATTGCCGAGGGTATCGAGAAAGCCGGCAGCACCGACACCGCCAAGGTGGCCGAAGCGCTGCGCAGCAATACCTTCGATACTCCGACCGGCAACCTTTCGTTCGACGAGAAGGGTGACCTGAAAGACTTCAACTTCGTGGTTTACGAATGGCACCAGGACGGCACCAAGACCGAAGCCAAGTGAACCTATAACCAACCGACCCAGAGCCCACGGCATCCGCCGTGGGCTTTGTTTTAGCTGATCGGAGCCAACCCGGCCACAAGCACGGGACGCCCAGCAACACTTTCAACCAAGCGAGTGGCCTGTAGAACTGGCCCGCCTCGACAGGTAGGTGCGTGATCCGCACCGAGTCCACGGCGCTGCATTCTCCCAGCAGCGTTTTCGAAGCAGGTCCGCATTGGCGGCAAGCACGGCTGCGGGTGTTCAGGAGAACGTAATGCCTGAGCTTTACCACTACTTCCAACAGCTGATCAACGGCCTGACCGTTGGCAGCACCTATGCCTTGATAGCCATCGGTTACACGATGGTCTACGGCATCATCGGCATGATCAACTTCGCCCACGGCGAGGTGTACATGATCGGGTCGTATGTCACCTTTATCGCCATCGTCGGGCTGACCATGATGGGGCTCGATTCGCTGCCAATCCTCATGATCGGCGCGTTCGCCGCCGCCATGATCGTCACCAGCGCCTATGGCTACAGCATCGAGCGGGTTGCTTATCGACCGCTACGGGGCAGCAACCGGCTGATCCCGTTGATCTCCGCGATCGGCATGTCGATCTTCCTGCAGAACGTCGTCCTGCTTTCCCAGGACTCCAAAGACAAGGCGATCCCCAACCTGATGCCCGGCAACTTCATCTTTGGTGAAAGCGCCATGAACGGGGTGGTGATTTCCTACATGCAGGTGCTGATCTTTGTCGTCACCATCATTGCCATGATGGGTCTGACGCTGTTCATCTCCCGCTCTCGCCTGGGCCGCGC
>Ga0208814_1001404_pt1 | contig 11367 bp, 7 predicted proteins | sample MalvirAntarct_55_FD_184253 | JGI IMG/M metagenome (GOLD analysis project Ga0208814, IMG submission 184253) | Marine viral communities from the Global Malaspina Expedition - Malaspina viral metaG Antarct_55 (SPAdes) (version 2) | ecosystem: Environmental > Aquatic > Marine > Oceanic | place: South...
TTATTAATATTGCTTTAATAGGCTAAAAGCAACAATATGAGAAATAAAATAAATCAGATTAAAACAATAAAAAACAAAGAGGAAATTTTAAGTCAATTATTTGAAAGAAACCTTATTGATTCAAATGAAACGATTGTTATAGCAAGTGGCTTTGAAAATGCAATTATTGGTGTTACTGATACAATACCCAAAAAGATAACTTATGACTATTGGGTATGTATAGATATATTATTGAAAACCAAGGATATAGGATTTGATGAAGCACAAGATTGGTTGGATGCTTTTTCATTGTTAAACAATGATAAGAAAAACAATGAAAGCGTATTGTTTGTAAAGACATTAAACCCCGCATTGAATTACTAAATATTATTCCTAGAAATAAATTTTAATATATAAACTAAATGCCTATATTTGTTAATTGACTATACTCGCATTATGGCTACTTGGAAAGAAAAATTCAATAAGAAATATAATCATCCAAAAGGTGCATCACACTCTCTTAGTGATATATCTAAAGAAACGGGTGTTTCCAAAAAAGGAATACAACAAATATATAATAAAGGAATTGGTGCTTATAAAACCAACCCACAATCTGTAAGACCAAATGTTACTTCTAAAGAACAATGGGCATACGCTAGAGTTTATTCGTCTGTAATGGGCGGGAAAGCTAGTAAGGTAGATGCAAAAGAACTTAAAATGGAAATGGGTGGCAAAGTAAACTTTAATGTGGGGGCAGTAGATGTTCACGATGAAGCAGATGTTTTGGTTGATGGTATTTTTGAAAAAGGCGATGTTATTAGTGGTAAAAAATTAAAACAATATGTAGAGAAATCTGATTATGGGGATGATTTATCTTTTCTTGATTATATAGAAGATAAAGATTATTATGTTCTTGAGAATATAGATGTTAATGTTCAAATTCAAAAAGATGGAACATTAAGTGATTATATAAATAGTATTGTAGAACTTGAACCTAACGTAAACGAAGTTGGGTGGATTAATAAACCACCTATTATTGTTGGAGATAGTGATTACGAAAGGGGTGTAGTTTTAGATGGCTACCACAGAATAAGACAAGCCAAATCAAACAGAGAAAAAACTATATCTGCTTTCATTAAAACATTAAAATATGAAAAAGGCGGGGAGGTAAAAATGACATATATCACTAAAGTTGTTTTAAGCGACTTTGACAAAAAAGGATATTTCGGACAATACAAAAAGGTCTTTAATGCTTTCAATAAGGGTTCACTTGGATTGACCGAGGGAGCATACGAATTAGATTCAAGTGGACAAAGAGATAATGAGGGAAATTATATATTGCTGATTTCACAAGATACAAGCAATGGGGATTTAGTAGAAAGATTATCTAAAATAAAAGGTATTTCATTTGAAGAAATTTATATAGATAAAAATATATTTCAAATGGGTGGAGTTCTACTAAACCCAAATTTTAAGAAATGGTTTGGAGATAGCAAAGTAGTTGATGAAAATGGCAATCCATTAGTTGTTTATCACGGAACAGATGAAGATTTTGATGAATTTTTATATGGTATTGAATTAGCAAAAAAGCAAGATGAATTAGGTCAATATTCGGGATATTCTAATCAATTTGGAGTTCATTTTGGAACAAAAAGGGCATCAAACTATTTTGCTAAAGATGATGGCTCTATACTTCCCGTTTATTTAAAGATTGAAAATCCATTAAGAGTACCCGATTTAGGTGCGTGGGATTCTTACCAAATTTTCGCATATCTAATTCAAGACTTGGGTTGGGAATATTTAAGAGAATTAGACGAAGAAGATTATTATGAAATGGGCGTTCTTAAAAACGTATTAAAATCAAAAGGATATGATGGTTTTGTTTATGTTAATAACTTAGAGGGTGGTGGAACTGATAGCTATGTTGTGTTTGAACCAAGTCAAGTAAAGTCAGCGTTAGGTAATAGTGGAGAATTTGACTCAAAAAATTTAAATATTACTATGGAAATGGGTGGCTCAACCGATGACTTTGACAGAACAGATTACTACAAGAGTTACTATGAAAGATTAAGCCCTTCTAATTTTATTGTAGAAAAAGAAAATGAAAAAATTACTATTAATATGAATGATAGATATAAAGAAGGTGGCAAGGTAAACTTTAATGTGGGTGCGGTAGATGTTCACGATGAAGCAGATGTTTTGGTTGATGGTATTTTTGAAAAGGGTGGAGAAACAAATTTTAATCCCGATGGTAAAATAAAAGATAAAATTGTTCACGCTTCGGGAGATGCGGGTGGTATGTTAGTAGGTAAAAGACATAGCAACGGAGGAATTAAAGCACTAAACAAATCAACGGGGCAACCACTTGAAATGGAAGGTGGCGAAGTAGTTATAACTAGAAATGCAGTTTCAGATAATAAGAAGCGTAGTTTTAATGGTAAAATGATGACTAACCGACAAATACTATCTTCAATTAACGAAAGTGGTGGTGGTGTTTCATTTGCAGATGGTGGTCAAGTTCCAAATGATGTTCAGTTTGATTGCAATGCCGAGTATGAGTATGGTGGTAAAACAATGTGTGGGAAAGATTTAGCATATGCTATGGGTGGAGTTACAACTGCAATAGTTACAGACCCAAATGAAGCAATGGCTGATTTACAATCTACTTATGGATTTGGAGATGTATATGCTAATGGTGGTATAGTGTGGAAAAAAAATATAGGAAATGAAGGTTGGAGTTCAACTATGGAATCAAATAATGCTTATGAAAATGAGGGTGGGTATATTTCAGAAGATGGTAATTGGAAGATTTATAGACTTGGAGATTTTTATAAAAGAGATTTTGGAGATAACTATGAAAGGAGAGGGGCTTGGACTGTTACATATAAAAATAAGCCAATCGGGTATCGTGGCTCATCACAACCAATGTATCTATCTAATTTAAAAGATGCAAAAGAGTTTATTAGTCAAATTAACAATGAAAAATTTGCTAAAGGTGGTTTAGCAAAAGGTTATCACAAGATGCCCGATGGTACAATTATGAAAGATTCAGACCATTACGCAAAAGGTGGCACTATTGATTGTGGTTCTTGTGATTGGTCTTGGGATAGAAAAGATGGCGGAGATGATATGTACGTTTGTCATAAATGCGGTACAGACAATGAAAAATATTTTGGTATAGATAATACTTTTGAAGAAAATATACCTTTTAAAGAAGGTGGAGAAGTAAAATCTTTTCAATATCCACTGACTTCGGAGGATAAAGGATTAATCTACAATAAAGCCATCATTTCTGTAACTTCCAAAAGAACAACTAGAATTATTTTAGGTATTATTGAGAGTATTAAAGATTCAGATTTTTCATTTAAGATTATATATGATTCTCTGTTTAATATTGATAATAGTAGTGTATATTCTATTTCTGAAAATCAAATAGTAGATATACTGAATGGTACACCTTTAAATAATGAATATGGAACTTTTAAGTATGAAAAAGATATAAACAATATAAAAGAACTTACTTTATTTCAAATAGAAACCGCATTAAAAATACAAAAAGAATATGGTATTTACTTTAGAAGCCTTAATATACCCGATTTCTTTAGAAAAGTATTAAATACTGATGCACCCGTTGTAGATGAAATAAAAGTTACAGATAGTTATACTTCATATCAAGAATTTTATAAAAATTATATTCAAGGCATATCAATTTTAGGAAATGCAAGGTACGGAGATACTGTCGCATACTTTATAAATGACAAAGCAGTGATATCACAATTTAGGGTTGGTAAGAAAAAAGTAATAAAAAATAATGATAATGGGTATTGGAGAATTGGAAACGGAAAAAAAATACCACCCTATTATGATTGGTTGCTTTCAGTTTATGGAAATACAGGTAGTTCAATAGAGTATAATTACGAAAAATTTGTTTCGGGAACAAATGAAAATTATTTAAAGTTCCAAAAAGTACGCAAAGAGCAAGAAAAAGTACGCAAAGAGCAAGAAAAAAAGGAACGTAAAGAAAGACAGTTATTAGAAGCTAATGTTTTTAATTATGAGAAGAATTTTTCTTTAATGAATCAGATTGAGGAAAAAGGAATTTGGAAAGATTTAGGTTTATCTGAACCATTTGAACAAGAAAAAGGATTATACTATAAATTACTTAAAAAAGATTTAAACACACTTTCAGAATTATTACCAAATTTTCAAGGAACAAGAGATGTTTTAAAAAGAAAAAAAATAATAAAAGAAATGTCTAAAATTCAACAGAAATTGTTGCAACTAGACATAAATGTAAATGAAAGTTTAACCAAGCCAAATGACTTGTTTACATCAGAGGGTTTGTTGAATTATTATTTCACACAAACAACACAATCTCCCGTAACACCATTAGACAAGCCTTGTGGTCTGCCAACTCCAAATGGAGGAAAAAGCAAGTTGCCAATGAGTGCTTACTTAAATGTTAGAACAAGTCAGTTTAAAAAATGGTTTGGGGATTGGGAAATAGCTTATGATACAAACAATTATAATGGTTGTTCTTTGATGATAGATGAAGATACAAAAGAACCAAAGATATATTATCACGGGGTATCTAAATTTAGAGGTGGTCAAAGAGGTGCATCTGCAATGGGAAGTGGAGTAACAAGACCTTATGGTGCTTTTACCCCCACGGGATTTAACGCATCTTATTTTGCAGACAATATGGAGTATGCTAAGTTTTATAGCGGTACATCAGAAATACTGCCACAACAATTTAAAACTAAAGGTTTTGTTTATTCTATATTTTTAAATATAAAAAACCCAATAGATTTATTACCACTTGGTCTTAAATGTACTTATAAAAATATAAAGGACTATTTGTTAATAGTTTATGGTGTAGAATTGCAGTATAATGCCACTTTATTAAAGAAAATGAATGACGATATAAATTCCAAAAACAATACTTGGCAGTATATTAGGAACGATTCTTTGTTAATTGACAAGTTAAAAGATTTTGGGTATGATGCTATTTTTCAAATTGGAGATATACCAAAATATAATAAAAAAGGCGAAGTAGTTGGTATTATAGAGGATAAAGAGTTTCTTACATTTGAACCAAATCAAGTTAAAAGTGTTGGGGTTTTAAATAGTTTTTACGGAGAAATGTTTAAGGATATAAGATTTAAAAAAGGTGGATATGTTAGTATATAAAAATGGTAGATTAAATAGAGAGGTTATACCAATCTCAAACGACAATTATATTTTAAGGTTATCTCATCCAACAAGCGGAATGGTTATAGAGACAGATTTTATACAAGGGGTGGATGCTGATACCCAAAAACCAAAAACTAAGTTTAAAGTTTATAAGGAGGTTGATGGTAAATATACCATATATCAAGAGTTTTTTATAAAAGATAAAACCATAACAGAAACTTTTGAGGAAGCAGTTGAGTTTTTTGAGGATATGATATTTGAAAGTTTGAAGGAAGCCCCACCCGAAGAACAACCAAATAAACCCGAAGAACCCGAAAAAGAACCCGAAAAAATAAAAGAAGTGCCTAGAATTGGCGACATAGTTCAAGTTGGAAATAAATATGCAAGAGTATTAGATGTAAACGACAGAGATATTACGACATCAATGTTGTCCAAAAAAGAAGCTATGCGTATTTTAAAGGATATTAAAAATCAACAAATATCTGATGCTAGTGTGGGAGGGCAAGATTTAAGTTCATTAGCAGATAGTGTTTTACAACAACTAGAAGATGGAACTATTGATGTTAATGATGATGGTATGGTAACATCATTAGAAGATGGAGGAAGTTTGAGTGGTCAAAAAAAGTATAATGTGGATAACGATAATGTTGTTATTTTAAGAGTTAGCCCACCAAAACAATCGCCACCCGAAGGAGATTTCCCGCCACCACCACCACCCGATGACCCCGAAGAAGTTCCCGACAATGTAATAGACCCTTTTGACGAAAATGAAGGAGATGAAGGAGACGAAGGAGATGAGGGAGATGAAGGAGATGAAGGAGATGAAGGAGATGAAGGAGATGAAGGAGATGAAGGAGATGAGGGAGATGAGGGAGATGAAGGAGACGAAGGAGATGAAGGAGATGAGGGAGACGATGATGATGACTTTACTACAAAAAGGATTACAACAGAAGATGACATTGAAAAAATAATAAGTGGCATAAATAAGCAACTTAAAGAAGGTAAAAAACCCGAAGATTTAAAAACCTCATCAGATATTGAAACAATAAAAAGAAAACTTGGTTCAAATAAAATTGCAAAAGAATTTAGAAATAAAAAATTAACTAAAATAGCATTAGGTAAAGAAGATGTTTTCGCATCAGATAATGACGAAAGATTAAATAACGCATTAAATAAAATATTTGAATAATGGCAATAAGCAAAGAAAGATTAGTAGACATTGTAGATGATACTGACAACGAATTAATAAAGGATTTAGCAAAAGATAAAATAGCAGAGGAATTTGAGGGCGATGAAGTTGCTCAAAAGATGATTCAACTATCTCAGCTTTTATCTATGCAGTCTATGGGTGCAGATATTGATGAAGATGAAGTTAGGAGAATTGTAAGAGATGAGATTCAAACTGACAAAATAACACTCTCTGATTTAGATGATACAGTAAAAAGTTTGTTTAAAGCACAACCAACAACAATAACCTTAAATATAAAACAAGGTGCTTCAACTAGGGTTGTTAAGAAAACACTTTCTGATGTTGAATCAAGACCCCTTGTTCAAAAACTATTAAGTGATGTTTTAGCTAGAAACAACTCCTATCTATATGGTGGTGCGGGAACGGGTAAAACATTTATGGCTAATACTGTAAAAAAGATATTAGATTGGGATTTAATCGTGATTAATTGTAATCAATTTACATCAGCACTTGAACTAATTGGAGGACAAACTATTGATGGTTACCAAGAAGGAAAAGTAATTAGGGCATACGGAAACTTAAACCCCGATGGAACTCCAACGGGAAAAGGGTGTGTTTTATTATTAGATGAGTTGCCAAAGATTGACCCAAATACTGCGGGTATTTTAAACTCGGCATTAGCTAGTGTTGGAGAATATCAAGATGGAGAAGCATCTACTATTCAAAATGCAAAAGGAGATGTTATACAACGTGGAGATTGCTTTATTATGGGAACGGGTAATAGTTTGCTTAACACAAAAGATGCAGAATATGAAGCCAACTTTAAACAAGATTTATCTTTACAAGACAGATTTGCGGGTTCAACTTATGAAGTATTTGTAAATGAGCAATTTGAGTGGAATGGTATTTTAAATCAACAATGGGCATTTATATTTATATATCTAACCAAACTTAGAAAATTAATTAGAGATGAAGGTTTTACCGCAAAAGCATTTGTGTCGATTAGATTAATGCAGTCATTACAGAAAACTTACAATGTTTACAGACAAGTAATTGATGCAAAAGGAAAGGTAAAGAATTTTACTCAAATGGCAGATATTTCTTTTACACCACTAATTAATGATGGTGCTTTAGGGGTTGTGAACCCTACTTCTGTAAAAACTGTTGTTGATTCTATGGATGAATTTTTTAGCTTGTTTTCAAAAGAACAATCAGATATTCTTAAAGATAAATCTGAATATGATGCGTGGAAACAAATTGTAAGAGAAAAAGATAAATTTGCAATGGACTTATTAAATACAGATGAAGAACTAAAGGAAGTAGAAGATATTTTAAACTCATAAACAATTAATGGCTTTAACCGAAAACATTTTTGATATAGTAAAACGAGCAGATAAGGAATCATTTGCTGAATCTTTGCGTGATTGGAAAAAAGAATCTGAAAAATCCACGGATTATAGTAGCTATTTCGCTAAAGGTTTTGTTATGAAACAGTACAATTCTATTGAAGATTCTTTTAAGGAAATAGAAAGGGTGCGGAATAAAACTAATAAGTCTGATTATGAAGAAAGTGCATTAGATTATGTGAGAGGGTATGATTACAAATCCGTAGAAAACTTTTTAAAAGAAGTTAATAAAGAGGATAAAAGCAATATTGAAACTAAAGATATAACAAAAAATATTTTAGAAAATATAAAGTCTTTTATACAACTAGGAGGATTATATGCAAATGATAGGCTGATTGTTACCCAAGATAAAAGAGGTATGTTTGATTTTGGATTAGCAAGTTTAGGGCTATATAGACCAATAGAGTTTTTTTCAAGCGAACTACTAAAAGACATTAAAAATGGTGTACAAAAAAATCAATATTTAAACCTTGTAGATGGTGTAGTTGATGCAAAAGATGTAATTAAAAATACATTTGGAGGGGGTAATATTTTTGTTTATAAGTTAGGTAAAAAGTCTTATAAGTGTGAAAAAAGACAAAAAGGAACAACAAATGTTTTCAATAAATATTTTTCTGAATGTGAATTAAAGCCTAATTCAGATGGTTTAATTATCACTTACAATAAAAACTCTGATAAGGTATTTAATGGAAAAGGAAATTACAAATTAAAATACGCATCATCAAACAAAAAAAGTTACTTAATATATAATAAAAAAGATGATAATGTAAAGTATGTTGATTTGTTTATGCCCGTAAACTTTATTGGCAGTACTGATTCCGCTATGGCTATGGCTATGTTGCCCTTATACTTGATTGCGGGTGCTTTAGAGGAATACGGAGTTCAGACAAGAATATCGGCTATGAGAATAGGAAGCGATGCAAATACTTTAATAAATAGCTCTATTGCATTAAAAAATTACGAGGAATCATCTACAATGTCTTTTGATAGAATTTTTAATATTTTAGCAAAGCAGAATATGTCGGGAAATTATTTTGCTTTTTTTAAAATAATGGGAAGCAATGAAGGTGTACAAGCAAAAGCTACGGGAGATACGTCATCGGGTTTTCAAAGAGTTAAATATTGGAAGAAGGACTTTATGAACCGACAGATGCAAAGATATAAGAATTGGTCAAAGGCAAATAAAGACAAAGATTATTTTAATAGCAAAGTGACTAATCCAAACTTTCAATTTGCAGTCAATACAGTACAAAGCCTACCAAATACTGATGGAAAAGTAGTGACTACTGAATCAATCTTTTCTAACTTGCATAGAACTTTTTATATGTTTTACTATTATATGGATTATTTAGCAATAGAAATGTTAGATATGCAAACTTTTACAAATGCAGTTTATAAAAGGTTTACTGATGACGAGAGTTTTTTGTCTCTTTTTAAAGTGCCTACAAATAACGTAGCAAAAAAAGAAATTATTAGGGAATATATTGTCGCAATGCTAAAAGAGAAATATGCTTTAGTTGAAGGTGGTTTGTACGAAGATACAAAAGAACAAATAACAGAAAAGAATGAGATGTTTTCTAGTAAAATCTCTTTTTTAGATGAAGCATTAAGTAATTTATAAAAACATAATATGAGAAGTGTAAATAAATTAACAAGACCTCAAATACAAGCAATGCTTACGCATATTGGAGGTTTTAGCGGTAAAAATAAAGGAAGAAAAAAGGATTTAAAGATGTTTTATCATCCATTAACCCCGAAAGATGTTTATGTAAAATACACATCATTTGGAGTAGAACCCGACAATAGTATTTATTCAGAGGTAGTGGTTAAATGTATTAAATCTGATGGTAAGATAGAAAATTGTGTAAAGCAATTTGAAAACTTAAAACAAAGAATGGGGTTTGAATCTGATTTCTTAGAGATTGATTTAGATGGTAACGGAAATTTAATATTTGTATAGTTATGGATTTATTTAATGTTCTTATTAACAAAGGTGGATATGATATTCGTTCTGTAAAAGATTTAGTCTTTTCACCTACAAATACAACTTCGTTTTATTTTAGTTCAGCCTCATTTTTAACTACAGATTATGAAATTATAGTTTCTGAGAAAAATGATTTATACTTTATAATTGGATTAATGAGGGGTTCTGATAAAGAAAGTCTTTTTACTTTTAGTAAAACATTATTAATGGATGGATTATCAAAAGCCCAATTATTTGTAACAATGCAACAAATTGCAAATAGGACTTTTATTGAAGATACAATCTCATTAAGTAATAATATAACTTTATATGATGGCATAAAGTCCATAAAGGAATTAGAAGTTGATGAAAATAGAAGATTCACAGATGGTTATGTTGATTGGAATAAATTAGATGACGATGAAAGAAAGGCAATATGGATGGTAAGTAAATTGCAATTCTTAAATAAAGACCCGTTTAAAAATTTTGAAGATATTAATACGGATTTGAGGTATGCTCTTGCGAAATTTCCCGAAACAGGTAATGATTTTGTATTGCTTAATACTTATAGTGCTCTTGAAACAACGTATTCTGCATTAGTTAAAAACGCACCCGAATCTTTGATAAATAAAGTATCTTCTAATGATACCAATAAAAAAAGGAAAACAGATTTTAAATTAAAAGACATTTCTGATGATTTATTGAAAATTGCAATGATGCCCAAAGAAACAAGAGTTGTTGGGGTTTTAAATTTAAAATTGTTAGTAGATGACTTGGATGAAGATGATGTTCCGAAAGAACAAATAGATTTATTGAAGTCAATAGTGGATGATTTAACTGATGAAATTAAATATCCAACAAAGGGAGAAACAACTAACGAAAAAGAAATTATCGCAACAGAGCAAGATTTAAGTGGTGATTCAGAATTAGATTTATGTGCCTTGAATGATATGTTAGATAATGCTTTTGATGTAGATAATATAGATGAATTAAATTCTTTACTTGACTGTGAGGTTCAAAAAGAAGTTACAGAAAGTGAGGATATGTCTTATTTAGAGCAAGATATATTTCAAAAAGAAAAAAACCTAATTTTAGACTTTAAGATGGATTTAGGTTATGATGTAGATTCATATAATATGGGAGATGATGAAGATGTTGAAAGTCGAGATATTGTTGATACAGAAACGGGATTTGTAATACCTATAAGAATAAATAAAAAAACAAAAACTATATTTTCTTTTAGTAACGAACAACTATTAAGGTGGAGAAAATGGAATTTTTTATAAAATAAAATAATAGTAAAATGGCAAAAATAAAAAGAGAAGAATTATCGGGGCAATTTCTTAAAGCATTTGACAAAATTGTTGATTTGAAGAATAGTGATGATGCTAAACAAAGAGAAGCGGGTTTAAAAGGAGAAAAAACTTTAATAAAAATACTTGAAAGTAAAAAAGGACAAGCAGTTAAAAAGGTTGTTACTCCTAAAGCGAAAGCAACTCCAAAAAAAGCCAAAGCAACTCCAAAGAAAGCGAAAGCAACTCCAAAGAAAGCGAAAGCAACTCCAAAGAAAGCGAAAGCAACTCCAAAGAAGGTTTCTGTAACCGAAACAAACCCTAAAGGACTTCCTTTTGCCACAA
>Ga0208814_1001406_pt1 | contig 11366 bp, 12 predicted proteins | sample MalvirAntarct_55_FD_184253 | JGI IMG/M metagenome (GOLD analysis project Ga0208814, IMG submission 184253) | Marine viral communities from the Global Malaspina Expedition - Malaspina viral metaG Antarct_55 (SPAdes) (version 2) | ecosystem: Environmental > Aquatic > Marine > Oceanic | place...
TAGTCGTTCAGGTGTTCCAGAACCATGCGCACAGCACGCTCACGGACTTCAGGGGAGTAGGTAGTAGTCTTTCTCATGGCCTCATCTTCTCAAGAGTTGAGGCCTCCACGAAACCCGGGGTGATTCACGGACAAACATTTCTTGATCCCTATGCGTGCTGTTTCAATTTGGGCGTTGCAGAAATATCGTTACAGTTTGGGTGTTAGTTATAGAGCGGCAAGGACGAATCTGCCGCGCCTTTTCCGTATCAGTTGAGGCATACCTCTAAAAACGCTAGCGTAGATTGATTACTTTTTGGTCTGCGATGGGCCGGAGTCGTTGCCGTAGCGGAGGTCCGTTGGCAACGCGACGGTGATTTTGGAAGTTAACGCCATCTCGAGCATGAGCCTGTTGCCGCAGTGGAGGTCAAACGGCAACGGTAGCTTCACCGTTTGTCGCTCCTGAGCCCGAAACAGATGCAGTAGGTTCCGGGTACGGCCATGACGACGCAGACGATTGGCCCCACGCCCACGATTTGCCCCCAGAGGCTTTTCAGCAGCGGATAAGCGAAGAACACCGCTGCCGCTTCTGCCGGTTGCATGGTGGCCAGTCTGCCGAGGATGGCGGCACTCATTCCGGAAAGAAGTAGCAGCATGCAGCCTGTTACCGCCAATACTGGTCGGAGTCGGGATTGTGGATTGTGACGATAGCCAGAAGCTGGGACGTCCAGTGGCAATGGAATCTGCCGGACGAGCCTGCTGCGCCCAATGCGTGCGTCGAGGGTCAGGGCCAGCCAGGAAATTCCGATGGCGAATGTGAGGATGAAGCTAACAACCAGTGCAAGTGGCGACATGATCAAACTCCTCTGAGTGCTGTGGCGACTGCCCGTTAGTCGAAACCGAAGGACGAAAAACTGTCTCCGAAGCTGCTTATGCCGTGATCAAACGACAGGCTGTCAGTCATCGTGTCCGTGCCGAATGCGTTACCCATGACATCGAAACAGCTGTCGAGCATGGGCATTCCGTTGGCGGGATTGAGCCAGAAGGTTTCCATGGGTTCGAAGTGGGTCGATGAGAAAGCTGAGAAAGTATCCTCGGCTTGGGTCTGGCCTACCGGGTCAAATGAATCAGCCCAGTTAGTGTGATCCTGCAGGATGCTGTCGAACGACGTACTCGTGTCCCCATCTTCCAGCGAATCGACCTGATACCACCAACGTTCCTGGCGAATACCAAGGCCGTCATGCACCACGACCGCTTTTCCCTGGCTGGGATAGATGACCGTGGTGAATGCCGCTTTTTCTGGCCGGACGACAGAGGTGATGAGATTGGCAATGTGCGTAAACAGGTTCATGGCTAGCTCCTCGGTTTAGTTGGTTTCAGCATCTCCTGAACCCCAAATAACCCAAGGCATGGGTAAGATCGCATACCGCCTTGGAGACGGATCATCTATTGCAAGCTCGGGTGCGTAGAGGGGCACAAGCACGGCCCGGATCAGCAATCCATTACCGCAGCCAGGCCCTTTCCCTTCCAGGAGAAGCAGCACAGCAGGCGCGCGATGCCGGCTACCGCGCGGATACCCGCCACAATTGATCTACTCGCGTCGTGAAACTCTGGCTCATCAGCTCGCGACGCATGCTCCAGGCGGGGGCTGCTGGTACCACACCAGGTCGCAACGTTCCCCGTCCCCATTTGGCGTTGATCGAATCAAGCACGGCCATCACCTTCTCCGAATTAGCTGGCTGACTGGAGGCGAACAGGTCGTCGGTGAAGGCGTTTACGTCGGGACTAGTCATGCTTCCGCAGTCAGCGGCGAGGTAGTCCCTGAGCTCACTGGAGCCCAGGGTTTCGAAGCAGGCCGTCTTCAGCGTCTTCCTCGATGAATTGACTCTCAAGCCAGCCTTAGCCGCGCTGAGATAAGATCGTCTCGAGCAAACCAGGAAATCGATTGTTCAAATCATCCCTGCGCAACGAGTTCATATGGGTCGTGCCGATGGTTTGGGTTTGGACCAACCCGGCATCTCGCAGCACCCTGAAGTGATGGGACATGGTGGACTTTGGTCGGCCACCGTCCAATTCGCCACAGCTGGCTTCGCCCAGTTCGGCAAGGCGTCGGACGATCTCCAGGCGCACAGGATCGCTCAAGGCGTATAGCAGACGCTCGAGGACGAATTCAGTGACGGGAGGGTGTTTGTAGGGGCGCATGAACGAAGCATACACGGGTTTGCTCTATCTCCATAGTTCGAATACTATCGAATTAACGTAATAGACAACCCTCGGAGAAACCAATGTCTGCGCTGTTCCAACCCTTCACGCTTAAAGACGTCACGCTTCGCAACCGTATTGCGATTCCCCCTATGTGCATGTACTCGTCAAACGATGGCCTGATCAACGAGTGGCACAGTGTTCACTACGCCTCCCTTGCGCGTGGCGGGGCGGGGTTGGTGATTGTCGAAGCAACCGCTGTAGCGCCAGAAGGGCGGATCACTCCTGGCTGTGCGGGTATTTGGAACGATGAGCTGGCCCAGGCCTTCGTACCGGTGGTGCAGTCGATCAAGGCAGCCGGCTCGGTCCCCGGCCTGCAGATCGCCCACGCCGGTCGCAAGGCAAGCGCAAACCGTCCATGGGAAGGCGATGACCACATCGCTGAAGATGACGCCCGTGGCTGGCAGACCATCGCTCCATCGGCCATAGCTTTTGGCGGTCACCTGGCCAAGCAGCCGCAAGCCATGACGCTGGAAGACATTGCCCGTGTGCGTGAGGATTTCGTCGCAGCCGCTCGCCGTGCGCGTGACGCTGGCTTCGAGTGGCTGGAGCTGCATTTCGCCCATGGTTATCTGGCCCAGTCGTTCCTTTCCGAACACTCCAACCATCGCGATGACGCCTACGGCGGCAGTTTCGACAACCGTAGCCGCTTCCTGCTTGAAACGCTGGCGGCTGTTCGTGAGGTTTGGCCGGAGCACCTGCCGCTAACCGCTCGTCTAGGGGTTATCGAATACGACGGCCGGGACGAACAGACGCTGACCGAGGCTATCGAACTGACACGTCGCTTCAAAGATGGTGGCCTGGATCTGCTGAGCGTCAGCATTGGTTTCACCATCGCTGAAACCAACATTCCCTGGGCGCCTGGCTTCATGGGCGAAGTTGCCCAGCGCGTGAAGCGTGAGGCGGGGATACCAGTGGCTTCGGCATGGGGCTTCGGCACGCCAAGCGTTGCCGAAGAAGTGGTCAAGAGCGGTCAGCTGGACTTGGCGATGATTGGGCGAGCACATCTGGCCAATCCAAATTGGTCCTATCTTGCCGCCCAAGAGCTGGGCGTAGAGCGTGCGTCCTGGACCTTGCCGGCTCCCTATGCCCACTGGCTTGAACGCTACAAGTGATCCGTCGGGGCGAAGACGGCCGTCATGGCCTAATCGCCCGCTGCCTCAGCGCCGATGTGCGCTGGTGGCTACCTGGCTGGGCCGCTCATGGCTCGGCCCTTCCGATAGATAGCTGAGGATTACGCTATGTCTCGCGTCATACGCTTTCATCGCACCGGTGGACCGGAGGTTCTCCAGATCGACGAGATCGACGTGCCGGCTCCCGGCGCGAACGAGGTTCAAATCAACGTCAGGGCGCTCGGCATCAACCGGGCTGAAGTGATGTACCGCACAGGCCAGTACGTCATCGAACCGACGTTTCCCGCCATGCTGGGCTATGAAGCGGCTGGGACCGTATCTGCAGTGGGTCCCGGTGTGGTCGGCTTCGCTGTTGGCGATGCGGTCAGCGTAGTGCCCGCGTTCTCCTTTGACGAATACGGCTTGTACGGTGAATTGGTCAACGCGCCGGCTCACGCGGTGGTCAAACACCCGGAAGTGCTCTCTTTCACGGAGGCAGCAGCGACCTGGATGAAGTTTGTCACCGCCTATGGCGCATTGATCGAGCTTGGTGGGCTGCAGGCCGGCGAGACGGTGCTAATCCGTGCGGCGTCCAGCAGCGTGGGGCTTGCCGCTATCCAGATTGCGAACATGGTGGGCGCCGTTCCTGTGGCGCTGACCCGCACCAGCGACAAGCGCGAAGCCTTGCTTCAAGCGGGGGCGGCGGCAGTCATCGCGACCCAGGAGCAGGACATGGTGGCTGAGGTCATGACGGTGACTCATGGCAAAGGCGCTCGCATGGCCTTCGATCCCGTTGGCGGACCCGAAGTGGCCTTGGTGCTCAAGGCGCTAGCGAACCACGGCATCTTCTTCCAGTACGGCGCTTTGGACACTCGGGATATCCCTGTGTCGGTCATGGACCTGCTCGGCAAGCATCTGACGCTGCGCGGTTATCAGCTGTTCGAGATCACCCAGAATCGAGAAAAACTCGAACGGGCCAAGCACTTCATCAATGAAGGGCTCGCCTCTGGACAGCTGCGTCCGGTGATCGACCGTACATTCAGCTTCGACGAGATGGCCGAGGCTCACCGGTACATGGAATCGAATGCCCAGGTGGGCAAGATTGTTGTAACGCTGTAAACCACGTTCAGGTCTTCGCGGCATGGCCGGTAGGGTCACCTTCGGTAAGCCCATGCCAGTTCGATGCGTCTTTCACACATGCACAGACAGGAGGTTCGATGACCACCCCACTCACACTGGTTGCCACATTGGTCGCCAAGGCCGGCTCCGAAGATGAGCTCCAGCAGACGCTGCAGGATCTGCAAGGCCCAAGTCGCGCCGAAGCGGACTGCATCCAATACGACTTTCATAAAGATGCAGAACAGCCTCGCACCTTCCATATGGTTGAGCAGTGGCGAGACGAAGCGGCGCTGACTGCGCACGAGGCCACCCCGCATTTCCAGGCAGCGCTGCCGGTTATCGAGCGCGCCGCCGAAAAATTCTCCGTCATGAAAATGTACCGCGTCTCCTGAGGAGCTCCGAATGAAAGCGATTGCACACTTCAAATGCCTGCCTGTTGAGAACCCTGACGCCCTCGTGGAGATCGATCTACCCGAGCCAGTGCCGGGGCCGCGCGACCTGCTGGTAGAAGTCAAGGCCGTATCGGTCAACCCGGTCGATACCAAAGTCCGCCAGGGCTACGTGCCGCATACAGACGAAACACAGCCGCGCATCCTCGGTTGGGACGCTGCCGGCGTGGTCAAGTCGGTCGGTTCCGACGTAACGCTGTTCAAGCCCGGTGACAAGGTGTGGTACGCCGGGTCGCTGATCCGCCCGGGCAGCAACAGTGAGTTGCAGCTGGTAGACGAGCGCATTGTCGGATCGATGCCACAGTCGCTGGAGTTCGCCCAGGCCGCGGCGCTTCCCCTGACGTCTCTGACCGCTTGGGAATTGCTATTTGATCGCCTCGGCGTAGCGCGCGACACCACCGACCGTGGCGAAACGCTGCTGATCATTGGCGCTGCAGGCGGGGTGGGTTCAATCATGACTCAGCTGGCGCGTCAGTTGACCGGCCTGACCGTCATTGGTACGGCTTCGCGCCCTGAAACCCAGGCCTGGGTCACCGAACTCGGCGCCCATTACGTGATCGATCACACCAAACCACTGAGCGAAGAGCTCAAGCGCATCGGCCTTCCGCAGGTCAGCTACGTCGCAAGCCTGACGCAGACCGATCGGCATTACGAGCAGATCATCGAGTCACTGAAGCCACAGGGCAGGTTGGGCCTGATCGATGACCCGGCCACGCTGGACGTCGTACCGCTCAAACGCAAGAGCCTGTCGCTGCACTGGGAGCTGATGTACACGCGCTCGCTGTACGAGACCGAGGACATGCAGGAGCAGCACAACATCCTCAATGAAGTGGCCCGCCAGATCGATGCGGGTGTGTTGCGCACCACCGTTGGCGAAAACTACGGGCGTATCAGCGCCGAAAACCTACGTCGCGCCCATGCCTTGCTGGAGAGCGGCAAGGCAAAGGGCAAGATCGTTCTGGAGGGCTTCTGACGGTATCTGGCTACCGGCTCATGCGGTAGGTAGCCAATGCTGGATTCAAGAGTAGCGCCCATGAGCGATTCAGTGAGCGCCTTGAAATGCCTCCTATTGAGATCGTCTCGCAAGACCATCACCCAGCCGTCAACGACTTCATCCGAAACGTCCAACTAATAGGAACCCCATATGAACAACGCTACCGGCTATGCCGTCGATATCTCGGGATCGAGGTAGATGACGCTTTGGAAACGGCAGAGCAGACGTTTGGCCATGCATAAAGCACTGAATCCCAAACCGCATTTACGACAAGCAGACAGAATGTTGACATTGTAGACAGTCGGTCTAATGTATTCCCATGACTACTTCAAAGCCCCAAGCCCGCCGTGGCCGACCACCCAAAGTCGCGAGAGGCTTTGACGACACTCGCGAGGCATTACTGTGTTGCGGCATGGAAGTGCTGACCGAACAGGGTTTTGCCGCCACCGGCATAGATGCCGTCCTGAAGCGCGTGCGCGTACCAAAGGGTTCGTTCTATCACTACTTCGACAGTAAGGAAGCCTTCGTCCAAGAGGTGCTGCAGCGCTATGCCGCTTATTTCGCGCGCAAACTGGATCGCTGGCTGCTGGACGATCAGGTACCGCCCCTGCAACGCCTGAGCAATTTCGTCGATGATGCCAAAGCCGGCATGGCCAAGCATGAGTTTCGCCGAGGTTGTCTGGTCGGCAACCTTGGTCAGGAGATCACGGCACTACCCGCCAGTTTTCGCCAAGCACTGGAGGATGTCCTCCTCGACTGGCAAGACCGGCTGGCCAATTGCCTGGTTCAGGCAGTCAACCACGGGCAGCTGGAGCCCGACAGCGATTGCGATGCGCTTGCCGCTTATTTCTGGATTGGCTGGGAAGGCGCAGTACTACGCGCCAAGCTGGCGCAGAACGCCCAACCACTAGACACCTTTGCCAAGGGCTTTCTGGCCGGTGCCGCGAGGTAGTGTTTTTTCGACCATTTAAAGACGATCAGTCTAAATAAGGAGAGACCATGTTCCACGCATTACTCATCGAGAAAAACGACGACAACTATCAGACGCGGCTGACCGAGCTTGATGACTCGCAGCTGCCTGAGGGCGACGTTACCGTGCGCGTCGAGTACAGCACGCTCAACTACAAGGATGGTCTCGCCATCAGCGGACGTAGTCCGGTGGTACGGCGGTTCCCCATGGTTCCTGGCATTGACCTGGCAGGCGTTGTCGAAGCCAGCGATCATGCTCGTTACAAGGTTGGCGACCGGGTGTTACTCAATGGTTGGGGCGTTGGTGAGACGCACTGGGGGGGCCTTGCTCAAAAAGCCAGGCTTAAAGGTGACTGGCTGATTCCCCAGCCCGCTCAACTGAGCGCACGGCAGGCCATGGCAATCGGTACTGCCGGTTATACCGCCATGCTGAGCCTGATCGCACTGGAGCGTCACGGCTTGTCACCAGAGAGTGGTGAAGTGCTGGTCACAGGTGCCAATGGTGGGGTTGGTAGCTTTGCCATCGCACTGCTAGCCAAGCGCGGTTATTCGGTAACCGCTTCAACCGGTCGTCCGGCCGAAGCTGACTATCTGAAGCACCTGGGTGCTAGCACAATCATCGATCGAGCCGAGCTGGGTAGCCCAGGGCGCCCCCTGGCAGCAGAGCGCTGGGCAGCAGTAATCGACTCGGTGGGTAGCTATACTCTGGCCAATGCCTGCGCCAGCACACGTGCAGATGGCGCCGTTGCGGCATGCGGCCTGGCCCAGGGCATGGATTTCCCAGCCACTGTCGCCCCCTTTATCCTGCGCGGGGTCAGCTTGCTGGGAATCAACAGTGTGACCCGCCCCTATGAGGAACGGGTAACGGCTTGGCAGCGCCTGTCCTCAGAATTGGGCTTGGCGCTACTGGATGAAATGACTCGGGAGATCGCGCTCAGCGAGGCCATTGACATGGCCCATGATCTGCTCAATGGCAAAGTCCGAGGGCGCGTTGTGGTTGATGTCAACCGTTACTGATACCCCTGCTTTTAACAAAGCCCTTCCTGGGTTCGGCTCCCCTGACCTGACCCAGGCCGCCTGATCTAGGTCGGTTGGCACTTGAAGCCGTTGCTAACCGGCCTGACGAGCCCTTCAGGAATGTCGATTTTATCGAGCCTTAACACTCGCCAACCAGCCCTGTACGGATGGTATTTCGCGACAAGCCTTGGCTTCACTGGCCCATCACACTGTTAAACCATTGTAAACGACCGCTATTGGCCGATTGCAGCCGGTCGTGAAGCGCAGAAAACGGGTACTAGCGGTCGCTCATGTCAACCCTCACACAGCAGCATGTGACAAGGCCTGTCGACTGTGCATGGGCCTATTGGCTTCAGAGAGTAGAGCGTTGCCGTGGTTAGCCAAGGTACCTTGCGAACCTTTATGGGATTGACCTGTACAGCGCCGGAGCGGAGATTAGGCTCTACCGAACCAATGGTAGTGCGAGAGGGAAGATGCGCCGATTTGAAGCCAAGGATCTAATAGCGCTCGCGACCGCGCCAATGAATCCAGATGATCATTGGTACGTGGATGCTGAACAAGCCTCGCAGTACCTGGTCACGAATGCGCATGCTGATGAGACCGTCATCTATGCATCCGCTCCCGCGGTACTGATCGTCGGAGCTCTAGTACCAACCGTTAACGTCACACCGGTTGACGGAGACGCGCTTCAGAATACGTCGCTTTGCACTGATGCAGCTTGGAAGATTCAAAAGTCTTGGAGCGCAGCTGAAGGTTACCGCGTATACCTAGAGCCACCATTTCCGAATGACCGGGTATCAGCCCTCTCTGGCGGCGAGACGCTCGTCACAAGGCGATATTTTTCGGGAGTGCACAAAGGCCCGGCTCCAATTGAAGTCAGCCAGAAACTCGTCCACTGCCTAGACATTCACTATATCCCCGAGCGGAATGCCTACTGTCGCCTAGACGGCAATGGGGATATCGAGGATGTGATACGGATTATGACGCTTCCAATTGATGAGCAGTTGGAAGGTAGAGAAGTCGTAACGATTCTTCGCAAAGATCTGGACATCTACATGGCAGTCGCGGATCTAGCGCTGGTTATCAAGTTTGACTTCACGCGGACCGTTCGCGGTAGCTTCAGCGGCTGGAATGACCTAAGCCGCTACCATCGCGATGGGGAGGATCTTTTTTACCATGGCGGTTCAGCCGCTCGTGCCAGCTTTATGCACGGCGCTATGGTTGTGCGCTCACAAACAACCCTGGCTGAACAGGAAGAGGCGTGGTGCAGGGATTTTGAGGTGACCCTGACCGGGAATATGCAGTTTTCAAAATTTACGACCGCAAAAATGATCGCAATGTCGAGACGTCCGCTAGCCCGCTTCATATCGTCAGCTACTTCGAGCAAAGCGACCTGCCGTGGCAGATATCTCCCGCATTCTTTAGGCCCGAGGTTCTCCAGCGCTTCAAGGCGGACCCAGACGACACGCTCGAAGACCGAAGCATCTCCTGCCGCGGAGCTTGGCACATCAAGTCGTACGACATAAATGAGGCAGGTCAAGTCCACGTTTACATCGGCGACCTCGCCAAGCTTCCTATTGCAGAGCAAAACTACTGGAAGGCATTCAACGAATGGCCGAAGTCATCCATCTCGGCACGAGCCCATCGGACGGATATAGAGGGGCAGTGGTGCACGACCTACGACCCCTTAACTTCTTTAAGAAATAAGGTGAGAGCGCTGGATAAGGCTAGCCCGGAATGGTGGAACCGGAGAGGCGATGCACTGATGGATAGCGTACTGGCCCCGGCTACCGACTCCCGAAAGAATGGGGAGATGAAATCTTGGCGCTCGACCAATTGCTGGTGGAGGGCTTTCTAGATAAACCTCTGCGAAAGATCGCCCAAGAAAAAGGGCGAGAAGTAGAGTCTGTGTGGCGCTCGCTGAAGCTTCTTCATGAAATTCTGCTTGGAAGCACTCTGAGTGAGGAGGCTGCCAAACAACTTCTGGCTCCTATGAAAAAGCTCCATGAGCTTCGCAATGAGATCCGCGGGCACGCGACCCATGAGAAAAAAGAGGTCGCAATTCGCGAGGCCCGTGCTACCCACGGTAATTTTCGAGCTCATTTTTTCCATATTGCAGAAGGCTGCGACCAGGCTCTCATTGGCGTGCTAAAAGCACTCGAGTTCGAAACGGAAGATTAGAAAACTCGGCTGATTGGTATGTACGCTCCTCTCGGCGCGTAGGGCGCTAAGAGCTGTTGGTTCCCGGCTCTTCGCATGACGGCGCTCGCAAGGGGCGCCTTCTCGAATATAGTCGCGCTTGGCAAACGATTTCCTGCTTTCAACACCGGTTGAGTGCGAGTTTTCAGCTCATTATTAGCGAAACAGGCGCTTCCAGTCCCTAGTGACAAGCTCTTGACATGCTTGAGGTGCTCCGCCGAAGCAGCGCAAGGAAACCTCCTTCATTCGCTCTTCAGATTCATAGGTGATCGGCCCGCCATCTTGATCAATGAGCACGCCGCCTGCGCCGATCAGTAGTGCGTGACCTCCTACCACATCATGAGCTGACACAGGTACAAGAGACGTACCCACGACAGCATCACCAGCTGCGGCACGAGCGAGGCGATAGGCGATGCTGGGCATTGAAATGAACTCTGCCGGGGCACAAAGCTCTGCGTTGAGCTCAGGTTTGCTTGTTGCGGCAGTGCTTACCAGTACCACGCTGTTGGACGTCAACCTCAGTTGATCAAGCAGAGCATGTACTGTTTGCCTATTGCGAATGATTGCTGGCAGTCCTTCTGCCCAGGAGATGCAATCCTCACCACCATCCGGTGCGATGGGGGCGTAGACCACCCCTAGAACAGGGATTGCATTGTGAAGTAGGCCGACAGAGATGGCTGACCCTGCACGGTGTTGTAGGAAGTCCGCTGTTCCATCGTTCGGATCGACTACCCAACAGTACTCGTGACCTGTCATGTGCGTCCCAGTTTCCTCACCCCAGAAATCACAATGCAGGAGCTCGAGCAGATCTAGACGTAGCTGAGCCTCAATCTCGGAGTCGATAGCTGCTTTGTCCCCGTGGCCTCGGGGGCCGCCGATACGGTGCCACTCTGAAGACAGCAGTTTTCCGGCGGAAAGAACCCTCTCAACGACAGGGCCGAGCAAGTCCACGACGTTCATATGGACCTCCTGCATTAATCGGTTAGCCCTTAAAGATTAATCGCTTCTGCCCGAAATGCTTCTTGGCAGAAGGGGTAGATCGAGAGCGGCGACTGTGGCGGATGGAGCCTGGGAGGATGAGATGAGGCTTCTAGCGCGAAAGCTCAGCCAGCACAGAGACTGGCCTAGGCACAGATTCTTGGGTAGCCAGGGGCTCAACTACGGATGGTCAAATATTTTTGTCAATCTATGTTGTTCCAGGATTGGGGCTTCGTTCGATGTGGCAGTGGCCTTGTGTCAGACTATGTTGTCGAGGCTGGCACCTAAG
>Ga0208814_1001409_pt1 | contig 11360 bp, 8 predicted proteins | sample MalvirAntarct_55_FD_184253 | JGI IMG/M metagenome (GOLD analysis project Ga0208814, IMG submission 184253) | Marine viral communities from the Global Malaspina Expedition - Malaspina viral metaG Antarct_55 (SPAdes) (version 2) | ecosystem: Environmental > Aquatic > Marine > Oceanic | place: South...
CTAGAACCACAAGCGTCTCACAGGTTCCGTTATCAAAGTCAGCGTCTTCGCTATATTCCAGGTATATTGGATTAGTACACCCAGCAACGTAGTAGCAACTCTCGTCATCTGTATTAACACTCTCGTTGTAATTTAAAGCTGCAACATCAGTACAGCCGTATGTTTTTTCTACGCAGCTATTGCCACATTCAAGCTCACCGTATATAAACACAAATGGCGGTATTGGATCTATAAAACCACCTTCTATATCTATAGCGATATGCTCTTCAGAGTAAAGGCTGTAACCACATTGAACAGCCGTAAAGTCTGATTGTTGAGTTATATTAAATTGTACTCTTACAGGTTCTGATATGCTTAAACTAAAAGTAAACGTAGTATCAAAACCATCTTCTAAAGTAAACTCACCTATAAAATTATAACCTTGATAAACTTGTAGATATGAACCAGCCCAACCATTACCCGCTAGGTCTGTTAATTCTAGCGTGTGAGTACAGCTGTCTGTTAGTATATCTGTATTAGCTATGTTGTCATAGTTAAAAGCTTCTACATCAGTGCAACCAAATATTTTTTCTGTAAAGCACATGCCAGTATCTACAGTAGCCTCTGGTAAAAACTCTATATAAATTTCATTCATACAACCAAACACAGGTGGTGGAGGTGCACAATCTTCTAACGTAAATCCGTGAAAAGCAGCAAAGCCAAAGTTAGCAGAGTCTGGTTGAACTATAGTATCACCACAGTGAACTACGTAGTATGATCCATCTTGACCACCCCATAAACTACCTTGAACACCGTCACCGTATAAGTCAGATATATTAAATAAGTAATCACCATTAGGTATACACACTTGTGTAACTTGAGGCTGATAATCTACTATGTCTTCGTACGGTCCACCTGAAACAATAGTGTCTTCTAATAACGATATAATAGCCCATGAAGTTTCTTCTGGGTATTGATCAGGATTAATTATTACGTTTACGTAAGTTCCGTTAGGACATTGAGCAAACGCTATGTTTACTAGTAGTAATAGTGTGAATAAGTATTTCATTAAAAGTCGCTCATTATTAGTTCGTCAATTATCTCCTGTATATCCTCTCTTGTTGCTTTCATGCTAAAGGATATATCAGCTTGAAATCTTTTTACTTCTTCTCCATCTTTAAATATAACAACTGTAGGTACAACAACTATCTCATGTTTAGCTTGCAATATTGGTGCTACAGCTATATCAACGTATACTATGTCACAGTCTGTTAAATCTCCAATGTAGCTTACTTTGTTAGGACTGTTCCAGTCAGCATTAAAATGGGTTACTACTATTTGTCCCCAAGCAGTTGAAGATAACAACAACAATAAAACTATAGTTTTCATTATCTAAGTTTATCTAGTTTATCTTCCATTCTAATAAGTCTATCTTTTAAATCATCAACAGCTTTCTCAGTGTTTTCAATAGAAAGCCTAATATTCCTATCTTTCATGTCAAACTCCATGCGGCTCACATCTTGTGGTGGTGGGACTGGTAATTCTTTTGCCTCAGCTATATCAGCTTGCAAAACAAACCACATGCTTATAACTGTTGCCATTCCAAAGCCCATTGCTATCAACGTTTGCACGCTAACTTTAAAGCTAGTGTTTTCGTTTAGTTCTTTTGCCATTAGTTTTCTCCACACTTTTTACTAGGGTCACCAAGTTGTCTCCAGTCCTGATTGACCCAATCTTTTAAGTTTTTGCTATCAGTACCAGTTACGTTACTTTTAGAAGATCTTACTTGCTCGCCTTTATTGGCAGCCGCTTGCTTAGCGTTAATAACCTTTTGCTTAGCTTCACTAGACATGCTAGCTATCTTAGCTTTAGGAAGACATACTTTTCTAGTAACCTTCTTCTTAAATGGATTATTTTTCTGAGAGTATGCCATTAGCACTTGCCTTTCCCTTGTTGTTTAGAAGCCCACATATTAGCGTAAGCGCTAGGATATACGTCAAACTTTCTCTTTGCAGCAGCTTTACATGAGGCTGTTAACTTTCTTTTCTTAGGAGAATCATGGGCGTACCCCATTTTATCCATACGCTCATGGTCAGCTAGTTTTTTAGCTTTAAATTTTTCACCCGTTTTAGGGTTAAACATATCGTGGGCTTTAAACCCTTTCATTTTAAATGCCATAATTATTTGTTTTTTCTATATAGTTTTACCATTTTACTTTATCAGCCCAATAAGCTGCACTCATCTTACCTTTAGCTATATTCTTACCATGTCTAGACTTAAAACTCTTACGCTTTGCTTTCATTTTAGCAGATTCACCTTTTTTAGGTTTGCCAGCTGTAGAAGCACCTTGCTCTCCAAATCTAATTACTTTTTCCTTACCATCGCTACAAGCCTTAACTACGTGAGACTTTTTAGGGTGACTAGGAGTTCTTTTTGGTTTATTGCAAGCCATATTAGACTTGTCTAATCTTTTCATCTTAAATGCCATATCTTCTATTAATCAAAGTCTATATATGTTATTGTTACTTCTTCTCCTAATTGTATTGCTTTAGCTATACTAGGGTATATTCTTTTGTAAGCGTTAACCGACTTACCTACGAAACCGTCACTTATTATATTGTTGTTTTCTTGAACATCACCTACTATCAAGCAACCTGCGGTGTGTTCATCTGTATTACCAGTGTGTATTAATATATATTCAAAGTTAGGTACATCAAGTATGTGTAACATACCAACGTGAACACCAGGGTATTTCTTATCATATCGAGCATGAAAACCTCCTTCGGTTCTTAACTCTATTTTATATGTTCCTGCTGGAACTCTAGTTTCACCCCTTACTTTAAGCGCTCTTCTTTCGTCTTCAAGCGTGTAGCATAAAAAACGATCGCCTCTATGTGTTTCTTCAAACAACAATCCTGACGTTGAATCTACTTGTGAACTAAATCTTAATACTTTTAATTTCATTATAACGCTGTATATATTACTTCTATGCCATTTGATGTGTTTGTTTTTATTCTTATTTTAGATGATGCAGTTTGTAATAATTGGTTTTCTAGTGCTACTAAATTAGTTCCAGTTGCTATTACTGCGTCTTTTATAAGATGAGCAGATCCTTCTGGTAAACTAACTAAAACAGATGCTGTAACACTACTCGAGGTGACATTAGATATTATTATATTAGAAACCCCAGCATTTTGCTCGAGATTTTTAAAAGAGCCACTTGAAAATGCGTTTAATATTTTAGTTCTTGCCATATCACTTGTTTTATACTATTTCTCTATCTATTGTCGCTATTATTCTATTATTACAGGATTAATCGTGAAGAAAACATTTCCTACTTGAATTGTCAGTTCTATTTTTGCATTGACTTAAGTCTTGAGTTAAAGCAGTACATCTATACTCACCACCCTTCACTTTACTAGCTTCGTTTTTTCTAGATTTAATAACCTTGTTGAAATATGTGTCTTGAGAGGAAGACTTCTTAACAGTTCTCTTCTTGCTTGAGGTTTTTTTATTTTTTGCTTTATCGTCTTTCTTCTTTTTCTTTAGGTATTCTTTAGTCTCTTGTACCGCTTGTCTTTTTAGACCTTCAATACCTAAGTCCCACTGACTCCATCCCATTGCTACAGCTATCCTTTGCCAAGTCTCGTTGTTTTGGTTAAACGCTTCTCTTATGCTCTCTAGCTTTTTAATTGCTCTAGCTGCGGGTACATTAGTGGTTGCTTCAATAACGTTTGCACCAGACTCCCAAATAGGATTGTTAATGTCAAACGTGTCCATTTCATCTATAACTTTCTGGTTCCAGTCGTAGACATCTCCAGCTTTCTTTATCTTGCGAAGCTTACTACCTAGTGGAGGAGATATGTTAGCTGCTTCAATAGCTACGTTACCCATATCAGAGTTCCAACCTTTATCTTTTTCTTGTAAAAACTTAAATATAACATTTTTAACAGTAGATATAACCCTACCTGTTAATCCAGAACCGTTTAGTAAACTGTCTAACATAGTGTTTAACGTTCTCTCATACTGAGTGTCTCTTTTCTTTTGTTTCTTCTCTTGCTCAGTCTTAGTTAACTTCTTATCATCTTCTTCGTCGTCAAACGCTAAAGCAAATAGTGCATTTTGCATTGCTCCAAATATTAAAGACTGAATACCTCCGTAGAATATTACCTTAGATACATGTGTTTTAAGATCTCCACGACCAGCAACTATATCTGCTACAGACTTTTTTATTATACGAGCATATTGCATTGGTGTATTTTGAAATGCTAGTATAACTCTACCAAGAGGAGATGCTTGTTGCTTAGATATTCTATCTGGTCTTGATGACTGCTGATTCTCTTCAGTTATTTCGCGGAAGTCAGTCATTGCTTTTTCTTCAGCAGCTTTTTGATCTACACCTTGCTTAACGTATGAGTTAACTCTGTTTCTATAGAAAGCAGCACCACCAGAAGAAATAGCAAAACTATCCGCTATTTGAGTAGGTAAAAATCCTTTCTTAAGCAAATAAGCTAATACAGCTGTTGCTTTGTTTTTTGCACCTGCAGCGGCGTTAGCAATTTCTGCTTCGTTAATGTCTGTAGATAAACCAAATCTTCTTTGCTTTAAGAAGTCCGAGTTCCACAACATAGAGAAGTCACTCCAGAATTGCTTCTGATTAGCAAAAGCTTTACCAGCAAGTAATAAATTGTTGTCACTCCAATTTAAGTAATTGACAGTAGACATTAACTGTAGTACAGCTGATTTACTGTTAAAGAACATTATCGCACCAACAGAGTTGTTCAACCAGTTCATCCACACCTTAGTAGACTTATCAACTCCAGAAGGTCTATTTTGACCACTTTTGATTCTATAAAGCATGTCGTCTAAAGACTCTCTAAAATCTTTGCCGTATGCAGCTTCCATTTTATTAAGGTTGTCTTTAGAGAAGAACGCGTCTGCGTTTTCAATAAATTCAGCTAAGAATTTCTTTCTACCAACTCTAGATGTAGCATCTTGTAGATCTTTCGCTATTGTCTCAACAACCCAGTCGTTAGAAGGTGTGATGTATTTTCCCTCAGAATCACCAACCAAATCTCTAAGCCCATCAGCATAGGCAATTAAGTCTGGATCGTTTTTAACAAGATCAACTAGCTCTTGAACTTCTTTGTCAGATAAGCCTGGAATATTTGTTTTGTCTTGATTCCACAAGTAAACTCTAACGGCAGTACCTTTTGTATAAGGTGTATCTCCTGCCATTTCTTTTATTTTAGCTGCAGCTTTCCAGTTTTTATCTTTTAACTCATTGTAACCTCTTATTAGCGATTGCTTTTTAATAGCTATATCTCTTTCACCTCTAGATAATGGATCAAGTAAAAACTCTTTCATAAAAGCAAGATCAGCGTCTCCTTGCTTTCCTTTGCCAGCAAAGTAGTATAGTAGTCCAGAAAAGTCTTCAGCAGTAGGTGGAACGAATATTTGGAATTTATTTACGTTCTCACCTTTTCTTCTAGCAGCAGCACTCGAAATGATTTCGTCAGAATCAATACCCTTCTTTCTTTCGATCATGTCGTTAAGCTTTTGACTAGCTGTTTTGCTAAACTTAATCTTAGCTTGCTGCACGTTAGACTTTATGTCTAGTTGATCTAATACGTTTTTAACAGCTTTAACATTTGGTAATGCATCATCTACAAAGTACATGTCGTTATAGCCTTCGGCAAACTTGTCAAGCATCCATTGAGCCTTAGCAGCTCCAGAGCTTTTTCCTAAACCAGTTATATTGTTTAAAGGTATATTTATACCTTTTGATTCTAACCAGCCTTGTATCGCCGTCGCTGATTCAGCTGGTCTAGCTGTTAATACAAATACGTTTTTAACTCCATACTTAGATATTTGATTCTTCATCTTCTGAAGTAGTGGTCCATCAACTCCGCCTCTAACGTTTACAAAGTCAGAGAAGTCAAAGGTATAACCTTCGTCAATGTAAGCATCACCGACTAAAGGCCATTGGCTAGAAGTTATCTTAACAACATCATCACCTTTTGTAGCCGTGATAAAATTGTCACCATCTATTATAAGCGTTTCGTCAAAGTCAAACGTGGACATTCCTACTGCCTCAGTGTCTTTGTTTGTTAGTTGACCAAGCTCTATTGCTTTTGATGTTGACTGAGACTTGCTAAGCTTAAAACCTTTAACGTTTTTAAGAATTGTTTCAAAGTCTTTTTTATTTTGCAACTTCAAATCTGAAGCGTCAACTTTTCTACCGTCTGGAAATTGTTCTGTTGGAGCATACTCTCCTTTTATATCTGAAGACCTAAACTCTATTTCTAATATTGGTGTATATGTAGCGACTGTTTCACCGTCAGAGTTTACTGTAACGTTAGTCTTTAATCTCATTGTGACCTGGTAATCCCCAGCCAGCTTAGGTAGTATTCCATTAGCGTGAAGATCATGCGGATCTACTCCAAGCGTAAATGCTCCTTTAGATGCATCTCCTATAATATCAGATTTAACAGGTTTAAACTTACCGTTGTTATAGTAGCTTACAATTTGATCTGCCTTAACCCTGCCGGTAGCTCTTACTTTACTTAAGAAACTGTTATCAACTTTTTTGAGAACGTTGTGAGTGCCAATTGGAACTGGAGTCTTGCTGTCTATTATCTTCGTGCCTAAGGCTTCAGCTTCTTTAACGAAGTTAGCTAGTGGTTCGGAAAACTGCTTTAACATGTCTTGTTTCCACTTTTCGGTTATCACTTCGCCAGTTTCATCAAGAGAGTCGTACTTGTCAAGCACTTTTGTGTTGCTTGGCGTAAAGTCTTTAAACTTATAGTCTGTAATAGTTACACCACCTGCTCTAGAGTCGGTGTTGTTGGTACTAAACTTAGTTTCAACAGTAAATAGGCTGTCAGCGCTTTTCCAATTGTCTTTACCGTCCCATAAAACTATGTCTGGAAGTTTAGAAGGGCTAGGCTTGCCTTTTTTGTTAAGAGCACCAAGTTTTTTAGCTGCTTGTCTTTTGCTTATTATAGTGATTCCGGGTTGCACGCTTTTCAACGTATTGTAACCATATCTAGCTATAACAGCTTCAAACAAATGTCCGTCACTAGCTTTTTCCGGCACTAACCTAGAGATCCTGCCCATTTCTTTTCCAATAGCTGTGTTTTGCAAGCTTAAATCTAGTTGAGCACTTGTTGGTAGGTCGTTGTAAAAGTCTTTAAAGTAGCCTAAGACTTCGCTTGGAGGGTAATACGCTTTTTTACCTTTCGGTGTCTTCTTTTTTATGTAATCTACAACTTCCTTATGGAGCTTAAACTTTTTAGTTGCTTTATCGAATATTATGCCGTCATCTATACCTAAGCCTGTTGCTACAAGGCCGTCTCTAGTAGGTCCAAATTTGCTTTTACTAAACTTAACGTCCACACCTCTACCTATTGACCTAGCTAATTCTTCTATTCCAGAGTCTAGAAAATCAGTGTTAGTAACTAGTGATCTACGCTCTGCAACGTCTGGTGATTGAACAACTTCCATTGTAGCATCGAAAGCAAGCTCTATACCCATTTGTTCTGCCAATGTATCTTTTCTAGTACCTTTCAATCCAGATCTTACAGACTTATTAGGATCTTTTTTAGAAGGAACATATAGTGGTGGACTAAAGTATCTTAAGAACTCACCTTCGCTAGGCATGCGTTTGTTGTATAATGTAGGCCCTGAATTTCTATTGGTATCTTTAGGTAGTAGGTTGTTAGCTATAGCGTCATCTGTCTCCGTAGGGTTTAAGTTTCTTTTAACCTCAACCGTAAACACTCTATCTTCAGGATTTACGTTTCTTTCCATTTGAACCAAAGTAGACGTGGGTAGTGCCGCGATGATTGCTTCTCTGTTTGTTTTTAAGAAGTTTGTAAAGTCTTCTTTCTTACCCATCATATCTTGAATAGGCTTTTTAAGTTCTGTTAAGAACGACTTTTTAATGTTAGCGATAAAATTATCAGAGTCTGGAGTAGTTCTTTCAGTTGCCATTGTTTTAACAACAGCTTGCTTTACGCCGTCTACTATATTATCAGACAGACCTTGTTTACCTTTAACTTTTAGAGCTCTTCTAAACGTAGAGTATTCTACATCAGCTTCCATACCTTTTTCTTCTCTACGCTCAGCTTTAGCCTTTTTCTTAGTTTGAGCAGCTATAGATAAGTCTTCTTCTTGTAAGTCTCGCAAGTCGTCAGTAGACTCTACAGTCTCTTTAACTTTTTCATCAGTAGTATCAACTGTAAAGGTCTCAGTCGTAGCTTTTTTCTTTTTGAGTACATTACCTATCTTATTGCTTATCTGTCCTCTAATCCATCCAGATAAACCGAAACCAGATTGTGTTTCTTTTATGTCGATGTTAAATCTCTTGATATGAGGCATTAACTCACCAATAGTTTCAGATATAAAATCTTCTTCTGAGTAGTTAGGTAAATTTTTAAGATCTGAAGATAAGTTATTTCTAACTATAGCCTCAAGGTCTCCACTCATATACATATCAGATATAGCTTGATCTGCACCACCAGCATCCCACTCTGCTTTAGTAGATTTTTCACCAATAGCATCTAACCTGTTATCTCTATCTGTTTTAGTGTACGAAGCCTTAGCATCGATCTCTGTCATATCAAAGTCTTTCTTAGCAAATTCTTTTTGTCTTTCGCTAAGCTTCTTTTTAGTAACGCTTTTGTTGTAATCTTTTAAGAAGTTATATACTTGTCTACCGTTTTGAAATTCTTTATTTATACCAACTTTTCTAAGCACTTCTTGTATGAAGTTCATTATCTTGCTGAATGCACCTTCGTCAAATTGTATTTGTCCAAGCTCTATCCCGTCACTGAAAGCAGTTAAAGTCTCGTCGCCTTTATCCATCCATTTTTCAATGTTTGAATCATCAAATATACTTTTGGTTTTATCTAGCCCATACACATTGTCGTTGATTACTTTACCGTTTTTATCGTATGTGGTATTGTAGTTGTTTAATATTCTCTCTTCAACAACAGATCTTTGAGACTTAGTCATAACCTTGTTAAAGTCTTTTATAAGCTTAGCTTTTTCCTTAACTGTTCTTTTTCTTGTTAAAGTCTTACCATCAATTTTTACGTCTATATTGTCAAAACTATTACCAACTATACCATGGAAAAGCTCGTGAGAACCAACGGATATTGCACCAGTCTCCCTTGCAACGTCTTTGTTTATAACAAGCGTATTACCTACAAAGAACCCATCAGCGCCAGCTGCTTCATTGGCTCGATCTTCGCTCATTCCTTGCTCCATAGCGTAAGTCAACGCTTCTTCAGTTGTCTCAAACACTTTAGAGTCTCTACCTATTTCCTTAGCTCCTTCTTCTGCAAACTCTACATTTTTGTTTAGCCTAGCGTCTTGTACTTCTTTCTTAGTCTTTTCAAGTGCCGCGTCAGCTTCAGTCCCATCATACTTGCTTACTATATCTTTTATTTGCCTCTTTATTTTAGATCTTTCAACCTCAGCTGTAACAGTATCTTTTCCTTTTAAAGCTCTAAATTGCTTTTCAAGTTTAAGGAGCTCTGCCCTTTCCCCTGTGTTAGTTATGTTTGTAGGCATTTGGGATTCAATAACTGAATCAATAGCTTTATCTCTTATTTCAGCTACGGTAGCATTATCGTTCTTTATTTCTATTTTCATAGAAGCAAGCTCTTGAGGTGACGCTCCGTTTACATAGTCCATTAGAGCGCTCTTAGAAATCTTAGTTCCATCTAAAGTGTATTTAGGCGATGTAAGGGCAATGTTAGTGGCAGCTAGCGCCGCGGTAGCTGGTGCGGTTCCTAAACCGGCAACAGATTCTATAATAATATCTTCAGCAGTGGCGTCCATACCAGCAGCTTTAGCGCCAAAATATTCACCAGCACCACCACCTACGACCTCTGACGTAGCCGCTACGGCACCGGAAGCGGTGGCTGAAGCTATCTTTTTAGGTAATCCAGACAACTTTTTTGTTTTACTTATAGTTTTACCAACTGCGCTAGCCCCCTTTATTCCCGCAAATTGAGTTACACCCTCTATCATTCCTATTGTTGCGCCTCGTTGTCTAGCTTTTCTTTTTATTCTGGATCTAGACTCGTCGTCAGCCATTACTATCCTAATGTTGTCAGGGGTAAACTCTAAGTTCTTGCTTTTTAATTCTTCTTTTAGTAACTCATCAAAAGTAGCAACTGTTTCAACAGCGTAGTTAGTCCCCGCCATAAAGCTAGCTGGACCAGTGGCTAAAGCCCCAAACCCTCCAGCTGCTAGACCAACCCCTAAACCTGCCGTTGTTACGGGCATAGCTTCACCAACAACTCTTTTGTTTGTTCCTTGAGCAACACTTTGTAAAGCAACCTCAGCTAAAGCAACCATGCCGTGCTCCTGAGTAGCCATTAGCGTAGACATAAACCAATTTTCTCCATCATTAAGATTCTTACTAAGAGAACCCATCCAAGCTTCTACGTTTTCACCTTGTCCTATTTGTTCATTTTTCTCGCTAGCTTCTATGTAAGCCTCGTACAAAGAATTTGGTGCGCTCAAAGCAGCTTGTTCCGATTCAATATCGAAAACGTCATCTCTTTCGTCGTAAGTGCTAGCTATCCCCCTACCTCTTTGCCAAGAGCTAGATAATGCATCCCAGTTTTTACCAATGTAACTCATGATTCCAGCAGGAGAAGCAAAGGTGGTTACGCCGGTTAAAATATCTTTAGCTCCACTTTGGTCCTCTTGCTCCGTACCTTCCGTTTGCGCTGGTTCTACCTCGTTGTTGATACCAACAATACTGTTGAAGTATTCATCATTAGAATTTACCATAGTTTACTTTAAATTAAGCTTGTGTACTTGGCATAGGATCAAAACCCGCGCCAGTTAGTATACTGTTTGGAGTTACATCTCCATTTTCATTCTGCCAAGAAGGATTTGCGTCAGCTTCCCTGGAATCTTTCTTGTATAGTATCTCGTCCGGCCCAATGGTTGCAGCCTTAGGAGTGGCAACCTGTAAGTAAGGGTGACTACCTTTTACTGATTGTGGTTGACTAGCGAAGTAAGCGTCTACTAACTCTAACTGTTCAAGAACTGTCATTGCGGCAACCTTTTCACTATCAAGCTCTTCATTTAGGCCTTTTATTGTTTTAGGCATAAACTGTATAAGACCTACAGCACTACTTGCTCCGCTTTTTTGAGAAGGATCAAATGATCCGCCTGTTTCAAATTTAATTAACTTTATTAATTGATCTGCACTAAACCCATGCTTTGCAGCTATTTCATCTATCTTGCCTTGAACTCCTTCTGTAGAAACAAATTGCTCTTGTGTTATAGGTTTTAGGTTGTAAACTTCGGTACTTGGTACGTCTTCACTAGTTTCCTCGCTATAATCTATTCCG
>Ga0208814_1001410_pt1 | contig 11333 bp, 16 predicted proteins | sample MalvirAntarct_55_FD_184253 | JGI IMG/M metagenome (GOLD analysis project Ga0208814, IMG submission 184253) | Marine viral communities from the Global Malaspina Expedition - Malaspina viral metaG Antarct_55 (SPAdes) (version 2) | ecosystem: Environmental > Aquatic > Marine > Oceanic | place...
GTAACGGACAGACTGCTATCATGCAACAGTGTGTGTATTCTGTCCATTATATTTTTTGCCTCTAAACTGCCCCTATATCTACTCCAAACATCTACGTTTACAGAGACTTCTGAACCAGTTTGATCTTTGGTGCTGTAATCTATCGCGGTATCTTCACCTAACTGAACGTAAGGGTATGAGGTGTTTTCTGGTATATCATCAAAAACTTTAGCACCTAAAACAGCCGTAAGGTTGTTATCCGTAGATAGTTTAGCGAATACAGCGGTCTGCAAAGCAAATTGATTAATGCTCATTTACCTTCTCCTTTAAGCCTTATCAAACCCTCTCTTATAAATATTTTCTTTATATGTTTTGAGCTTTTGCTGAGAGCGGGTTGCATAAATGGACGCTTGCCCATGCTTCTAGTGCCATATTCAAGATGCTTTGAGTAAGGGGCTGAGGATACAACCTCACCTATAGCCGTAGAACCTTCAACCATAGATGAGGCGCTAATTTGAGATATCAAAAAGCCAGTATCAGTTGCAGGTGCTTCACCAGTTTTTGATTGTTGGTGCGTTCTTTTTGGACTGTACTTTTGCACTGTAGAGCCACTTTTAGACCCTCTGGCAATAGAATTAATAGCTTCGTTCCTTACAGCATCAGCCGCTAGTTGAACCGCCCTTCTAGCGTGAACTAAGGGTGCATCAACAAGCCTTTTAGTCATCTTGGCTATGAACTTTTTTTCGTTAACAATTACAAAGCTCACACCGCAACCCCTTCATCAGCTTTTATAACAAGGTATTTATTCCTTTCATCTAGGTTTATTACCGATGTTATAGAAAATAACTGAGAGTTGTAATTGATTCGGTTGAGAGTGGTGATTCCTGCCGTATAACGAACTGTAAAGACGTATGCGCCCTTTTCGTCCACCACGCCTTGTGCATACTTGGTTGTCCCAGAAAGTTGCTGTACGTTAGCATAAACCGTTTTGTACGTTGACCAAACTACACTACGGCCTCCACCTGCATCAGTGGTATTTGCAACGCTCTGAATGACTATGCTTTTAGTCATTGACCCTACTGAGGTTCCAGAACTAGCCATTAGCCTGTAGCCATTAAGGTAGAGCTACCGATGCCCCCATGAATCACATAAGGGTTGTATAGCTTTTGTATCATAGGCGGCATGGACAGAGTTTCTTGGTAGTCTTTCATGTCACCCCTCTGGTCAAACATATAAGCAATGTGCATAAGCATTCCAAGTTTTAAAGGCTCTGGAACACTTAATGCATTTGCGTAACCCACTGAATAGACAACCTCTATAGAGTTTGCGACCCTAAGAGCGGTAGGGAAAGTCTCGCCTGTTCTAAGCACAATTCTTGATGGCTCTCTTGCTATGTCAACGTAATACCGAGAACTAGCCATCGTAGTGGCTTGGTCGCTATCATTGAAGGTTTGAAGGCTGGTAACTGCCGTTACTGGCCCCCTTGGTAAAACTATGTAATTTTTATAATAGTTTAAATAGGGGCCTGTTCTCATTCCTTCCCACAACGGATTGTTCATATCTTCCGTTGCATCCAAAGCAAGTTTCAGCGTTTGAGGCATCAAACCCCTGTGCGTAAACTCCTCACAAAATTTACGCGCAGTTTTACCCATCATTAAAATAAGAGCTTGATCGGCTGTATCAGTAGCTTTTAAATAATTTCTTATTTCAGCTTCAGATAATGGCTCTGCTGAAGGTTGAGTCTGTACTATTAGCCCAGCCATGTTTCACCTCTTCAATGTTCGGTTTTTTCTTCCTCTTCAAGTTTGGTGATTACGGCTAGTTCATCACTAGGCAATAACTCAGGGAGTTTCGCTTTGTGCATTTCAATAGCGGCATTAATATCACCAGCCTCAAGATTCATTTGGGCAATTTTGTTTTGTAGCTGTTGGACATGGTTAATAATCATCCCTGCCTCAGCACTAATTGATTCTACAGGCCACTCTTTCTGAACACCCTCTTCAGAGTTTACGTAAGTAAAAAATTGTGGCTGTGCTTCTTCTTTCATAACTGCTTCTTTTGAATTGCTCATAATTAGCCTCTGCTTTATTTATCCCCTATTGGGGTGTTGGTTAAATGCATATAGTATCAAGTGAACTTTGCAACGGCAAGACATGCCAACATAAATGGATAAACACCCCACATCATGTTCTCTAGGCGGTCAAACCTACCCGCCCCATCTTCAAGCCTTTTTTCAATATTTTGATAGCGAATTGAACACTCTTTTTCATGTGCTTCAATTTTGCTTATTGCTGATTCCTTCAAAGGGTGTACACCTCTACTCGTTTAGATTTGCCTTTAGCCTCAATGGATGGCAATGATTGTAACTCACAATTAGCTTTTTGTGCAGTCTTAGCCCCGATTAAAATATCAACCCCTGCCAGCTTAGTGCCTGACTCTAGCCTAGCCGCCACATTAACAGCGTCACCTATAGCTGTGTAATCAAACCGCTGGTCTGAACCCATATTACCAATAATGGCATCTCCGCTATTTATGCCAATTCCAATTTGTACAGGCGGCAACCCCTTGGCCTCAAACTCAACATTTAGGTCAACCATGTTTTCTTGTATCTTTTTGGCGCACTCAATAGCCCTATCTTCATGGTTCTCTAGGTCTAAAGGCGCTCCAAATATAGCCATCATTGCATCACCAATGTACTTGTCTACCATTCCATGACACTCTGCGACTGCTGATTGCTGGGCTGTTAGGGCTTTATTCATAATATAAGTCACTTCTTCAGGCGTTACACTCTCTGATAGGGCTGTGAACCCGCGGACATCAGTAAATAGGAACGTACAGTAACGCTTTTCACCCCCTAACTTGAGTAATTCGGGGTTTTCTTGGAGTTTCTTAACCTGCCTTGGGTCTAAATAATGCTCAAACTGTTTCTTAATCTGTTCTTTTAGCTTGTATTGTTCCTTATAGTTTACATAAAAGGTCGCGGACGCAATTATAAATTCAGACAGCATTGAAAACGTAACATCAACAAGCATTCCCGCACTTACCAAGTAGTGTCCAATTGCTAAAGTTCCACCCATTAGCGCAAAAGAAAACAAAACACCAAGATAAACGCCTAAATAGTTTATTGCTGTAAACACCAGTAGCATTCCAACAACTAAGATAGCCATTTCATAGAGCAAAGCCTCTTGCGGAATCATCGGCATACGCTTACTTGATGCGTGAACAATAGTCTCCGCTAAAGATGCCTGTATCTGGTGGGGGTATAACAACCCTTTGGGGGTGGATACTTGAGGAAGTATGCCTTTAGCTGTGGTTCCAACAATAACCATCTTACCTTCTACATCCATTTTAGATAAAGATGTTGCAGGTGTAGCAACCCAATTTACCCAAACCCTGCCAGCAGAGTCAGTCGGGATGGGGTTTAGCTGTTTTACTCTAATTTCCTGTATGCCGTTTTGATTAGTTTTTATGACGTAGGTGCTTGTGCCAGTAACAGCCTTGAGCATTTGCGTACCGAAACTTGCCATCCAACCATCTGGACTACGCATAAGTAACGGCATCCTTCTTACCATGTTATCTACATCAACAGGCGCGGACACTATTCCTTGCAATGAAACCTCTCTCAAAGGCTTTATATTTTGAGTCACCCCCTTGGCTAGAAAACCTCCAACATCCTCACCTAGAATTACAGTCCCCTCTGTTTTTGGAACCTCTCTATAGCCATCAGTTTCAAACATGGCAATCACACTTGGCACATAAGATAGTGCCTCAGAGAATGCCTCATCACCCCCAAACCTGTCAGGCTCACTAAATACCGCAACCCATGAAACAGATAGAGCGCCAGCGTTTAATAAATCAATATGAATTTGAGCAAGCCGCTCTCTAGGGAAAGGCCATCCACCCTCTCGCCTTATATCTTCTTCTGTTAAGTTTAAAAGGACAAAGTTGCCTGTAGGCTCCTCGGTTTTAACTGCGTAATCAAACGCTCTTAGCTTCACCACCTCAAGAATAGATGGCTTATACACCTGCAAGAAAAGCAAGCCTAGAGCAATAAAACCAACAATTAGCTTTTTCATACCCACACATCTACAAAATTGCCTTTCTTTGATTCTAGGAACCTGTATTTTTTCCAAGCAAATTTAAAGTAAACCATCATCCCTCCTGCGTTATCTTAATAACTGAATCGCCACCATTTATTTTTATGATGTTAGAAACGCCATCTTGAATTAAAATTACTGTGTAGCCATTAGATATATTAAGGTCTAGCCTCGCTGACTCACTTACACTCCTGCGTAGGCTTATTGTCTGCCCTGTAATTAGCGTAGTAATTTGAGTTTTAACATCTAGCCCTAATGTTGTACCAGTAACCGTTACCCCTGAAACCATAGCCAGCTTATCTTCATCCTCATCCACGCCAAGCGCATCCAGAATATCAAGCAAGTCCTCCAAGTAATTAACGTCCAAATAGTTTATATCTAGCTCAGTAAATTCAAGGCTATCATCGGCCAAAAAATCTTCTTCCAAATAGTCAAAATCAAGATCGTTAAAATCTAAGATATTTGCCTTAGCTACAATTCGCTCCCCATCAAGTTTTTCCTCTTCTTTCGGGGGTGAAACAATTAATAGGTTATCAATGAACTCAAGGGTTAAATCTAATATGGCTGGCTTAGAAGGGTTTGATTCAAAGACGGAAACCGTTGTTGCTTCATAAGGCTTATTTAGTAGAACGCTACCTGTAGCGGTAATAACCTCAATCTCACCACTTGAAACGCCATATTTATCAGGTAATAAAATAATTAGACTGCGGCCTAGCTCATCAACCGTTGCTGTAAAGTCAGTTCCCCTTATGGCTATATCAGCCGTAGGAGTTTTAAGGGATATGTTTTTTCGGTCTATTTTCCCTAGTTTTCCACTGATAAACCTAGCAGTGCCTAAACCAAAGGTAAGAGCCATTTGAGATTTTGAAGGGTCTGGATCGTATATATATTTGTCTATCGTTAGCTGGGAATGCTCAGTTAGCTTTACAGTTGAGTCATCAAGAAACTTTATAGCCATACGGCCGTTAGTGGTAACAGCCTCATCGTTAGTTTGTATAGAAAAGTCTAAATCCGCATCATAGTTTAATGATGAGCTAGATGAGCCTAGCCTTTTGATTTGAGCGTACCCACTTACCTCAGATACGCCACCAATATCAACAGCCTGTGCTTGAACCCTGATCGTTTTGAATGATGCAAAGAGTACCGTTAGAACCAACAGATATAATTTTAAGCCAGTCATTATCCTGAGTACTCAGTTGTTGAATGTTAAACGCCCGACTACCGCCTGTTTGGTCTAGGTAAAAATACCCCCCTGCGGAAGCCGTGACCCCTGCCCCAGTGTAAGTTAAGGTGTTATCTGAGCCATCTATATCAACGTAGTTAGTAGCGCCATCAATATTTATATTGGATGTTATGGTGTTGTTACTGCCCTGTATAACCCAATCTAAGTCTAAGGTTGCCGCTAAAGCTGATGTTCCTTGGTTTAATACAAAAGTATTACCTGATCCAGTAACGTCTACTTGTTGGTTAGTGCTATCTGCACCGTAAGTATTTGAGGGGTCTACTTGAATAGTAAAGGTGTTTGTAGAACCAGTAAAATTGTAATCGCCTGTAAATGAGTTGGCATATATATCACCAAGGAACTTGTTTGTGTTCCCTATCATATTTATATCAAGCGTCAAAGATGTGCCATCAAGGTCTAGTGGATTCAGGCTACCAGCAGATGAACTTAGGCCACCAATAAGGTTAGATATGCCTAGTTGCTCTATATCAATGTTTGCTGTGGCACCAGATTGATCCACGTAAATTTCATTATCTGCACTAAACGCGGATGCGCTTGCCAGCAACATAATAAGTTTTATTATAAGGTAATTATTTTTCTGTTTCATAAGTCCAAAACCTCTTATCGTAACCGATATTGATTAGTTCTAGGACAGCCCCCTCTATAGATTTCATAAGGGCTATCGTAGTGGACTCGTTGCGCGAATTGCCTAACTCTATTTCAACAAGCTCTGTTCCCATCTCTACGAACCTGAAAACATCATCAGATTGTCCGTAACTAAAGACGGTTTTTTGGCTCATTACTTCTATAAGTATCTCGCCAGTTGCAACCGATACCATTCTTAACGATACCGTTATGTTGTCCTCTCTAAATTGGGCGCTCTTCCCAATGCCTAGATATCTTGCACCAACTCCACCTGTAGACAGATTAGTATCATACGCTATAACCGCACCTTCTAGCAAAACACCAGCAAACAGTAGGGGTGGGACGCTTTTACTCTCACCACCAGACGAAAGTTGCTCTCTTGCTGATCTGATAAGTTGCCTTTCTTTCGTTAGGTTATCAAGACCTACCCTTTCAACAACTCTAAAGAAATTTCCATTAGAGGCGTGTTTTAACGCACGAATGAGAAGGGTGCTAGGTTGCTGTGTAAGAGCGGTTGAAAATAGAGCAAACTGGCTATTACTTTTCCTCTGCCCTGTTTGATCTGTAAATGCTGTAGGGTATACGGCCACCACTGGCTGAACCGCTGGGGGTATAGCATTGACCAACGCACTTGATTGAAGTTCGCTTATGCTAACAACATCTTGAGCCTTGAACCTTTGGTTTGCAGTATCCTCAAATTGATCAATAAATGAACAGCTAGAAAGAGAAAGAACCGATAGGCAAAGTAATTTCCGTAGTGTTTCCATCTGCATCCGTAATAATTAGGGTTATGAAGTCACCATCAACAAAATACTCTATGATGTTCCCTTCAAGCTCAAGGATACCTGAATCGCTCATGGTTTCGCCAAACAGGTTGTTGACTAACTGCCGACTAAGCTCTGCGTATATGCGTGACTCTAGGTTTCTAATAAACCGCGCCAAAGTAGTATTTTCAGCATCTCGCTCAAGCTCTTCTTGATATGCCTTTATTTCAGCTTTGATATCTGCCTTGCGGTTAAATTCTTGGTTTTCAATAGTGAGGTAATGGCTTGACGTATTTATGCCATTAAAACTAGGGGACTTGAATTTGTGCGTTATTTGATCAGCGGTTGCGGACATGGCTATCCATAGCAACCCTAAGCCCAATACCTTAATCTTTTCTTTGGTCATCTCTATCTGCCTTAGCAAGCCTGTCGGTGTGCATAAGTTGAGGAACGCCTAAGATTGTTTTGAGCAAAGTGTCTTGACGTATTATTTCGTTATCTACCGATCTAACTCTGTCAATTAAAGATATTAATATTCCATGCTGAGAATCTAACTTACCTCCCAGCCTTTCCTCAAGATGATTTATTTGCTCAACCAGCTTGTCATCCAGCGTATCAACTTTGGTTTCTAGCCCATCAATAATTCTATTAATTAGCTTCCAGATAAACATCCCAAGACCAAGCGCGGCCGCTATTGGAAAGCCAACCTCATTGATTAGCTTAACTGCATCCTCTAACACTATTGCTTGGCTTTATTACCTAGAAAAGCGAATTGCTCCATCACTTTATAGGCTTTTGCCACCCAAACGTCATCTTTTGGGGTTTCTGTGTAATTGCAGACAACGGATGCAACCGTTACCAAGGATGTTGCCAAAACATATAACTCAATTAGATATGCCATGTTATTTAGCCTTTGGTGCGCGTTTCTTTTTAGGCACGACTTTCTTTACGTATGCCTCGTTTACTTCTGGGGTTGATGGGTCATCAGGTACAAAATGGCCTTTGTTGTCTCTAGCCCTTTCCATATCTGAGGTATCTTGGACTTTAACTTCCATAGCCCATCCATTATTCAGAAAGGCTACCATTAAATCTTCTTTCCATTTCTCATTAGCAGTTACAACAGTCCCAGCCTCATAGAGACTTAGGGAGCCATCTTCAGATGCTTTTCCAGCCTTGGGTACTACGATCTTATATTGCTTGCTCATAATAATCACCAGTTAAAGATTGAGAGGGGTGGACAAGGGGGAAATAACCACCCCTCTCTCACTCGTTACACTTTTACATCTTAGCCCTATACTGGAGCGTGATGTGGGTTACCTTTGATACATACAACGCTTAGAGGCGTTCCAGTTGAGTGGTTACCAGTACGAACGATACTTGCACGAACATACTGCTTTCCACCAATGTATCCAGCCTTGTATGACTGAGAAACCTTTCCAGCCGCATCAAGAGTTAACCAAACACCGCCCACCAAAGTAGCACCAGTTATTCCAGCTTGACCAACATCAACAAAAGTTGTGTTGTCAGTACTGTCTTGTATCTTAACGGTATACTTCAAGTTTGCCGCAAGCGTATCACCTTGAGTACCAGCAGAGAGAACCAACATTGCGCTCTCAAAACCAACAAGGTCAACACCATTAGTTGTTGTAGTTGTGCCATTCCCTGATGCAAGCTGAGGGATTAAACTAGCGACTACTGCTAAATTGCTTCCTAAATCTTTCATAATTTACTCCTTATGCAGATGTTTTCTGCTTGACGATAGCTTCTGGAAGGATAACCTGTCCACCAACTCTGCGACGAGCAATATAACGAATATTACCTGTGTTAGCTTGGGTGAATGGGTCGCGTAGTACTGACATAGCAACACGATCAACGATCATGTAACCGCGTCGGAAGTCACCGAATGCTACAGAGAAACTACCTGCGGCTACATCAGGCATATCAGTCGCTTCAACATAAGGGTGTCCCAAGATAGTAGCTGACATATTTCCAGCAAGTGACATACCTGCTTGGAATACATACTGACCAGCAGTATCTTTTAGCTTTCGGATATCAGCTAGAGTATTGCGGTTAAAGACGAAAGTACCGTTACGGCTATAGTCACCCTTGATAGAGTGGACTAGAGAAATAAGGCCATCGCCAGTAAGAGCGGCACCAGCACCAGAATTGACTTCAGCAATGTTTGCGTTAGTCAAAATTCCTTCAGGCTTGCCTACAGCGTTCCCAGATACAAAAGCTGTACCTTCGGCTTTAGCAAACTGCTCAGTGAACTCAGACTGCATCTCTGCTTCTAAGTTAAATACTGAATCTTCTAAATCCTGCTCAGAAATGTCAACCAGTGCATACATCTCATGCGCTGGAATTTCCTCTAAGCCAACCTGCCATCCAGTAGTCTCTGAACGTGTACCTGATTCAGATACCCACTGCGCGGCAAAAGTGCCAGTACGCTTAGGAATTTGAATAGAACGCTGTCCAGTGTTACGAACTCTTGCGATAGAACGAATTGGAGAGATTTCAGTAATAGTCTTAATCAACTCTCGGATGTACTCTGGGGGAGCTAAGTAGCCGCCAGTAGTATCATTAGAAACTGTAAGAGCTTTCTTCTCATCAGGGGAAATGCCTTCCATTCCCTTGCGGCAATAGTTGTCAAAAGCCTTAGAGCCTTCATCAATTTGTTTTGCAGTAAAGCCAGAATTAGGACGACGCATAACTGTTTCCATGCGATCCATTTGATCTTTAATGCTCTCTTGGGTTTTTTGGCTTGCAACAATACGCTGGTTCACATCTTCATACTGGTCTAGCTTTGCTTCAATTCCAGCAATCTTTGCGTCAAGAGCAGTGTCGCTAATGCCTTTTTCGACGTTCTCTAACTTCTGATCATAGCTTTTTTTGAACTCTTCAAAAGCTGTTCCCATGTTAGATACTAAATCTTTAACATCTTCACTCATTGGATTTCTCCTACTAGGGTTTTGAGTTTTTGGGTTAGGGTTTTTATGGCATCTACATCAGGTTGCATTTGCTCTTCAGCGTCACGCTGAGAAAATGCATCTTGTACAGCTTTTGCGGCCATCTTTGCTTCTGAACGAGATAAGTTGAAAGCATCGCGCAGTCCGCTTTCCCATTCCCTGATAGAAAGCTCCTGCCCTTTCACCGTCTGAACCGTGGCCTTCGGATTCATTGGGAAAGTAACAACAGATATCTCCATCAATTCTACTTCGCTGATCTTTCTAACTTTCTTCTTTGGATCATACGATTGCCCTTTAGGGCTTGTTCTAAAACCAATAGATAGGCCATCAAGTGCGCCCATCTTCATTAGCTCATAAGTTTCACGACCAGCTTGGGTTTTCATAGCCAACCTACCGCGAACCTTTAATCCTTTTTCATCTTCTTCTATAGACTCATACACACCTATAGGCATATCAGTTTTATGCTGATACAAGAGCTTTACGCCTTTAGCGCCAGTTCTTTTTATGCTCTTGGTGAACGCGCCATTAACAATGACATCATTACCTAGGTCTGTGTTGTTGAATATTGAGCCGTACCCTTCAAAGATACCATCATCTTCATCATCTTCGTTTAAGGCGCTTATCTGTGCTTTTATTTCTAGGAACTCATCTGATGACTTCTCGTAATCATCATCATCTTTCTTTTTTGGCTTTTTGGGCTTTTTATTCATTCCGTATCCGCTTACCTCTCTTCCAGTAAGCTCAGTATATTCATCATGACTCTTGCAAGGCATATAAACTAACTCGCCATCTTCATCATGAGAGTGTGTGCCAACACATCCAATTTTCTTAGCCCTAGATTCAGCCTCTTCTTCGGTAGAGAATACGTCCTCTCTAACCTCTTCTTTGACTGCGCTTTCTTTAATGTGCGTGTTAAGTGCATCAATGCAAGCCATTAGATCATCAGATTCAAGCTGTTCTCTTATCTTATCCATACACCTTTCCATTAGATTGTTGTTTTGCAATCGGTTGATCGCTTGAGAATCTAGGCATCTGCATCTGAGACACTTTACATCCAGACATATGGTATCACAACTCTTTTTTAAGGACACCCCCACCAGCACGAAAAGGGTTCAGCCCATAGTGGGCTTGCGTTTGCGGCTAGTGTATGCTATACTAAACATACCAAGCAGGAAAAAGGCTTGGGTTTTTTAACAACTTAACTAATAAAAGGTATTCAATATGAATGATGTAACAGTATCACAAAAGTTTTTTGAGAAGTTTCTTATGTTGTGCCGCAACGATGAAGAGTTAAATATCGTTGTAACCGAGTGCGGTAGTGTTGTGGTTTGTTATGGGGAATCTGTACCCCTAGCCAAATTGCTTACAAAAGATGAAATACTCGCTATGACTCCTAATGTAGATAGCTCAGTAAAACTTAAAACATTGTTTGAGATAGCCAAGCCAAAAACCAAGGGGTCAAAGCCTGATGATTTTGGTACTGGAAAACAGAACACTTACTTCACAAATAAAATGTTAGATGAAGTAGGGCTTTAAACTAACCAGCCTGAAAGCTCCAAGCGAGTAGGGCAACATAAAAGGTATTTAATATGTGGCACCACAATTCAAGAAAAGATTCATGCCATGTAACTTTCAAGGTTGAAGGAGAACATTTTGAAAT
>Ga0208814_1001411_pt1 | contig 11323 bp, 10 predicted proteins | sample MalvirAntarct_55_FD_184253 | JGI IMG/M metagenome (GOLD analysis project Ga0208814, IMG submission 184253) | Marine viral communities from the Global Malaspina Expedition - Malaspina viral metaG Antarct_55 (SPAdes) (version 2) | ecosystem: Environmental > Aquatic > Marine > Oceanic | place...
ACCATCCCAAGCTCAAGGAACAGGTCAAGGACGTGAGCATGAACCAAGGTCGGTACACACTGTTGTTGGTGCAGAGCAGGACCAAACTCAAGAAGTTTGCCGATATACTGGAAAAGGGTGATTACTACAAGAACTGGTCTACAAAGTATCGGGAATCAGTGACTGGCACTTGGCGACATCCTGTAAAGTCTCGATCCTAGAATCCCTCCTACACAGACTCCTGTACAACTTCTTGTTGGTGCTCCATTCAGTGCCCGTCCACCATTCGAAGCCCCTGTAATTGGCCTTGTACTCTGAGCTAGTTTCATAGCCCGACCCCATGTAGAAGTAAGCTACGTAGTTCTCAGCGGCCCATTCCAGCTCCATGTCCAGTGTTATATCTGATATGGGAACTGTGTTGGCGTGTATGACGCTTTCCAGTCCCGCCAGGTCCGGGTAGTCATGCTGATTCAGGCTCTCGTAGTTGTCCTCTTGATATCTGTACAGCTTCTGTTTCGTGAATCCCAGTATGTTGTCCGCGGTCCCGGTGTAGAACAGCATGAATCTATCACGCCTGTGGTAGTGTGCGAATGGGTCGTAGTCCTGTGTGAATTTCTTCCTGGCCATGTACTGCTGGTAGATGTGCGGCAGTCCCAACAGCTTGACCATCTCGGATGCGTCAATTATTTTTATGCCTATCGGTTTGCCCTCCCACACGTGCCGCTTGTAGCGTGGTCGGTACTTCTGCATGTTGATCCGTGTGCTACGGCTCTGGTACCACACTTCCTTGAGATTGCCGACGGGGTGATCCAGCGCCAGCCAGCCCTTTTCCAACACCTCGGTGCTCTCGTCCTCGTCAACGACAGCCATGGGCCTGCATATCACGAGGTCATGGTTTTCCTGTTTGCCGTGAGTGTGATCAAAGAGTAGTTCCATGCTAATACTTAAGGTCATGCAAAAGATGACTTACAGTCATCTGAAACTTCGCTACGCTTGTTTCCTTTTCTTAACTTACGCTTTACGCACTAAAAAATAACGAAACGCATCTACGTAGTAGTGCGTCTCTGTGGTAGATGAGTAGTCACAATTCTGCTATTACTAGCAGAACTGATTGTAAACTCTGTGGTGAGTTCGCAGTCACTATACATCGCTACTCTCGTCGGGCGGTTGTGCTGTACCCGTTTGCTCATTCTATTACAACGCGAGCCTACCGGATCCTTGTATAATAGTATCTGGTAAACTTGAGGATTATCTTTTTCTAAGAGCCTCATCATTTTTGTATGGTGCATCAAGTGATTCACTTATCCCGTTATCCGGTGCATTTCACTGCTCACTGAGAAGATGCTATGTTTGCCTATGGGGAAATTTGTTTGCCTGGTGGAAGGATACTGTTGCCCTTCACTACTATATAACACAGATAAAAAGTTTGGGCAATCTTATTGAGTTTAAATACCACTATGCACTGGACGTACCAAGGGAAAGACATTTTAGAATTACCAGAGGACTATGTTGGATTTGTTTATCTGATAACAAATACAACCAACGGTAGGAAGTACATAGGCAAGAAACTTGCAAAATTCAAAAGATCAAAAGCACCCTTAAAGGGTAGACGCAACAGACGTAGGTACAAGGTCGAGAGTGACTGGCAGGAATACTACGGATCCAGCGATGACCTTACCATGGACATAAAAAGACTTGGTGCGGAGAACTTCACAAGGGAGATACTGTTCTACTGCAAATCAAAATCAGAACTATCATACGTGGAGGCACGAGAACAGTTCTCACGTAAAGTGTTAGAGACCAAAGATTACTACAATGGTCATATCCGTGTGAGAGTACACGGCAAGGGAATCCTTAAGTCATAAAAAAACCCCCAACTAATAGCCGAGGGTTTTAAAACTATAATTGTTAACGAAAATTACGCCGCTGTTTTTGCCGCGTTCTTAACTTCTTGTATTTCTTTTCTTCTTGCTTTGATCAGCTTCGAAAGATTTGCTAATGCTTTTCTGGCTCTTGTTGCCGAAGCTTTAACACCCTTTTCTACAAACTTTCCATTCTCTTCTGAATAAGTCTGTATCTCAGTCATGATCGATTCATGTGTTTCTTGTGACATATTTGTCCTTCCTTTGTTGTTCGTACGATAACATTAATTAACGTTAGTGTTATTAAAGCACGTAAGAACTGGTTTTGTCAAGTGAAAAATTATACAATAATGTCAACATCGTTGGCATAGTTGGTAAAGCCATTTTCTTTTACCACTTTTAGTACAGAATTCACCCTACTTACCAACTCATCTTTGTGAGAGATCAGGAAAATGTTTTTCTGTTGTGTTCTGCTCATGTCTTTCAACACTGCCATGGAACTCTCAACACCGGATATATCCATGCCGGCATCGATCAATTCATCTATGAACAATAAGTTGATCTGTTGATAAAGACTTTCCCAAACATCTCTGAATGCCCAACTTAAACTTAAAATTAATCTGTTTCTTTCACCTCTGCTCAGGTTATCAAAGTCCAGTTCCCTGCCCAACTCTTCAATTGTGACAGACAAGTCGCTCTGGAATGTGACTGTGTGTGGCAGTTTGACCTTGCCTAGGAAATATGCTAGACGTTGATTTAAGTAAGATAAATTCTGTTCTATTATTCTTGTTCTTATGAATGAATCTTTTGCAGTTAGCAGTTTGTAAAGGAATTCCTGGTGTCTGTACAGATCCTCGAGATCATTAGCTTTCACGTAATTAACTTTTTGTATTGCGGATTTCTTCATCTCATCAACCTGCTCTGCATACGGATCTTCTTTGGCTTCATTCTGTTCCAACTGGCGTTTTAGATCCTGCAATGAACTCTTGTGGTTGTATGCTTCGTCCATTGTATCGTAGTAAGTGTCTGGTATGTTACCCAGCTCTCCTATTGCATCCACATCCTGCTGTATCTTTGTAAGATCACCTTTGAGTTTTGATGCATAATCCACAGATTCCGTTAGTGTTGTCTTAAGTTTTCCGACTAGGTGTTCGTGCTTGTCATCGTGCAGTTCCTGTTCACATGTGGGACACTTGGCCGCTTCTGCGAACTCCAGGTCCTTCTCTGTCTTGCCCACCGTGCTTTCTGCCTTGGTCAACGAATCTTCATGATACGCTTTCTCTTTCTCTAGGCTCCTCAGTGCGGTCTGCATCTCATTGTGTTTGGACAGTCTTTTGTGTGCATCCAGTTCTTTTACGATGTCTACCTTGTCCAGTTCCTCTATTGCTTCTGCAAAACTTCTAGCATCATCGTTTTTCTGTGTCTGCCAAGCACTGGATCTAATTTTTAAACTTTCAATGGTCTCCTGAATTTTTTCATTTGATGCGACCTTGGTGTCGATCATCATTTTCTCTTCCAGCAGTTCGGTTTTGGTTGCCTTCATTTTATCTTTAAGCAGATCTGCTTTCTGAGACAGTAAAGTTATGCCAAGCAACTGCTCTATGATCTCACGTTGTTCTGCCTGTTTGGTTGAAAGGAATGGCTGTGTGTATGTGTTCAGTGCGATTATGTTTTTGAACATGGCATGGGTCATGCCCATTAACTTGTTGATCTCTAATTGTGTTTCCTTGTTCTCGCCCTGTGCTTCGTTGGATTCTAAGTTCTGTTCAATATTGTTTGCATAGAACCTGAATATCTGTGGTTTCCTACCTCTTTCAATAGTGTAGGTGACCCCGTTCTTCATGAACTTGACACTCACTATCATGCCCTTCTCATTGGTCTTGTTGACAAGGTTATCTCTTCTGATGTTTGTTAATGCTTCGCCAAAGAACACATACGATAGTGCATTGATGATTGTGGTCTTACCGGTACCATTCCTAGCACCTGCGTCATCACCACCCAAATCCATGTTCTCACCGATGACCAGTACCAGACTTTTGTCAGTAAAATTTATAGCCTGGACCTGATTGCCCACGCTCATGAAGTTTTTAACTGTAAGTTCTTTAATCGTCAGCATGTATTTTTTCCATTAGTTTACGCCATCTTTTGTAGCCAGATATCCAGACACTATGTGGAGTGTCTTTGTCTGATACATTTGAATTCCATTTCTTTGTAGGGAGCTTCTTTAAAATATCCCAGAATTTCTTCTTGCTAATTTGTGACATCTAGATCGTTGTAAATTGCTGTTAATATGTTTTTGTCGTATGTTTCCGAATCTACCCCTTGCAGTTGTGAGATAACGATCTGGTCCACACTGTCAAACTTCTGCACTTCCACTAGTGGCTGTTGTGCATTGTCCACCTGTTCGGGGATCAGTTGTAGTTCTCTTAAACTGTACTTGTCTATGAATGTTTCCCTGATAAAGTTTGCTTCTTCGTATGATATCTTCACATCAAGTGTAACTCTCACATACATCTTTGGTTTTAAATATTTCTCCGGGTCTTCCAATAACTCACTTATTTTTATTGTGATATATCTTGGCATATCTGGCCAGTTTATATATTTGGGCTCACCACCCCACTCCAGTATCATCATTCCTCTGTCTTCGTCCCAGGCATCTGCGTAGTTGTGGGGAAACGCATTACCCATGTAGGTCACATTTTTCATCTGTTGTCTCTTATGGAAGTGTCCTGAGAACACTTTACCGCAACCTGCAAAATGATCTGTTTTGATGGTGCCAACATCTGGCATCTCTACCATGGCATTCATCTTGAAGTATGGCAGTTCAAAGTGTCCAAACACATACTTCTGTGTCATCTTCTCAATCTTTTTATATTCGTCTTCCACGATCCATGGAAGTATAGCAACGTCATCCTCAACCAACCATTCGTTGACGATGTGTATGTTGGGAATATTCCTGATGTATTCCATGGAATTGATTTCTCTTTTCTCCCTGTAATATAAATCATGATTCCCCATGATGACATAGACTTTCTCGAATGCCGCACCCAGTCGTTCCATGTTTGACACTGTGTAGTTCATTGTGGAAACATTGGTTGCTGATCTGTGATGGTGCCAGTCGCCTAGGAATATGCAGGTCTCACAACCCTCTGCCTTGGCCTGCTCTATGAACCATTTCACAAATGCTTCGCAGTCATCATTGTGTACCCTGGAGTTACCCTTAAGGCCAAAATGTATGTCCGTGAAACAAGCGACTTTTTTAAAGAATGCCATGTGTTACCATTTCTTCTTTACAGTTGCTTTGTGATTGGTCAAGTCTAACTTGTTCTTGAACTTGACTGTATCTAAATCATCTTTCATGTTGATTTTGCCTTTTTTCTTTAATATCTTGTTCAGTTTTACAAGTCCTGTTTTATTAACAGCATGTACGTCGCCATGCACAGTCTTCATCATCTCCTTGTATGAAGGTGCACTGGTGGCGTTCTCATTCTGTCTTGTGAAACTTGGCATCATGTTGTTGTATTCTAGAAGGTCATCTCTGATTGACTGGTTCTTCTTCTCGATGTTCAGTATCCTTGTGAATGAATTTGTGATGGCCGCTGTGTAGTATGCAAATGGATTGTCAGACTTTGATTCATCGAACTGTAGACCTATCTGTGACAGTTGCATCAGTGCTTGTGATTGCATCTCGTCGTTGTAGGTGTAACCTCTCCAGTTTGATCTGGTTCCATATCTCTCACACAACTTCATGTACATCATGGCCAGGGTGTTGGTCATCTTGCCATGGTTACACGAGAAGTGTCCGTTGTCCATGCCGCCTATCCAGTGTGATTTTCCTACGCACTGTGGTTTAGTTTTTTCGTCAAGCCTGTAGTGTTGGAATGGTGGGAAGTTCACTTTTGCATGGTGATCTGAAGTCTGCTTGGGATTCTTCTTTCTCCCGCTGTCCAATGGCACATGATCATACATCATGACTCTGAACACTAGATCCGTTTTGTCTATCTTCCTAGGTGATACTGTGTAGTCCACTAACTTAATTTTCTTCAGTCCTGATGCTTTCGCCGCCTCCCATGCTTCCTGTGTGAGTCTCTTGGCCTTGGCCTTCCTGGCCATTGCTATTGCGTTGGCATTGATCTTCTTTAGATTGGGTACTATCAGATCAAACTGTGCATCCTCGACAGCAACATGTGAACAGTAGGTGTTCTTGCTGGCATGTATCTGTAACAGTAGATCACGGTTGTTTAGGTACTTTACTCTCTTCATTGTTTCTCCAGTAATGTTAATGTAAAATGACCACAAACAGGTCTGTTGATCTGTGCCGTATGGTTAATTAAGTGTGCCTAAAATAATGCCTATAAATATAGTTTAAGTATACAAAAATTTACAAAGGAAAGCAACCATTAAGATGGCATACGGACAAACAGGAAAACAAATTGGTAAGATAGTAAAGGATGTGGGATCGGGCATATTCAACAGGACACTGGGCAGGCTGTTCGGTTCTGGCATTTCTGCCAACAACAATCACATAAAACGGGCAACTGCTCGTTGGAGCGGCAGGGCTGACAATCAAGACTGGCGTGTGAAACTGACAGTACCAACAAATGGTGCGGCATTGAATGATTTTTTTGACTTTCAGAACAATCCACTGATGTCACCGTTGGCAGGTATTAATGGTATGTTCTGGCCGTTGACACCATCTATGGTGATACAGCATTCAGCAAACTACAACGCACTGGCACAGACACACAGCAACTACCCATTCCAGGCATACCAGAATTCACAAGTGGACTCCTTGAACATAATCGGAGAGTTCCCTGTACAGAATCAGCAGGACGCACAGCACTGGGTAGCAACAGTGAACTTCCTGAGGACAGCTACCAAGATGTTCTTTGGAGCAGACAACGATAAGCTGAAAGGCAATCCTCCACCAATACTTCATTTGTCTGGATACGGAGCCCACATGTTCCAGAAGATACCAGTGGTGCTGAACTCTTTCAACGTTGAACTTAGATCGGGAATAGATTACATATCAACAAAGCAAGAGGCCACGCCTTTCCAGAGCAGTCCACAAAACGTACACTTTGACTTGAGCCAAACAGAGGAGCAGACATGGGCACCAACACTGTCAAACATATCAGTACTAGTGACACCTATCTACTCCAGGGAGTCTATCAAGAACTTCTCAATGAAAGATTTCGTACAGGGAAAATTAAACGGCAAGGGTAGCAACGAGGTAGGATTTATCTAATGGCCAAGTATTCATCAACATCACCTTACTTCGCAACACCGCAGAACAATATCAATCTAGAGACATTCATACCAAGACCGATAACTTCTGAGGAGGACGATCAAAGTTACACAATAGAGAGGACATACGCATACAGACCAGATCTTTTGGCATATGACCTTTACGGTTCACCGAGACTGTGGTGGGTGTTCGCACAACGTAATCCAGACGAGATCGAAGATCCCATTTATGATTTCAAACCAGGCGTGACCATCAAGTTACCTAAGCCTGGAAACATATCCAGCGACCTAGGTATATAGGATGGCAGTTAATGATATAGCCGCCGCGTATAGAGCCAGGCAGTCTGGATCCTTTGAGCTACCAAACCCGCTTCACAAGTACGCTTCCTACAACGCACTGTTCACACTGTCGGCACTGACAGAAGGACAGATCAAATCTGGAAGTTATCTCACTGACACAAAATTATACAGTGTGATTGCAAGGTCCGCCGGTATAGGGCCAACCGGCAACCAACACACATTCAGGGATGACGAGATCAAAAGATTCGAGGAGGCCGGTCCAGGCATACAGAACAGAATTGAGATAGACAACCAAAAGAAACAGTACGAGGGGTACGAGGGTAGCATAGATCTACTACAAGCAAATCATGACATATTCTTCGAGAACATCAACATACTGTCCACGATAGGACCCAACAACGAGAGGAACCTTGCCAACTTCACCAAGATGGAGTTTGAAATGCATGAGCCCTATGGGGTCACACTTATTGAAAAGATCAGGGCCGCCACATTCCTTGCAGGATATCTTGACTACCAAGACGCACCACTGTTGCTGACGATAGAATTCAGGGGATTTGACGAGAACGGCAATACACTCAAACAGGGCATGTCCGAGACCAGGAAGATACCGATCTTGATAGCCAAGGTGGACTTTGACGTCAATGAGGGTGGAGCCCGGTACAGCATCGTTGCGGTGCCTTATGGTGACTTGGGATTTGATGACAGGTTCAAGGTGGCGAGGACACAATTTGATCTTACCTCAAGTTATTTTCTAGGTAAAGATGGATGGAAAGAAAAAATGGAAGAGGGACTTGCGGACCAGATGACACAGGAGATAGAAGAGAAAGCTCGTCTCTATGAGGACAAGTACCAGTTTGAAATAGAGGATGGTCTGCTCTCCAATCTGGGCGACTACGTCACCGATGAAGATATATCCATACATGGTGGGAATACAGTTGCAGTGGAGCACAGGAATCTTGCACAGGGATTCCAGGCCGCCTCTAGTTCGATATACTCTGGCCAGACACAGCAGGTGGACAGTGGTACAACAGTGATCAAGGCATTCGAGGACTTCTTACTGGCCCGTCCAGGATTTTTTGACCTGGCCAGGGACTTCTGGAGAGCATACCTGACCATGGCCGGATATCCGGTGCCGAATGGCAAGGGCAAAGATCAAGAAGCAAAGAGGACCAGGTTCATACAGGATCTGTTAACAGACGAGTCCAAATCAAGGGAGTTGCAAGCGGTCCTGCTCAAACACCAGTACGTGCCTTGGTTCAAGATCAAGTCCACGGTGTTCACGCAAACTCGTCAAGGCATAGACCCGATAACCAAGATGCACCCCAAGAAGATAGTGTACAAGGCCATACCCTACAAGATACACGTGTTGAAACTGCTGTCAACTGGATTCAGCATAGGATCAGTGGATTGGTCCAAGTTGGTCAGGAAGAACTATGACTACATCTACACAGGTGAAAACCAAGACGTGCAGAATCTTAGAATAAATTACAAGACTGCCTACTACATGAGGAATGTGAGGGGTGACGACAAATCAGAAAACGAGAGTGCAATTCAAAAAGCCGTCAGGGCTACCACGAACTTGGTCTTTGGTAGGGAACAAGCACCGGAACCACTTTTGCCACTGCGAAACTACCCATCCAACATCAAGGGAAGATCGACGGTGGAAGTCACTGGTCGGAAAGGTGGCCACAAGGTACAGGAGTTCTTTGATTACCTCGTGAATCCCACAGCGGACATGATGAGGATAGAGCTTGACATACTAGGTGATCCACACTTCCTTTGCCAGGACGTGTTCACCACCCTGAAAGAGATTAACGACAAGAAGACCGATAGATTGATCAGGATTGACTCGGACTTCGATGAAAATCAGTTTGGCAGTTTCAACGCTGATCAATACATGCCTATGATAAATCTAAGGTACAGGCTACCCACTGACATCCTGGACGACCAGGGCACCATGTTTGGTGACGGTCAGACCGTGCAGGACAACCTGTTCTTCAACGGGATCTACCAGGTGTACAAGGTGGAATCGAAGTTTGACACTGGCCAGTTCCTACAGACGCTGTTCTGTGTACGGATGAACAACCAACAAGGTCAGGGACTTGCACCCTCTGTGATTAATACCGTGAACAGATACACCAACGATAATGCATTAGACATAAGAAAAAAAAATAAAGATAAAGAAAATTTAATAAAGAAGCGGAAAGATGATGACAAGGATTTAGACAAGTATATTAATAATAACCCCTTAAACATATCGCCTTAAACATATCGGGATAAAATAACATATGGCATACAAAGATCAACGAGGATTTACTGATTCACATGACAACCAGAAGACTTTCAGTGAGAAGTTCATTGATGACAATTCTGGTCCGTACGTGGCAACGGTCAAATTCACAATAGATCCGGAGAAGATGGGCAGACTGGGGGTCAACATACCTGCACTGTCCAAGACCACTAATCCAACAGCGAAACAGATAACATGGTGCAATTACCTGTCACCGTTCTACGGAGTCAAGTCACTGAAAAGTGTTGACAAGACAGATCCGTATGATTACAACTCCAGCCAGACCAGTTACGGTATGTGGATGGTACCACCAGACATAGATACCACGGTCTTGGTAATATTCGCCAAAGGGGACAGGGGTAGACTGACCGCATTCTGGATGGGGTGTGTACAGGAACCACATGCCAATCAACAGGTGCCGGGACACGGAGCATCAACAGAGACAGCTATAAAGAGTGACGGAGGTGACTTCTCATCAAGCAAGGAAGACTTGTATGGTACAGATTTTCTGCCTACTGGCGAGAAGAACAGGCAGGTAGTCAGTAAAGAAAATTTAGATCAGGTGAAATATCCTGTGAATGATATTTTAGCAGACCAGCTTATGAAACAAGGTCTTGTACAAGACAATGTTAGGGGGACAACATCGAGTTCAGCACGTAGGGAATCTCCCAGTGCTGTGTTTGGCATAAGCACCCCGGGACGTGTTAGAACAGATTCACGACAACCGACTATAGGACTTGACGGGGGATCGGAGAAGGTGGACAGAGATCATGGACACAGTTTCGTCATGGACGACGGTGCAGTGAACGGTTCTAACCAACTTACTAGGATCAGGACAGCATCTGGACATCAGTTGCTGATGCATGACACGGACGGCATAGTTTACATTGCCAATGGTTCGGGTAACGCATGGATAGAGATGAACAGGGACGGCAAGATAGATCTTTACTCAGGAGTGGGTGGGATAAACATCAGGACACAGGGTGACTTCAACCTACACAGCGATGCCAACATAAACATGCACGCCGCGGGATCCATAAGGATGGGTGCGGAGACGGACATGGTACAGTCGGCCTCGGCCATGTTCAACCTCGGAGACAAGGGAATATTTAACGCCTCACATGCAGGATCCATAAGGGACTATGCAAGGGATGGCTTATCATCATTCACAGAAGGTGTGCAACTGCACGGAGCCGGTGGAGCAATACACCTGGCAGGATCGCAGGTACACATGAACTCAACAAGTGCGAGCTCATCATGGGGGCCAACATGGCTGACCACAGACAAGGTGGGAATGACACCCAGGGACGAGGGAGACGTGGAACTGGCCAAGAAGGGCATAGAACCACTGCAATCTTTCACCAAGAAAACAAAGACCACAGTACACAGGTTCGTCACACACGAACCAATGCCAAGATTCAAAGCATTCACTTCGGAAGGACACCTACCAAGCTCGGATCCACTGGGCGATCGTCTGGACACCAAACAGTGGTACAGGCTTTCCAGCACACCAGGTACAGTGGAGTACATGGAACAGAAAAATAGGATATCAGCCATAGAGAGCATCAGGCTTGGTCAGTTCCAGGCAGACTCGGAGAGATATCTCAAAGAGAAGATGGGCAATTCCACAAATGCTATCAAGGCA
>Ga0208814_1001412_pt1 | contig 11323 bp, 8 predicted proteins | sample MalvirAntarct_55_FD_184253 | JGI IMG/M metagenome (GOLD analysis project Ga0208814, IMG submission 184253) | Marine viral communities from the Global Malaspina Expedition - Malaspina viral metaG Antarct_55 (SPAdes) (version 2) | ecosystem: Environmental > Aquatic > Marine > Oceanic | place: South...
TGACCTTGAAAAGTTCCAGATATTGTAGGTCCTCCATAGATTCCGTTAACATCCCAATTAGCAGCTAGTTGTAAATTAGTCCTTGTTGTTCCTGTTGGAATGTATTGTTCTACTATTGGAATTTCTTCTACAGAACCAGCACCCGTTGCATTACCTAACATTACTTTACCTGTAACGTCTTGCATCTTATCGTAAGTAACTTTATCAGGCTGTATTGTAGTTGCTCCATTTACTGCTATTGCAACATCACCACTCATAGGTACTGATTTAGCTTCGTTGGAAGCATCACCTACAAAAACTTCTCCATTATTTAAAGTTGAAGTTCCACCACTACCGCCGTTTATTTTTATCCGAGTACCCATAATTTTATTACGTTAAATAAGTTATAATGATTGTACCAGACCCAGCATCATAAGCTATAGAATCTACAGTATCACCACCTGTAGCGTTAAATTCAATAGAAGTTCCATTAGGTATTGCTACTCCATTTATAGTGCAATCAGTTGACTGTACTAATAAAGCCACTCCTTTAACTCCCGAAGTAGTGTTTCCTGAAGTAGAAGAAATTATCTCAACAGAAGGTACTCTTGCTGTAGAAGTACCGCCTTGACCTATTTCTGTTAATAGTCTATTTCCTTTTTGTAATAAAAATTCTGTAGTATTTCTAGGATCTAAATTTCCCATAATAGCAATTTATTTAAGTTTAATTATACCGTAATTGCCATTGGATAAATTTCGTTTTCTTTTACAAAGTTCATAGCCTTCTCGACTACCTTCGTCATTTGTATTACCCTCTATACAAGAAGCAATACTTTCTTCTACTTTTTCTATTACACCAATGTGCCTTGCTCGACTATCAGATTTTCTAATAACCAAAAATAAATCCCCTAATTCGGGAACTACTTCTCCTTTATTTAACTGTTCAGGAGAATAATATGTTGCAGTAGTGCTATCTTTTATAGCATACTGTTTTGTTTCTTCACAAGACCATGACCATTTCATTACGTCTTTCATTTCTAACCCTAAAGATGCACAAGCATGATCTAAGGCAGTAGAAACAACTCCGTTGCACCAAGCTGCCCAATCTCCCTCATTACCCTTCATAAAGGCTCTAACCCAAGCTCCACTGTTAGGGTGTATCTCTGTAGGGTGTTCTGCACAAAACTGTTGCATGTATTGAACAAGTCTAAGCTTTATATCAACTTCTCCATTTACTTCTCTAAAAGCCCTTCTCATAGGTGCGACCAAACGTAGCCAAGTAGTCATATCTACTTGACCCGTCTGCTCTATACCTTTAATTGATTGAAACTCTTTTACAGCTAATGCTGTAGCCTTTCCATACCAATCATCTATGTCAACACGAGTATTAAATTTAGGAGTATGAAACCTATGTAGGTTCAGCCACTCTTGAACTTTTTTAGCCCAGCCATCTTTTTTAGTTCCAACCAACAATGTTTTCTTTGGAGGTTTTAACTCAAGCAAGTAATCAGTTCTATTTAATAACTCTTCCATTTATTACTTTGATAAAAAATCTACCATTATAGTAAAGCTTCTATTTTTTTGTGGATTAATATTTAAACCCTCAAATAAAACTTTATCTACTTTGTGTAATTCAATTTCAAGTGGAGCTTTTAAGTATTCAGTCATTTCACTTTCATACTTTTGTTCTTCATCTTCTCCTTTAAATACAAATCTATTTGGATTTCCGCCTGATTCTTCCTCAGTTAGTACTTTAATAGAACCGTCTTCGTTTTTCTCAACATACTTATTTAAAAGTTCTAGTTGATAGCTTCTATACTTTTTAGCAGAAGACTCAAACTTAGCTTCATTTTTTCCTAAAGCATAAAGCATTTTACCGTTTACTGTTGGTGTTGAATCTAACAAATCAATAATTGCTCTACCTAAAATTAATACAATTTCATTTGTTACTTCTTGTCCTTCTTGCACCAATTGTGCGTCTGCGATTAATTCCATTTTCTTTTTCTTTTAATAAAAATTGTTATATAGCTAAAATAGTAAAAAATTATTTTATAAGTTCAACTGTTCTTGTATAGTTCCATATTGAATCAGCAGCATTATTAACTCCTGATACAAATTGAAAACCTATTTTATTTGTAGTTAAATCAAAAGGAATAGTTTCATCAAAAGACATGATTCCATCTGTTACAGAACCATCATTACTTTCTAATTTCCAATAACCATAAATTTTATTAGAAGTTATATTTAAAGAATCTCTATAAAACTCATAAGTTAATAAATAAGAAGTTGCAGTTATAGTAGCTGATCCTGCAGCTAAAGTAATATCAACTAAATTATGATATGCAGTTTTAACACTTCCATCAAAACCAAAAATTCCTAATTTATATATAGCGGTTCCAGTTAAAGTAGATAGATTTCCTGAAGCAACGTTTTTTGTGCTAATAGATACTCTTACTCTAACACCATTACCTAAATAATTAGGAGTACCTGAATTAGGACTTAATTTAAAAGTATTAACGTTTTGCATAAAGGTATTCATTGAAAGTGCATTACCTCCTGACACCATTGCCGTATTCCACATTAATTTTCTTCCATTAGAAGAACCTGTAGGACATAATACATTTAAAATTTTTTGTATTATTGAATTTAAACCTTCACCATTAATTACGTTAAGACTAGAATTTTCAGTACAAGCTAAAGCAGAACCATCGTAATTAATGTTTCCTGTTAGTTGTGCATTTTTTGCATTGCTGTTTAAGTTATCTGTGCAATCACCAGCTCCATTGCATCCACATCCACAATCACTCATTATTTTCTGTTTTTAAAGTTATACATCTAAGTTTTTCTATATCATCACAAGTTAAACAGTCAAAAGTTGTAATCCAAAGTAATGCTTCTAATAATTCTGCATCTTTAGTCATTTCACTATAATGCTTACCAATTATTGCTCTCTTTGTAGATTCACAACTCTTCTTTGCTAACTTAGTATTTATGTCGCATTTAAGCTCGTCTAAGCAACAATCTACTACAGCTGGTGTAGTTATAACAGGATATGGTGTAATTGGTTCTATTGTTAATTTAGCCGAACTTGAACCCAAAGGTTTACCTCCGACACCTGAAGTCATGTCAATAGGAATGTGAATATCAACTTTGTCTCCTGATAATGGTTTAAATCTTTGTGTTGCATTTTGCTGTCTTATTGATATACCATCAACAGTTGATAAGCTAGCTTGATAAGTTGCTTGCCAAGTTCGATTAAACAAACCAATAGTTACATCAACAGGAAAATAAATGTTTTTTTTATAACTTAATTTAAAGAAATCTAAGCTATGAACCGAAATAGTATTTACATTTGAATTTTTTGTAAGTATTGCTAATACTTTATCTATATAAATAAAATTAAAAGCCTCTACAATTCCTTTATTTAATTCAGTATAACTAAGACTATCACTTGGATCATCTATATTAAATCTTTTTACTCTTATATCATTGTTAACACTAGTGTCTATATAAGCCCAATAAGCTACGCTTGAGCCTTCTGCAATCATTAAACCTAGAATACTAGTTCCTTTTGTTTTTACTGTTTGAACAGCTCCCGTTATTGGATTTGTTTTGTAAATACTATTACCAACTGAATAATAGTACATATCATCATAACTACTATAACTTAAAAAGTTAATTGCTTCATTTGTAGTAGTATATGAATTTAAAAAAATTGGAAATAGTGAATTTGGATTTCCCGCAACATTACTAGGTTCCTTGTTTAAATCTAATTGTGTAATACATAGAGTTGTATAAGAAATGGGAAGATCCAATGGGTTATACGAAGCTACTATTAAAAAATTTCTTTTTGTATCATAAGCAAAACAACGCTGTGCATAAGGATAACCATTATTAGTAAAATTAAAGTCTTTATCATACTCTGCTACACCAAAAGTAAGACCATAAGATTTTCCTGATTGTGTTTTAATAAAATAATATGGATTACCACTAGAAACAAAAGGTGCGCCATTAGGTATTTTTTTATGTAATACCCATTCGTTATCATTATTTTGTTTTAATAAATATGCTGAACCACCGCCAGCAGTATAAAAATATAAATATTCATTTTCAGAATCATCCCAAAAGATATCAGCCGATGCGCCTAAAGGATAAATATTATTATATTTATTTATTACAATTTCCTTAGACTTATACTTTTTAACTGTATCATATACATTAATACGAGTAAGTTTATACAATCCTAAATCACTTAGTCCTTGTAAAAAATTATTTAAAGTTATTGCGTAAGTTCCCATTTTATAATTTTACAGTTATACATCTGAGTAATTTTATTTCATCACAACTTAAACAGTCAAAGCTTGACATCCAAAGCAATATTTCTAATAATTGTAAATTATTATTTTTATTGTTCTTTGCTCTACCTACTATTACTTTGTTTGTATGATTACAACTGCTTGTAGCTAATTTAATATTTATATCACATTTAAGTTCGTCTAAACAGCAATTTATTATATTTTTTGTAGGTATAACAGGATATGGTACTACAGCATCTAGCTTTAATAAAAATGATGCAGGTTTGTTAAAAGGTGCAATAGCACCAGCTGGAGCGTTAAATGGAATATGAATATTTGATTCTTTTTTATCTAAAGGGTCAGAACCTATTGGGTTATTATGCACATTATAACTAAAATTAATATAACCAACGGTTACTGTTGCTGTTGCTCCTGTACCACCTCCACCATTAATAATTACTTGTGTTGGGTTTGAAAAACTTGAACTATTATTATAGCTTGCACCAGCATTAATTATAGTAATTGACTGTAACAATCCACCACTTACTTCTGCTGTTGCTGTAGCACCTGAACCTTGAGTAAAAGATATTGTTGGCGCTGAAGTATAACCACTACCACCATTAGTTACTGTAACATTAATTATTTCTCCACCGAGAATATTATAAGCACTGCCACTAGAATTATAAGCATTCTGTGTTACTTTAGTTGTATTATTAACACCAATGTAAGTGTTTTTATAAAAACTTATATCTTGAAAAAATTCATAATCATTATTTATTTCATTTTTCCATTTATCAGTTATAACTCTAACTAAAGGTTTACCAGGATTACTTACGTCTGCTGTATTTGCATAACTATTAGAAAATACTATAAGACCTTTACCAATATAAATAAAATAAAATGATAAACATTTTTTCAAATTTAATACCGCATTACCGTATATTGAAGTTGGATTATTTAATTCAAACCTTCCAATGACTACTTTTTGATATACACTATCTTCTATATAAGAATAAAATGCTTTATTCGAACCTTCTTCAATCATTAAACCAATAATTCCTACTCCTTTTGTTATTATTACTTCAGTAAGTCCTGTTGTTGGATTTGTTTTGACAATGTTATTACTTAAAGAATAATAATACATGTCATCATAAGAACTATAAGTTAAAAAACATGGTTTTAAATAACGAGGATTAGAACTATTAAAAATAGTTGTAAGATCAACTAAAAATATAGGGTCATATGATGGAGAATATTGTTGACCAACTACTTGTTTATTTATATCTAGTTGAGTTATACAATTTATAAAACTTCCATTTTGGTTACCACATACAATAAAATCTCTTTTTGAATCGTAACAAATACTAGTAGTTGCTGCATACGGGTAAACCCCAGGAATGACATTATAATCTTTATCATATAGCCCTATACCCGCGCCCATTGCAAATATTTCTCCTGAATTTGTTTGAACTATATTAGTTCCAGGACCAATAGTACCATTTTGTGTGTTGATTATATTTTTAATAAATGTCCATTTATTTGAACTATTTAATTTAAATAAACGACCTGAGCCACCACCCTGCCATGTTGCGTACCAATATTCTTTACTTTTTTTATTCCAAAAAATTGAAGAAATATTTTGAGTTGTATTAACAGTATTATCGGAATAGTATAGTTTAAGTTCTTGAGATTTAAACTCTATATTGTTTGCATATTTAAAAGCGTTTTCATAGGATTTTATATCCCTATTATAGGAAATAAAATTATTTAATGTAATAGAGTAAGTTCCCATTTTAGCAATCTAAACAAATATTAGTACAAATTTTATTAGCAGACTTAATTGTTTTGTTAGCACAATCACTTAATCCTTTTTCAAGTTGAGCTTTTGCTTGCTCTATTTTAGATTTAACTAACAATACTTTTTTTGTTAAGTCTTTACTACAATCACTACAAGAGTCATCTGCTAATTTAATTATAGCTTCTTTAACACATTTTTTAACATTACAATCAAACAATACACATTTATGTTTTCTTGCTACTTCTATGTTTGATTTATTATATACAATATAAGTAAACTCGTAAACACCATCTTGAAAATCAGGACCACTATTTCCTACAGGAGGCGTGCTTGTTCCATACAAATCAGTTATACCAAAGTCAAAAGAATTGTCTACTCCTAAACCATAAGCTGTTGGATCGTCAATCATTAATACAGTTATGTCTCCACTAAAACCTATGTTTAAATCAAGACCGTTATAAAGAACTCCTGGCTTTTTAGAAATAACTTTTATAGTATCTGTTCCTATTTTTTCCATGTACCAACCACTTGTTTGACAATTACCATTAGCAGTGTTTACTAAATTGTCAACAGTTGTTTCTGTACTAGTATGAAAAAGTGTATTAGATACTTCTACGCCACTTACATCTACTGTTATAGCACCTTCAGTACCACCTGTGATTTGAAATTTACCGTATGACTTAGTTGCGGGAACAAAGTCATTTACATTAATATCGTTATAAATTGTTCCGTCAGGAAACTTAACATTAAGTCTTGTTTTACCAATATCGTATTTAGTAATATTAGTTCCAATTCCATATCCGTCTGTACAGGCTACTGTTTCACAAGGTTCTGTTTCACAAGTTGTGTCAGAAAATTTATACTTGCTACAACAAGTAACTGTACTTATACTAAAATCTAATTTCATAATTATTTATTTGCTCTTTTATACATATTCTTACCTACAACCCATGGGTACAAAGGAGTACCTGTAACTTTAAAACTAGACTCTAATATTTTAGTCGTTGCTTTACCTACATCACCTTTAGCCATATATACAACACCATCTAAAACATCTTCTGCTAATGCAGTAACAGGTAGTTGTAAATTTTTCCTCCAAGGAGCATCGTCTAAGTTAGATGCAATATAATCAGAAATTAAACCAACTCCATAAAAGTTACCCATTACAGTGCTTAAAGATTTTCCACCAATAAAAGGTAAAATTTCATCATCATCATCAAAACCAGAGCCAAGAGTAAACTGTTTTAGTAAGTCAACAGCAACAATAGCAGCAGCAGATAAAATAGAAACATTTACAAATCTTCTTAAAAGTAAATTTGCATTTTGTTTAGTTGGTTCGTTATTATAGTCAACAACACCCTCAATTAATAACATCGCTAATTTACTACGGGCAGAACCAAACATAGTAAGCATTCTTGCAAAAGGATTAGGATTACTAGCTAATGCAGTTCTATTGTTTAAATCAAATGTAGGTTGTGAACCTTTTACAATTTCTTCTGTTCTCATTGCTACATGCTCATAATACTCCTCTTGTTTATTTTTACTTTTACTAACCATTAAAGTTCCATCTTTGTTAGCATAAGGACCGTTCTTGTCTTGTGCTTCAAGTTCTACAGCTTTCCATATAGAAGTAACAGTTGCAATGTCAAAAGCTTTAATACCAGACATCATAGCGTTTTTATCTATTTCTATATCTCCTTCTTTCCCGAAGATTTTTTTAATTTGTTTTCCAAATAATACTTTTATTCTTGAATTATTTAATCGTTTATCCATTAAAGTTTCTCCTAATTCTCTACTTATTGCACCCTCAAATCTTTCTTTTAGGATTGGAGAATACTCTAAAATAGCAGCATATGTAGGGTTGCTTGGGTCCATTTTCCATTCAACAGGAAATATGGTTGCACCTTCTCCCATTTTTTTTCTTCTTAATTGTTGAAATATTTCATTAGGCTTAATACCCGCTATCATTCCAATTCCCCAACCAGCACCTCTTAAATACTGAGCATCTATAAGATTTTCAGCAGCTATATAAGATACGGGTTGCTTAAACATTGTTGGTATATTTAAAGCTAAAACCGATTGACTAAAATTAGCTAATATTCTATTAACGCCTTTTGCAAAAGCACTTTGACCTTGGTCACTATATAAATTACTACTGTCTGTTAGTCTATTTACATTACCCTCTAAAGCTGATATTAAACCTTTTACTTCTTTATAATCTTTTCTATTTGGGTTTTTTTGCAATTCTTTTTGTAATCCACTTATTACTTTTTTAGCATTTTGTATTGGCAAGTTATATCCAATATAATTTGCTGTGCCATCAATGTAGCCATTAACTATTTGATAAGTATCACTAATCCTAATAGGTGATGTTTCATTTCCTTTTTTTGAAAACCTAGAACCTAAGAAATCTTCTTTTCTTAATTGCTGTCTTTCAGATAATTTATTTGACTCTCCATATCTAGTAGGAAAATAAAATTCTTCTTTATTTAATGATAGTCCTGTTTCGGCAATATGTGCTGCGTTTAATTCTTCAAACATACTGTCTAAAGACAAGTCAATTTGCTCAACTATTTCAGTAAATCTTTTATTATTTTTAACCTTATTATTAATTGCATCTATTTGTGGTTTTGCCAAAGTCATTCCAGTTTGTCTTTGAAATGAATTACTAGATATATTTCTATCTTTAATATTGTCTCCTAAAATAAAACCTGATACTTTGGCTTTACCGCTTTCTATCTGGTCTCTATTTTTCTTCATTCTTAAATTCAAATAAAGATTTATAAATTCTGATTCAGTTAATTGTAATTCGTCATTACTGTTCCCATAATTTATTGTTACAGTTTCAATATCATTTATAGAATTATCTTTATTATAAAAAAAAGAACCATCTATGTTTTCTTTTAAATCAGTTACTTTTTTAAAATAATCTCTAGCTTCTTCTTGTACTTTTAAAGTTCTGCTTCTAGCATTTTCAAACTCTTCGTAAGTTATTTTTTGTAAAACACTATCTGCTTTACCACTTAAAAATTTAGACTGTAATTTTGCATTACTTTGTTGTGTCATTAAAAAAGTTGCAATATTATTTATAATAGCGTTTAGTAGTTTGTTTCTACCAATAAAGCCTTTATTAAACCAGAGGTTTGCTCTTTTCTTACTTGTATCGTCTATATCTTTCTCTATTAATTTTAATACGGTTTCTAAATCTAATCTTGAGTTACCTAAAATGACTAAACTTTTGCTCTCTTGTTCTGCCCTGTAAGTTCTTTTTTTGATTTCAATAAATTTATTAGCTAACTCAATACCTTTTTCTTGTATTCTTACATGCTTTCGATTATTAGCATCCATGCTATTAGATCCGTCAATTCTTTTCCAAGGAAAACTATCTACTCCTATACCATCTTTTCCTTTATTTAACTCAGCTAAATAAAACAAAGAATAAAGAGTAATTGGATCTGATTGTTCACTCTTAGTTTTCATGATTTCCATTAATCTTTCTAAGTCTTCGTTTTCATCTAACCCAGTAATATTTTTATAATTACCGCTAGAGTCTTTATCATTTGCTATAAGATTTTTTATACTATCTCTATATGCGTCTTTTAAAACATTTATATCATAGTTATAGTTTTCCTGTGAATAGTTTTCTAAATCATTAGAATTAGCTAAAAGAGTTCCTATGTCTTTCTTTTTAGTTAAGTTGGAAAAACTTTGATTTAAAATATAATTCTTTTCTACTTTACCATTTTCTGTTATTTCATCTTTTTCAAAAGAATAAAGACTTTCAATTTTATTAGCTAATTGTGGTGACTCTGTGTATGAAGACAAAGTTCTTTTGTAAGCAGCTTTTTGATAATTAACTATATCTGTTCCTTTACTAGGACTTTTAGATAAAACTTTATTCTCTCTAAAGGCTTTGTATAATTCATATTTAATATTAGGCGCACCCGCTATTTGTCTAATCTTCCAAAACCTGTTAATCCATTTTTTAAATCCAGGCGCAGTATATTGTTCTGCATAGTATTTACCAATCTTTTCAACTAACTTTTCTTCTCCATATTTCTCAATAGCTTTTTTTACTATTGGTGCATTACGATACATGTCTACATAAATATGTGCATACTCGTGTGGTGGAGTTTCTAAGTAAGCGTCATTAGCCCAAGCTACCATAGAGTGTAAGCCGTTTCTAATGCTCATACCTTTATCGCCAGGTTCTAATGGTACAAAAGTACCGTCTTCTTTTATAACGCCCCCCTTGTTGATTACAAAGTCAGGAAATGTTTTCTTTAATTGATTAATAATTTCAGATGAAGCTGATGGGTTTTTGTTCATCTCTTGTAAAGTAGAGTTTTGCGGAATTATTTCAGTATCAGCAACACTCTCTTGAACTTTAGGTTTGTCTATTATAGTAGGTATTTCATTATTGTTCTCAGCAAATATTTGCCAAGCTTTGTTTTCACCATGCTTATTTACTAAGGCAATCCAATCAGGACTGTTTATGTTAGGACAACTCATATTATTAATTTAGTTATTTACTACATTCATTTTTTAGTTCTATACCTTCTTCTATATTAACGGTTTCAGCGTTATTAAATAAAGTGTAATCTTCTTTTCTTTCTGCAGCAAAAGATTTAACCTCTACTACTTCACTATTTTCACTTCCTTTTATTTCTTTAAACTGATACAAAGTTTCATCTCCATCTATTTTAAATCTAACACCTTCTTTACCTTTGATAATATTTGATGCTCCGTATTGGTTAACATTATAAGCAAATGTATTTTTACCTTGTTCTTCAAGTTTTGTAGTTTTTTTATATTGCTTTACAGGATAGTTTAAATCATTGTAAGATTGTGCAAGTCTAAAATCTTTTAATTTGTAAATCTTTTTTTCTTTTTCTCCAATGCTTTTAATATTACTAATTTCTTTTAAATAATCTAATGTAAACTCATTTGGCATTATTGAAATAATACTACCTAATTTACTACTTAATCCAAACTTTAATAATTGATAAGCTAAGAATCTATTTTGAACTTCGTATGGAAGTTTTTTAAAATCTCTTTTTGCAATTTGTTTTTGTGTTGTAGTTAAATATCTAACGTCTTCTTTTCCGCTTAGTACATTAGTAGTTTCTTTTGTTGCTTTGTCTGTTTGTACTCTAACCTGTAAGAGTTGTAAGAATTTATTATTAGCTAATATATTACTTTCTATTAGTTCGTCGTTTTTAATTTGTTTGTATTGTGAAAAATTATTAAT
>Ga0208814_1001413_pt1 | contig 11320 bp, 8 predicted proteins | sample MalvirAntarct_55_FD_184253 | JGI IMG/M metagenome (GOLD analysis project Ga0208814, IMG submission 184253) | Marine viral communities from the Global Malaspina Expedition - Malaspina viral metaG Antarct_55 (SPAdes) (version 2) | ecosystem: Environmental > Aquatic > Marine > Oceanic | place: South...
GACAGCTAAACTGTATACAGACAACCATAAAGCATCTGTTACTAAATGGTTAGCTGATAATGAAATTGGTAAATACATAATGATTCAATTCTCTGGTGGTCAACCTCAAATGGGTTTTAATGCCAGTAATCAATACACAAATATTAATCCCAATAGAAATTACCAACCTTACCTTGCTCAACAAGTAGTTAATATGTTAAGAGAAGAGTATAAAGATACAACAATAATTAACTGTGTTTTACCTAATGAGCCACATTATAATGGCACTATTAGATGTGATTTACACTGGACCCAGTTACATGAAATGTTAAAAGGATCTGAAGGATTTGTTGCTATAGATAGTTGCCTACAACACTTTTCACCCTCAGCTAAAGCTTATGGGGTTGTTGTTTGGGGTAGTACCCGTTGGACACAATTTGGTTATTCACACAACAAAAACCTACAGTTTCACATGGGAAATGAGTGGGATGAGGCTAAATATAACGATAGCGATCCTAGAAATAACATGGTAGAACCAAAAATAATTCTTGATGAATTTAAAAAACTTGATACAACTAAACCCGTTGCATGCGCAACAGAATAAGGAGAAAATAATATGAGTGAAGACGTAAAAACTGCAGAAGATATAGCACAAGATTACACAGCTATGGGACATTCAGTAACTTTAATTAATGAAGTTATTGCTGGAACACAAATGGCAGACAATGAAGCTGCTGATAGACAATCAGCTGTTGACAGAAATGTTGAACATTTAGAGCTTATGGTTGCTAAAGATTACTGGACTACTGAAAGTATGACAGCATCTAATTCTGCAATTACTGCTGGTAAAGCATACACGGCGTAAATGCCATGTTACAAAAAATAGATTTTGCACCAGGGTTCAATAAACAAGTTACTTCTGTTGGAGGTGAGGGACAATGGACAAATGGTGACAATGTTAGATTTAGATATGGTTATCCAGAAAAAATAGGGGGTTGGTCACAATTAGGTTCAACTAGTCTTACAGGTAGAAATACAGCTATACATCATTTTGTAAATACCGCAGGTATAAAATATGCCGGTTTAGGTACTAATAGAATTTTGTATGTGTATTCAGGTGGTATTTTTTATGATGTACACCCTATTAAAACTACAACATCTTTATCTAATTGTTTTACTACAACTAACGGATCAGCAATTGTTACAATAACTTTTGCATCACCACATAATATAAATAAACTAGACATTATATTATTAGATAATTTTCAAGGTATAACAGGATCTAATTTTAATTCACAACAATTTGATTTAAATAAATTTCAAGTATTAAGTACACCTACAACTACTACATTAACTATCGAGGTTGATACAACTGAAACTGGATCAGGTGCTACAACAGCCGGTAGTGTAAGAGTACAACATTATTACCCTGTAGGACCGGCAGTTGAAGTTGCCTCAACAGGTTGGGGTTTAGGTCAATGGGGTGGTACACAATCAGGACAGTTTACATCTACACTTTCATCAGGAATTAATTCATCAGTTACAAGTTTAACACTAGCAAATTCAACAGCTTTTGGTTCATCAGGTACAGTATTAGTGGGCAGTGAATTAATTACATTTACTTCTAATAGTAACAATGTTTTATCAGGTTTAACAAGAGGAGCTAAAGGCACAACAGCTGCATCACACTCTAGTAGTGCAACGGTAACAAATGCATCTAGTTTTTTTGCATGGAATGGAACAACTTCCGGAGACATTACAACAGATCCAGGTTTATGGTCTTTAGACAATCTTGGTAATACTTTACTTGCAACAATATTTAATGGTGAAACATTTACATGGAATTCAAATGCAACTAATGCAACAGGAGTAAGAGCAGTAAGAGCACCAGGTACTCCAACAGCATCACGTGATATGTTAGTATCAACACCTGACAGACACTTATTATTTTTTGGAACAGAAACTACTATTGGTACAAAATCTACACAAGATGAAATGTTTATAAGATTTTCTTCTCAAGAAGACATAACAGATTATATACCTACAGCAACCAACAGTGCCGGTACACAAAGATTGGCAGATGGATCACGGATCGTTGGAGTGTTAAGAGGTAGAAACGCAATATACGTTTGGACTGATACAGCATTATTTCTTATGAGATTTGTTGGAGCACCTTTTACATTTGCTTTTGAACAAGTTGGTACTAACTGTGGATTGATTGGTAAAAATGCATGTGTTGAAGTTGATGGTACAGCGTATTGGATGTCAGAAAATGGTTTTTTTAGATATGGTGGAACACTAGAATCTTTACCTTGTCTAGTTGAAGATTTTGTTTATGATGATATAAATACAATTCCTAAACAACATATCAATGCAGGTTTAAATAATTTGTTTGGTGAAATTAGTTGGTTCTATCCTAATTCAGGGTCAGGTGTAGTTAATAGAGTTGTAACATATAATTATATTGATTCAACACCTGAAAGACCTATTTGGACTACAGGTACATTAGATAGAACAGCTTGGTCTGATTCTGCTGTGTTTGATAAACCTCATGCTTCACAATATGATGCAAGCACTGATGTTGTAAGCACAAGCACAACTTATGTTCACGGTAATACAGAAGGTTCTTCTATATATTATGAACATGAAACAGGTTTAGATCAAATTAAAGAAGGTCAAACTTCTGCAATAACTGCTAATATATCTTCTGGAGATTTTGACATAGGTATGACTGAAGGGGGTGGAGCAGACCTTAGAGGAGATGGAGAATATATGATGAAAATAAGAAGAGTATTGCCTGATTTTTTAACTCAAACAGGAGACACAAGGATTACTTTAAACCTTAAAGATTTTCCAAATGATACAGTAGCAGGTTCTTCTTTAGGTCCATTTACTGTAAATAATTCTACACAAAAAATTGATACAAGAGCTAGAGCTAGATCTATATCTTTACAAGTATCTAATACAAGCACTGGTCAATTTTGGAAACTAGGTACATTTAGATTAGATATACAACCGGATGGTAGAAGATAATGACATTAGATGAATTAAAACAACTTTATCAAACAACTGATTTTGGTAATGATGCAAAATATAGTGGGCCTATTAACCCTCTACCAAAAGAAGAAACAGGAATAGGTGAAATATTACTTCCTTCAATAATAGATAACAATGACGGAAATAATGGGATTACTACTCTTCCACTACCTCCAGAAAATAATAATTTTGAAGATTATTTAATTGATGAAGGAATTGGCGTGCAAGCAGAACCAGGTGCACCTATATCAGCACCAGGAGAAGGTATGCTGACACAACAAGCTATAGATGAATTAGCTGATTATCCACTTAACACATCTTATGGTGTGGGTGGTGCCGATGGTATTGCAAGTATAGCAACACAACAAGGTGATTATGATATTTTTGGAAATAAAATTAAAGAAGAAGCACAAAACGATACAAATATTTCAAATTTAATGAACATGGGTTTATTTGAACAAGCTAAAGAGTACACAAAAAAAAATTATGGTTACATGGTAATGAATTCAATATTTCCTGGTTCTGGATTTGTTGCTAAAGAATTTGTTCAAAAGAAAAAAGAAAAAGAAGCAGCACAAAAGATTAAAGATGATGCAGCACAAAAAATTAAAGATGATGCAGCACAAAAGATTAAAGATGATGCAGCACAAAAAATTAAAGATGATGCAGCACAAAAACAAAAAGAGAAAACTTTTAGAGAAAAACAAAAAGAAGAAAGTGACAGACAAAAACAAATAACAAAACAACAACAAGATGAAGCAAGAAGAAATAATGAAGCTGCAACAAAAAAAGCAGCAAAAGATTTAGCAGACAGACAAGCTGCAAAAAGAGATGAAGCAAGAAGAAATAATGAAGCTGCAACAAAAAAAGCAGCAAAAGATTTAGCAGACAGACAAGCTGCAAAAAGAAGAGAGGATAGAAGAGGTAACGGCGGAAGCGGTAACGGCGGAAGCGGTAACGGCGGTTCCAAAGATAATAATAGTCCTGGTGGAGGAGGTTCATATTGTTTCGATCCAAGCACTCTTATTCAAATGGCTGATGGTTCAACTAAACAAATTAAAAATATTCAATTGGGTGATGCTACTAAAGGCGGAGAAGTTACAGGTGTATTCCAATTTAAAGCAGCTGATGAAATTCATGACTACAAAGGTGTTACTGTTGCAGGTAGTCACTATGTTAAAGAAGATGGTAAATTTATTATGGTTAAAGATAGCCCGCTGTCCGTTAAGATCAATAAGATACCAGTAGTTTATTCTCTAGATACAAGTGGTAGAAGAATCTTTATTAAAGATATTGAGTTCGCTGATTACAATGGTGATGGTGTAGCTAAAAATTTCTTAACAAATGCTGGTGTTGATTTATCTGGATTTGACAAAGAAGTATTAAGACAAGTAGAAAACAGGTTAATTTAATGGCTAGAATTACACAAGTACTTACAAATCCAAAAAAAGAATATCAACAGAATGTGGCAGAATCATTAAACAGAGATCTACAGGCTGTAATACAAAAATTAAATTCAACATATCAACAAGATTTAAAAGATGAAGTAGAATCTTTTAATTTTTTTATAAATTAATGGCAAACTTATTTGTAAACAAAAAGGTAGATCTAACAAGCACGTCAGCTACGACATTATATACAGTGCCGTCAGCTTCAACAGCTGTAATAAAATCTATATTAGTGTCAGAAGATTCAGGTAACGCTGATACTATAACTATAACAGTTACAGACACAGCTAGTGCTGTATTTAGCTTGTTTAAAACCAAAGCTATTGGAGCAAATGCTACGGTAGAATTACTAACAGGACCCCTTGTAGTACAGGAGAGTGAAGTTATAAAAGTGACAGCCGCCACTGCTAATCGATTACATGTGGTGTTATCTTCATTAGAAATTAAACCAAGACAAGTAACATCATAGGTTGATTTATATGATAAAAAATAGTATTATTAACAATTCAGGTTTAATTCCTGCCTCTAACAAATCAATATAAAAAATTATGATAGATCAAGAAGGAATTACATCGTTAGAATTAGAAAAAGGTGCACCAAATATTACCTATTCAGGTAATGAAGGTCCTAGCTCACCTCAACAAGAAATTATAAAAGCAGGCATACCTGAAGATCTTACAATGGAAATGGCTTTTGAAGTATTTATGAAATCCGAAGGTCGTGCACCAAGAGACATACCGGAATTATTAGAGTTTTTTAAAAATAGACCTTTATCAGAAGGACCACCTTTACCAAACGATCCAACAGAACCAGTTAATCCTTTTGGACCACAACCAATAGGACCAGTAATACCCAACAGAGAGATGGCTGCCTTTGGTGGTATCATGGGCCTTGATCAAAGAAGACAGTACGGTTTAGGTAGTAAATTTAAAAAAATGTTAAATAAAGTAACAAGCCCATTTACAAAGGTTGCAAAAAAATTAATGCCAAAAGAATTGGCACCTTACGCAAGAATGGCTTCACCTTTTGTTGGGGGTCCTTTAGGAACATTATTATATGCAGCAGGAACAGCAAAACAAAAAGGTAAATTTAATATTGGAGATTTAGCTGCAATGGCTGCACCTTATGCAGCAAAAAAATTTAGTTACACACCGGGACAAGGAATTAGATCTGTAGGTTTTAATCAAGCTGATGCAGCAAGAGAAGGTGCGATGGGTTTTGGTGATACTTTTAGAAGTAAAGTTCCTTATGGAGAAAAAATTTCTAATAAATTATTTGGTGATCCTAGTGGAGATTATATGGATTTATCAGGTGATAAAGCAGCGTTAGGAGATGCCTCAGGTTTCTTTGGTGTTGATGGACAAATTTTAGATCTTACAAATTCGGGAACTGGAATTTTAGATACTAAATTAGGGTCTATGGCATTTGGAACACCGGGTAAAAAAGAAATTAAAACAAGCATGTTAAAACTTGGATCATGGGGCGTGGGTATTGTATCAGGAATACAAGCTGGTAAGTATGCAGATGAATTTGAAGCAGCTCAAGCAGCGGAACAAGCTCTTATAAACGAAGATGAACAAGCAACACAAGCAGAAGTAGATGCAGCAAGAGCATGGGCAATAGAAACATTCGGTAGTATGAATGTTTACAATCCAGATTTAGCTGAAGGTGGTAGAATAAACAGAGCTATGGGTGGTGAATTTAATATGCCTCCAGCAGGTTTATCATCACTACAAACACAAATATCAGATGTTACACCACAAGGAATGGAACTTGACTTACGTAGTGGAGGGTTTATACCTATAGGAAAAGCAGAAAAAGCTGATGACGTTCCAGCAAGAGTCAGCAAAAATGAATTCGTATTTACAGCAGACGCTGTAAAAGCTGCAGGTGGTGGAAGTGTAAACGAAGGCGCTAAAAAAATGTACGACACAATGAAAAGATTGGAATCACAGGTAGTATAATGGCTGAAACTATAACTAATATAAATAAACCAGCACCGATATTTGAAGAAGGTGCAAAAAAATATTTAGCAGAATTAACAGGACAAACAGATTATAAAAAAGCGCTTGATACTTCTAAATTTGCTCCAGGTGTAGCAAAACAAAATACATTAGCACAAGCAATGCAACAACAGGCGGCACAACAAGCCGGTCTGGGAACTTTATCTTTTAACAGTCAAGGTGCAATTAGTGGTACATCAGGTGCAACAGGTATCGGTGGCTATCAACCTTATTTAACATCAGCTGCAAGTCAAGCAGGAACAGCTGGAACTACATTAGGAAATGTAAGAGGACAATTAACTGGTGCACAAACAGCAGCAGGATTATCACAACCTTTATTAACACAAGCGGGTCAAGATATTGGGACAGCAGCTGGTACATTAGGGGGTGTATCACCTTTTATATCTGCAGCAGGAACTGGATTAGGTCAAGCTGGAACTACTTTAGGTGGAACAGCAGGTTATTTATCAGGTGCAGCAGGATTAACTGGACCAATGAGTTCTACTCAAAGACAAGCATATGAAAGTCCTTACCAAACTCAAGTAAGACAAGCCACATTAGGTGAGTACGATGCTCAAGCAGCAGCTCAAAGATCAGCAGTAACACAACAAGCTGGTTTAGGAACTGTTGGTAATTTAGATTCAGGTAGATTTGGTGTACAACTAGGTGCATTTGATGCACAAAGACAAAGAGATAGAGCTTTACTAGATGCACAATTAAATCAACAAGGTTTTAATCAAGCTCAAGGTGCAAGACAACAAGATATGTCAAATCAAATGGGTTTAGCTAGTGCACAACAACAATTTGCAGCAGGACAAGCGGGACTTGCTGGACAACAATTAGGTTTAGGTCAAGCAACTTCAGGACTTGCTCAACAACAAGCAGGACTTGGAAGTCAAAGACAACAATTAGCGGCATCACAACAACAATTAGCTGGAACTAATTTAGGTTTAGGAAGCGCAGAACAACAACTTGCTCAACAACAATTAGGTTTAGGTCAATATTATGGTAACCTTGCACAACTACAACCACAATTAGCAGGACAAAACCTTGCTATAGGTCAGAGTTTAGCAGGTGGAGATTTACAATACAGACAAGCAGTAGACGATGCTGCAAGACAAGCTAATCAAATGGCTCAGTACGAACCACTACAAAGACTAGATAGATTTGGTCAAGGATTAACAGGTGTTATGGGTGGATTAGGTTCTGTTCAAACACAAACTAATACAGGTGGCTCAGCAGCACCAAGTCCTTTTGGTAGCGCAGTAAATTCAGGCATTGGCGCATTTACAATGGGCAAACTATTTGGAATGGGTTAATGGATTATAAAGTAATGAAAAGACCGATGTTTAAAATGGGTGGACCAACTTCTGGTGGCACTGGTATTACATCTGGTTTAGAAACACCTAGACAAAATTTTTCATATGGTACTTCAGCAGAAGCTATTGCAGCTATTCCAGGAATGTTTGAAAAAACAATGGCAGGATTAGAAGATAGAAGATCTGCATTAGGACCAATGGCACTTTTACGGGCAGCACAATCAGGAGCTTTTAGTGGTGTTCAAGGTTTTGGTGATCTTGCAATGGCTGCAGGTAGTCCTGAATTTTTAGGTGCAGGGTTTCAAGGTTTAGAAGCAGGTCAAAAATTAGATACACAAATAGATGCACTGGGTTTAAAAGAAGCAACTACAATGGCAAAATTGTTAAAACCTTCTAGTGGTGGATTTTCTACAAGATTAAAATCACAAGCAGCAGTTAAAAGAATTCAAGAAACAATTAATGGATTAAAAAGTAAACTTGTTGGAGAAATAGATGAACAAAAAATTGCTACAATTAAATCACAAATAGGTGATTTAAATCAACAGATGAGAGTATTTATATCTGGAGATGGTGTAAGACAAGAAGCAATAAATGCATTGTTATCAACTGCAAAAGCAGCAGGGGATGATCCTGATTTAAGTGAAGAAGCTATTCAAGAAATGATAAAAATTATTCAAGGTTATTCTGATGGTGGTAGAATTAATAAAGCAATGGGTGGTGGATTTGACATGGGCCAAGAACAGCCTATGCAAGCAGCACAGACCATGGCTCCCGAACCAGAGATGATGCCACAAGGTGGTGGACAAGATATGGGTCAAGATCCATTTACAATTTTAAGAACAAGATTACCCGATGAGATACCAGATGATGTAGTATCCCTTATAGCTTACAACAAAGCAGCATTTCAAGATTTTGCTAATTTACAAGATCAAGATGATGTTGATTTATTTAATCAAAAATATAATGTACAGTTGGTCGTAGATTTGGCCTCTAGATAAGGAGGAGCATGGCTGAAAATTTTTTTACAGAATTAAAAGACAAGTTTCAAGAGACAGATTTATATAAAAGTATTTACGATGCAACAGCTGGTGAAAATACTTATAGTTACGATAATAAAAATACTCCAAAAGCAGAACTGTCCAATGCTGATAGATCTTTTGTTGATGACCTTCCTGCTGAAGTACAACTAGATATAGATCGTTATTTAGATATATTTAGAAATGATCCCTCACCTGTATACAAACACATTGAAGAAATAAAAGAAAAAGGTACTTCAACTTTATTAGAAAATGTAGATTTTGTAAGGGAAAACGCTAGCGATAAATTTGATAACATGCGTTATTCAGATTTTTTAACTTTTGGAAAAAGCAGTTTTGATTTAGCATTTGACAGAGGAACCGAAGGAGCTAAAGAACTTAAAAAAGGTATCTTAGGTAATCCGGTTGTTGAAACTGTAACGGGTGTAGGTCATGGTTTATACACAGCAGTAAGAGGGACAAGTGAACTTGTTGCATCCTTATCTGATTTATATTTAGATACAGATTATTTAAAAGCCGTTGAAGAAGTATTACCTCAAGTTAATTTAACAGATTTATTAGAAAACCCTGAACCAGCGTTTGCACAGTTTGTGTCTTTACTAACACAGTATGGTACACCTGTTGGTATAGCACAAAAGATTGCAAAAAAAGTAATAGGTAAAGCAACTAAAACTGCATTAGGTAAAAAAGCAGCACAAAGTGCATTGGCTACATCAGCCGTTGGTAAAGGTGTAACTAACGTTGCAAAATTTGGAGGTTACTGGGCACTACCTGTTGGTCTTTCTGACGCTACAGTATCAGCATCTGGACAAGAAACACTTGGTGGAATTTTTGGTAAAACAGAAGAAGAAGGAGGTAACTGGTTACAACAAACTATGCTTGCAACCGAACCTGAATCTTTAGAAGGTTTAGATGGAAATGAAAGAGCTGCTGCAATACTTAGAAACAAATTAAAATTTGGTATTGAGGGTTCAACATTTATGGGTGCATTAAAATTAGTTGGACCCACACTAAAATTTGGTGCAACAGGATCAAGTGTTATATTAAACAATGCTGTGGGACCTTTGTTAACTGGCGCTAGTAAAGTAGTTGGTAGCAAACCAGTAATGAAAGCATTACAAAAAACTAATCAACTTATGGATATAAGTTTAGAAAAATTAGGTGTTCCTGATTTTAATTTATGGAAATTTTCATCTGCAAGAGACTACAGTGGTTTTAATAGTGTAATGCCTTCTATTAGAAGTGCGTTAGAAGGAGCATTATCTAAGGTTATGTCTGGTGGTAAATTTGGACCACAAGCTTCATCGGAATTAAAAAAAATAGATCAACTAAATAGATCGGTTAAAAAAGAATTTGATATATTTGCAAAAGATTTAGATCAACAGATGTATAAATTAAATAAAGCTGGTTTTACTGATATACTTATGGGTACCGAAACAGCTGCTGGTGCATTAAAACATTGGAACGATGTTTTAAAATATATGAGAGGTGAGATAAAATTAAACGTATTACCTGACCCATTACAAGATTCAGCATTTATAATTAGAGATTTGATTGATGAGCAAATGAAAGCACTACAACCTATTTTAAAAAATTCAAATGTTAAAGATGATATTATAAAAAACATGGGTAAATATCTACACACAAGTTATGAGATATTTAAAAACTCTAAATTTACAGCTGCAAAACCTGTGTATGATAAAGCAGTAAATTATTTTGCAAAACTTATGCAATCTATGCCTGACTACAAAGGGATGAGTCCTAAACAATTATCAATACAAGCAAGACTGGCTGTAGAAAACATGATGACTATCGGTAGAGGTGAAGGAACAACTGCTAATCAAAGGTTAAAAGCCATTGTTAATTTTGCTGAAGAATTTACTCCTAAAAATACATTTAAAAAATTTTATTCTAATGAGAGGTTACTACCCGATGAGATAGCAGATTTATTAGGAGCAACAAAAGATCCTAAAAAAATAATATTAGATACAATTGTAGAAAATGCTCACGTTACAAATACTTTTAAATCATATAAAGAGATGGCTGATTTTGGTATGGGTAATCTGTTTTTTGCAAACAGATTAGAATATGGAAAATTTATTGAAAAAAATGGTATTGTAAATGCTAGAGGACTTGTTCCTATAAAAATTAAACCTGGTTATCATATAGATATGCAAGGTTTATTTAAAAATAAAGACGGCACAATGATGGAAACGTTGCCGGAAATATCTAAAGCTATGTCAGACACTACATTAATGATGGACACATTATTAAAATTACCTATGATGAAAGGTTTATTAGCTATGAAAGCTGCAGTACAAATGAACAAAACCGTACTAAGTTTACAGACACAGATGCGTAACATAACAACCGCTGCCATGTTTGCAACAGCGAATGGACATATCGGTGTTGGCGCAAGTGTTATGGATAATTTTAGAATGTTTACAGATGATTTACTTGGTAAAACAAAAGATCCACAAGCATTAAGAAAAGCATTA
>Ga0208814_1001415_pt1 | contig 11315 bp, 9 predicted proteins | sample MalvirAntarct_55_FD_184253 | JGI IMG/M metagenome (GOLD analysis project Ga0208814, IMG submission 184253) | Marine viral communities from the Global Malaspina Expedition - Malaspina viral metaG Antarct_55 (SPAdes) (version 2) | ecosystem: Environmental > Aquatic > Marine > Oceanic | place: South...
GAGTTCTCTGGGGTCTCACAGTCCCAAGCGATCAACCTATCAAGCTACACGCTGAAACTGAGCAACGTATCGAATGATATAGCAGTAGGTTACACACAGACTAACTACCGAGGTCATGAGGCTATTATTTACCTAGCTATCATCGTCGATGGGGCTGTCGTAGGAACCCCTACAGTAATTTACAAGGGAACTCTAGACACATTCGGAGTTAAGGAAACAAAAACAGCATCCGCACTGACACTTAAGCTGACATCTCACTGGGCCAATTACAACCAGAAAGGCGGACGCTATACAAGTGATTCCGTACAGCAAGGTCTATACACAGGCGACAACATATTTAAGTTTGCCCACGAAGAGAGTTCAGATTCTCTAGGATGGGGCAAAGCAACCTAGGAGTAATTTATGGCTATATCAGCATTAGCATGGGCAGTCATTGCCGTAGTGGCCTCTACTGCCATATCAGTAGCAATGGCTATTAAACAAAAGCAAGAAATGGAGGACGCGCAGTCCGGCCTGCTGATCCAGAAACAAGGCGGAACGCATCCTATACCAATAGTGTATGGTAAGCGTAGGATAGCACCGACAAAAGTATGGGAAGACATTTCGACTCTAAGACTCCCCGTCTCTAGTCCCGCAACTAGTGCCGATTCTCACTTCGTACATCAAGAGGAGGCGACTTATAAGTCATCGCACAGTAATAAAAACTTCCTACATAGAATAGATGTTTATTGCCAAGGTCCAATATCGCTTATTAGTAACATAGAAGTCGATGACGACCCCGTAAACACTCATAAGCGGTTCACCCAGACAGCTAAAAATCGACCTATCTTCAGAGCCTTAAACAAGCACGGGTCTGAAAGTCAGACAATGTTTAGTGAACTGTCGACAGGGTTCGGGGGAATAACGCAATCAATGAAGGGTAACGGTGTGGCGTGGGCTTGGAATAGCTTTCTATACGCTAAGGATGACCCACAGTATTATGGTAACCCACAGGTGACCGCCTTAGTAACGGGACTACTTGTATGGGACCCTCGGGTTAACCCTAACGACCCAAGTATAAAAGCATGGTCAGATAACCCCTCCCTAATCCTGTTGGACTACCTCACGGCGGCCTACGGTAAGGGCTTGGCTGTATTGGACCTCGATATACCTAGCTTTATAAGTGCGGCTAACGAGTGCGATGTGGTTGTTGCACTATAACGAGTGCGATGTGGTTGTTGCACTACCTAACCAAACTGTTTTTGGAAGTGTACAGATAGTCTATAACAGAGAAACTGGCGAGTATGATGTCGTAAGTGTGGGCGAGACTAACCCTAACGGGAATACAGTAACTAGTCAGAAGCGGTTCACATGCAACATCGCGCTACAACCTGATGTTGATAGTAAGGATAATGTCGCGGAGATCTTAAAGACCTTTAAAGGGTCTCTACCCTATATTAATGGTCAGTATGTTCTTAGTATGGAATTAGCAGACACCGCTGTCATGGCCTTCGATGATACCAATATACTAGATGGAGTGTCTCTAAGCTACGGTGATAGGTCTAAGCGTTTGAATCAAGTTACTGTTAAGTTTCCAAACGCCATCAAAGGATACAAGGAAGACGCAGTTACGTGGCCTGTCTCAACCAATGCTTTATACACAACACTACTAGCTGAGGACTCTGGTGAGAAGCTCACTACTGAAGCAAAGTTATCAGGTGTAACTAACTACTCACAGGCTGAAGATCTAGCCGAGTTTATGGTTAGGGACAGCCGTAACCAACAGGTCGTAACATTTAAGACTCAGCCTCTTGCTATGCAACTAGAGCCTAACGACATTATTACAGTCACGACCGATGCCCTTGATTATACCGACAAACCTTACAGGGTCCGAGAGGTTAAACTGGGCAGTGATTTAACTGTATCAATCGTCGCGCAGGAGTACGACCCTACGGTCTACCCTTGGTATGATGGTGAGCCTGAGCCAGCTCCAGAGTTTATTGGTAGCTCTATATTTGATACACCTAGTGCTGTCACAGGCCTGTCACTTACCGCAGGAACGATCCAGAACACAGACGGTACGTCTTCGTCAAGTATTGGTGTAGCGTGGTCAGAGATTGAATCTGATACAGGTGAGGTCGATATTATATACGTAGGACATAAGCTGACTAGTGCCGCCAACTACAACTGGGCTACTGTAAAGTCCGGAGATGAGTCTGATAGTATAACTACATACACTATAGCAGGTGTGGCTGATGGTCAGACCTACGACGTATTAATACGCTACAGGAACATGGTCGGTAGGTACTCCCCTGACACAAGTTCCAGTATAGCTATTGGTGCTGTGTCTACAGTAGTCAACACTCTTAGCGCAGATGCGGCACAGTCGGCATTAGATCTAGAGGAGCTGATACTAGAAGCTGAGACTCAGGAAGACACAATTAACGAGATATCTGAGACTTTACTTGATCTTGCGCTGACGGCAGGTGCAACCCTAGGTAAGATTAACGATGCCGGTATAGTTGTTAACCCTGACGATGGGACGGTAGTTATCTCAGCGGTTGAGAGTTTACGTGACGAGACCTCGGTAACTTCTACAAATCTAGGTATTAGATTAGATGCGGCTGAGGGCGAGATAGTTCTAAAGGCCTCCCAGTCATTCGTTAATGACGCAATCGCGGCGGCAACCCTTCCCGAGGCTACGCTCGACAGTCTTACAGATCTACAGCTACAGGTTAATAATGTCGAGATAGATCTAAACGCGGCTGAGGGTTCACTGCTTCTTAAAGCAGACACAACCACGGTTGATGGTCTTCAGGTCAGCTATGACCAGACTGTTATTGATGTTGATGCATTGGAGAACGCTATAACTCTTAAGACTGACAGTACGGACTTTGATGCGATATCGACAAGAGTTAATACTGCTGAAGTTGTACTAGAGTCTCTAGACGCTCCTAGTATCGCACTTACTGTTCGTAGTGTACGTGGAATCCACGAAGAGCTTGATCTTGCTGATGAGGCTAGACTGGCTGACCTACTACTGGCCTATAATGACCGCGAAGCTATAACTACAGATATAGCAGTAGCGACTATCGAGCTTCATGCTGAAGTTAATGATAGACGCGAGGCTGTAGCGTCTGCGCGTACTGAGTTGGGTTCTCTAATTGATAACAACCTAGCTACCATTGTAAGTGAGCAAGTGACCCGAGCCTCTGAAACCTCAGCCCTAGCTAGTGATATTACAACACTAACTGCTACTGTAGGTGAAGATCGTGCGTCCGTTAATAGCTATCAGGATGCAACGGTCGATGCTCTAGATTTGTTAAATGCTAAGCAGGGTGTAGCCTTAGACGTTAACGGTTATATAACCGGATACGAGCAGTTTAATGACGGTACCACTTCTGGATTTACAATAAGTTCTGACAGTTTCAAGGTTATAGATCCCGACGGTGGTGCGAATCAATCAGGGGTACAGGTGTTCTCTATAGAGAATAACATTGTAAGTCTGGGAGAGGGTGTTGAGTTAACCGCTGATCGTATAACCGCTGGCGTATTAGATGCTGATCGTATTACTTTAAACGGTCGAGACATTACGGAGCTGACTAATAACGCTAACTATCAGTCTGATACAGACGTAGCAGACACTATTAACAGCATTGACTTCAACACCTACGCTATAACAACCTACCTCCACATAGCTTATGCTGATGATGTCAATGGTGGAGGGTTTAGTCAATCTCCTACAGGTAAGTCGTTTATAGGAACGTATAGTGACACTGTTTCTACGGATTCGAACACCGCCTCAGATTATACGTGGTCACAGTATGTTGGAGAGGATGGCATTGGTATAGACGGAGATAATGCTTATTTACACATAGCTTATGCTGACACTATAAACGGTGGTGGATTTAGTCAAAGCCCTACAAATAAGAACTTTATTGGTACTTATACTGATTCTACCTTAGCAGACTCCAACACAGCTTCCGACTATACGTGGACCTTATACGTGGGAGCCGATGGTGAAGATGGCATTGGTATAGACGGAGATAATGCTTATTTACACATAGCTTATGCTGACACTATAAACGGTGGTGGATTTAGTCAAAGCCCTACAAATAAGAACTTTATTGGTACTTATACTGATTCTACCTTAGCAGACTCCAACACAGCTTCCGACTATACGTGGACATTATATGTTGGCACTGATGGTGTCGCTGGTGATAGTGCTTATTTACACATAGCTTATGCTGATAATATTAACGGTGGTGGATTTAGTCAAAGCCCTACAAATAAGAACTTTATTGGTACTTATACCGATTCTAATGCTACCGCCTCCAACACAGCTTCCGACTATACGTGGACGTTATATGTTGGAGAGGACGGCATTGGTATAGACGGTGTTGATGCTTATTTACACATAGCTTATGCTGATAATATTAACGGTGGTGGATTTAGTCAAAGCCCTACAAATAAGAACTTTATTGGTACTTATACTGATTCTACCGTAGCAGACTCCAACACAGCTTCCGACTATACGTGGACCTTATATGTTGGAGCCGATGGAACTGACGGTGATGACGGTGATGACGGTGATGACGGTGATGACGGTGCTGACGCAGGACGGACTGCTAAAGGTATTATTTATTGGCAGACTGAGCAGGCAGGATCACCTAGTCAGGCCGCTATATCTGCTTATAACTTCTCTACAGGTGTACCCACGATCTCCACGATTGGCTGGGGCTTAGATCCTCTAACTATAGACGAAGGTGGTGGCACCTATTGGGCGGCAGGCTATCAAGCTATTGAGGATGTCCTTAATGGTTCTGTGACTATAACAGTAACAGCGGCCTACAAGACTCACCAGATGGACGGTCTTGTAACCTTTACTAACCTAGCTACAGATTTAGCGTCTACAGGTGGTAACATTACTACTATAAACGGAGGTAATATCACCACGGGCGTTATAAACGCCGACCTAATAACCGCTGGAACAATACGCGCGGAACGTCTAAGCCTTGACGGTAACTTTCTAACCGTTGATTCTAATGGTGTGTTACAGATAGCGCAGGGCTTCGTAGACTCTACAGTAGCACAGCCCACTGAGGTGGATGATGCTACAGGAAACACCGACCCTTCCGTTACGTTAACACGTATAGCTGGTGGTAAGGTGTCTGTAGGAGTTGACTGGTCACTTAGTCGTAAGGCCGGTGCTCCTCATAATGTATCTAGTCCGTTCCCAGTAACCGTTAGTCTTAAACGTGATGGTACCACTATTAAAACATGGACAGTGACGGAAGGTCTGGGCGCATACTGGCAAGACGGTAACGTAGGTGCCGGAGAGCCTTTCTTAGCCTTCGGTAATCTTAATGCAACCTACTTGGACAACTCTGGTACCACAGGTACAGCAACCTACTCTGTGTCTGTAACAACCTTATCCACGAGTAACTTCAATCTAGCAACGCAACTAACGGCGCAGGCCATCGTCTAACCAAAGGGGCTTCGGCCCCTCAAGTAAATTAGGTGATATATGTTATATATAGATCAAGCAGTAGACATGCTCAAGATTCACGAGGGGTACGAACAGTATCCCTATAAGTGTTCGCTGGGCGTAGTAACAGTAGGCTACGGAAGGAACCTAGAGTCCCGAGGACTCTCGGAACCTGAAGCGGCCTACCTATTAATGTGCGACGTGAAACTAGCCGAAGGTGAACTATTAGACCAATACGACTACTACTGGAGTCTCTCCGGTGAGCGTAAGGCCGTCTTAATAGACATGATGGTAAACCTTGGATCTACACGACTGCGCATGTTTAAGAAAATGCACCTAGCACTAGCTATCGGAGACTACAGCCTAGCGGCTGTGGAGATGTTAGATAGTAAGTGGGCGCGACAAGTTGGGCAACGGTCAAAGACCCTAGCTCAAATCATGATAACCAATAAGATCTAGGAGGTCTCTATGTGGTCATTAGCGTTTGATGCCGTAAGGACCCTAGGGTCTAAATGGCTCAGTAACAAAGCAGAAAAGGAATCTGCTAAGCATGAAAAGGAAGTACAGATTCTTCGCGGAGAGCGAGAAGCTGATATAAAGTCTGCTGAAGGAATGAGCACTTCGCTCAAAGATGAGTACTTAACGATAGTACTTACTGCCCCATTGATCGTCATATTTTATGCGTCTGTATGGGGTGACTCAGCTATGGTAACCCAAGTCCACGAAGCCTTCACAGCCATGTCCGCTCTACCTGAGTGGTACCAATGGTGCTTTATGGGTTGCGTAGCGGCTACCTTTGGACTTAGAAGCATTAAGACCTTCGGTAAGTAGACTGAACGGTGATGCAGACACCTTAAATCTGCTCACACCCAACACAAATAACAAGGGGGTGGAACTATGGGACAAGACTTAGGATATATGTATGCCCAGCTAGTAGAAAAGATAGAGTATCAGAACAGGGAAGCGGCAAAGCACGATACGGAACTTAAGAAGGGCGTGTTTAAATTACAAGCAGACATAGAGAGAGGGCTTAACAGTAACCGGCATGAGCTACATACGCTTGTTAAACTGACTAAGGCCATAATCATTATGCAAGTAGCGAACTTCGGAGTTACTAGTGACACGATCCCCATGTTACTCAAACTTATCTTATAAAGTAGTACCTTTAGACCTCACCTTGACCGGTGGGGTCTTTTTTTTGCTACACTATAAAACTCTATGGAATAGTGGATTAGACAACAGTAAATCTATAACTTATAGTTAAGAAACTATAAAAACGATAACTAGGGGGATACTATGAACAAGCAGGGCGCAAGAACAGAGGAGAACATGGCACTTCGCAAGGATGGCGGATTGTTCATCAAGGCACTACGGACACAAGCAGGACTCACACAACGGGAGGTTGCTGTAGCTTTAAATATGAACTACTACACTATGGTGGCACAGATGGAGGCCGGTACGGCACGCATACCACCTGACACCTATGCGGCCTACGCTAAGGTTCTAGGTGTTGACCCTAAGTTGTTCACTAGAAAACTTATGCAATATTATGACCCACACACCTATAGGTCATTATGGGGTAATGAGAAAGTATCTATAACGGATCTACTCGGACTTTGAGGGTCTATAAGCGTAGTGGATCTAAAGTCTATCAGATCGAGATAGCCACGCCTGAAGGTAAGAAGAGATTCTCTAGTAAGACTGAACTAAAACGGGAAGCTGTCGCAATCGCCACCTACCACCAGCAGTCTGTTAACGAGTCTATCAGCTATGGTCGTGCGCGTACTGTCAGTATGGAGGAGGCCGCTGAGGCCTACCTAGACGACATGAGGCTTAATACGTCATCAACCTATAAGACTGCACTCTTTAACGTGCGGCACCTCTTAGACGGCACTATATGGACTCCTGAGACACGATGGGAGTCCGTGACCAGCTTAGAGATCCTTAAGTTCCAAAAGATCAAGGCTAAGGTCCTGAGTAACAACTCCGTAAACCACCTAACCACCGCCCTGACTACTATGTTGAAGCGGTCGGATGTCTGGGAGGTCTCTCCGCCGACGTTCAAAGTTAAGAAGCTCAAAGTCACCCCAAAGTTCCGTTATTTAAGAGAAGGTGAAGAGGATAAACTAATAGGCGTAATGAAAGAGCAGGACCTCAAAGACCTTACGATCTTCCTGATCGACACGGGGATGCGTATCTGTGAGGCCGTGGGGACTATGTGGACAGATAGGACCTACGAGAACGGCGTAGGATGCTTTGTGACGTACAGGGGGAAGACGGGAGTACGTTCGTTACTTCCGATCACGGAACGCCTTAGATCAATACTGGAGAGGCGTGAGGAGGGTAGTATATCTCTCTATGTATTTCCTCATAAAACAAAAATAGGCCACCATAGAACCACAGCGTCTAAGGGTATATTACAGGCCGCTAAGAGAGCCGGTTTAAACGCCCCTGAGATCGTTTCTAAGCTCGGTAAATTTACGGCACATAGTTGTAGGGATACCTACGCTACGAGGCTTGTGAAGGCCGGTATGACCCTTTACGAGGTACAGATAATGCTTGGCCATGTCTCCCCTATAATGACTCAAAAATACGCACATCTAAGCACTGGAGATATAGGGTCTAAAGTTCTCAGGGCGTTATCCTAATAAACTTTCATATAAGCATAATTAGTAGTTGACACTTCTCTCTTTCTAAGCGAGTATGCATAGGTAATGCAGTAACCCACTAACTATGTAGTACTTAAGTATTACAGGAACTTTGAGGATTCTATGGACGAACATATGGAGCGGTACTACTGGGATGCGGTCTCTGAAACGGGACGGCTATTAACTAATCAGATGATCTGGTTCTGCGGATTGGGAGGATGGTTAAATGTTAATTAATTTAGGATACTACGCAGGAGTGAAGAAGGGAGTAGAAAACATTACCCTTTATCAGCTACTACAGTACGAGGATGAGACCCAAACCGGACAGATGGATCTGATACCATGTCCGGTGCTTCTATTTCCCGACGTTCAGAGTAACCATGACCAAGACTTAGACTATCACAGACAGATGTCTTCCTATTGGAAATTTTAGGAAACAGACACAAACCGGACACAATCCGCAACTTCCTATCTATAAAAACACTAACGGGGCCGCTACAGGCCCCGTCATTGTTACGTTTATGGCTCCGAAGGTTGGGTTCGAACCAACGACCAATTGATTAACAGTAATACAATCTCCTATCATATAGGCCTACAGGCCACGTAGTACGGTAACTTAGTTAGTTACTGTATGCACTTCCTATCTATAGAAAAACTAACGGGGCCGCTACAGGCCCCGTCATTGCTACGTTTATGGCTCCGAAGGTTGGGTTCGAACCAACGACCAATTGATTAACAGTAATACAATCTCCTATCATATAGGCCTACAGGCCACGTAGTACGGTAACTTAGTTAGTTACTGTATGCTTCTCTGCGCATCTTCTAGCGTATAAAAAGACACAAAAAAGACACAACAAATAACGAGTAGATAGCTATTTAGTAGTGAATTATTTTTATTTACAACTAATTTACATTTAGGCGTTGACACAAGTCCAGTAACTTTCTAATATGCGAACCATTGACAGACAGTAACTCCCTAACAGCGACTAACACTACCTATAAGGATTCACAGATATGAACTTAATAACTACAGACATGATCATCAAGGAAATTATGTGGGAGAATTCAGCAATAGACGACGGTATTCGGAAATACAATTTAGACAAGTCTAAGAAGACAATGGAATCCCAAACAGGTGGTATGAAGTTATTGAAGATGGCTATACCTCAGCTAATAGAGGGTATCGACGAAGCATGGGAAGAAGCTAGGGAAACCCTGTTTAATGACAAGAAGGGTGGGGGGCGTGACAACTGGGTGTACATGCTGGGTACTGTTTCAAGTGAGCAGGCCGCATTTATAACACTCAACAAATGCATTCAGGCGTGTGGTAATCAGGACGTTAAAAGAGAAGGTCTGGTCCGTCCTTTGACAAAAGAAATAGGCAAGCAATTAAACCAACAGGTTATGTTTGAGCAGTGGAAGCGGAACGAAGCTGACCTATTAAAAGAACACAACCTTAATTGTGAAGAAGGCGAAGAGAAGAAAATTAGCCGTGCACAATACGAGATCAAGCAGGCTAAGGGTGTTATCTCTAAATGGGCACTTATGCGCTTAAAGAAGAAGTATCAGACTTACACGAGTAATGATTGGGGTGATGACTGCTACAACATCGGTGCTAAGCTATTAGATGTTTGTGTGAAATCGTGCCCTGAGTTCTTCGACTACATAGAGTTAGCGACCCGTAATAAGAAGGAACGTAGATTCACTATGACTGACGAAGCATGGAACACTTATGTAGTAGCTGAAGAGACTGCGGAGCTTCAGCGTCCGTTCTTATTGCCTACGCTTATACAGCCTCGTGAGTGGAAGTATGTAGACGGTAAGGTAGAGGGTGGTTACTACCACATAAGTAAGGGTCTGTTCTCAGATGACAGACTTACGGCACACACGTCTGCGGATAAGTCAGCGGCTTCAGAGCGTTTCTTAAATGCAGTTAACAAGGTGCAAAATACTGCGTGGCAGATAAACCCCTACATACTATCTAAGATCGGACAGTTAACAGCTAAGCAGTTAATCATTGGAGGCGTAACAGCCGGCCACGAAGATACGACACCATACATGGATCAGGCGGAGTATGAAGCTATGACTAAGGAGCAGGTGTTAGAGTACCATAAGAACCGCACTGAGATAGTTAAGGGTATAGCAAGCTATAGGGGAAAGCATGGCTCATTCTCGCGTAAAATTGCAATAGCCAATAAGCTGAAGAATATTCCAGAGTTCTATTTTCCCCATTTTTCAGATTTTCGTGGACGCCTATATCCCTTACCATCAGACTTAACACCACAGGGCGATCAGGTAGCTAAGGGACTTCTACAGTTTGCTGAAGGCCATAAGCTCGGGTCTTCTGGTCTTAAGTGGCTAATGATTCACGCGGCTAACTGCTATGGGCTAGACAAGGAGACTCTAGCAGACCGTGAGAAGTGGGCTGTCGATAACATTGATATGCTACGCTCAGTGTCTAGTGACCCTATAACTGACACTCGCTGGGCTATTATGAAGGACGATGGATCTGTAGATAACGAAGCACTACCATTCTTAGCGGCGGCGCATGAAATCGTATCGGCTGTAGATTCTGGTAACCCTGCTGAGTTTGTTAGCCATATCCCTGTAGCTATGGACGGAACCTGTAACGGTATGCAGATACTATCTATGCTCGGTAAGGACCAGATAGGCGCGGAAGCTACTAACTGTACTGCTAAAGCAGAACGTCAGGACCTATACCTAACAGTAGCGGCGGCTGTTCGTAAGTGCGTAGCCAGAGACGCGACTGATAACGAAGCGGCTAGTGAGTGGGCTGATCGTATCAGTGATATGTCTAAGGCCCGTAAGGTCGTTAAGAGAGCCGTTATGACTGTACCTTACGGCGTTACTGCTGGCGGTATTGCTACTCAATTAGAAGACGATGGATTCTGTAAGGGAATGGTAGATTCTAAGAAAGGTGCCCAGTACATGACTAAGGCTATCCTAGAAGCTATGGAGACTGTAAACGGTAAGGCAGTAGAGATTATGCAGTACTTTCAGTCTGTAGCTGAGATACTCGGAGAAAGCGGATCAGGTCTAAGCTGGTACACGCCGATGGGTCTTAAGGTAACCCAGCAGTACAACCAGTTCAAAGAACGCCGGATTATGACTGTACTAGGTGAGATCACGTTGTCCGTTGAAGATGCTGAGATGGGCCTGAGAGTCTCTAAGCAGACTAA
>Ga0208814_1001416_pt1 | contig 11315 bp, 12 predicted proteins | sample MalvirAntarct_55_FD_184253 | JGI IMG/M metagenome (GOLD analysis project Ga0208814, IMG submission 184253) | Marine viral communities from the Global Malaspina Expedition - Malaspina viral metaG Antarct_55 (SPAdes) (version 2) | ecosystem: Environmental > Aquatic > Marine > Oceanic | place...
TTACTGGTATGAGTATCAATAGTTCAATGGACGCAATTATTTCAAGAACAGTTACTTTTCAAGGTACTGGTGCTTTAACTGTAGGAACAGTTTAATCTAATTTATGTTAGTTATAGACAGGGTTAAATCCCATTTTGAAACTCTTAAAACTATTACAATCGAAGTAGAACAATGGAAAGATGAGAATGGAAATGCTAGTATATTCTATTCAGAACCATTAACTCTTGAAGAAAAAAACATTATCTTTAAAAAATCTAATAACTTTCAAGACTTAACTATTCTAGTTGATTTACTTATAATGAAACTCCAAATCAAAGATGATAAAGGAGAATTAACTAAAGCCTTTGATGTTAATGATAAATTTGCTTTAAGAAAAAAAGCAGATTCAAATGTTATATCTAATATAGCTAATCAAATACTTTCTGACTCTAATTACGAGGAAGCCGAAAAAAAGTAGATAGCGACCCTGATACTAGGTCGCTTTTAATTGTAGCCGACAGACTGCACATCACAATCCAACAAGTATTAGATATGCCAGTAAGCCATTATAATCTTTGGTTAGCCTACTTGAAAAAAGAGCAAGATGGGTATAAAAGAAACCAATCACTAGCAGAAGCAAAGAATTATAAATAATGGCACAACAACTTAAAATAGACATTGTAGCAAAAGATAAGTCCAAACAAGCCTTATCAGGAGTAAGAGGTGGTTTAGATAGACTTAAAAAATCTATATTTAGTGTTCAAGGTGCTTTGATTAGTTTAGGTGCTGGACTTGCTATTAGATCATTAGTTAATACTGGAAAAGAAATAGAGGGATTAAAAGTTAGATTAAAATTCTTATTTGGTACTGCAACTGAAGGTGCTAAAGCATTTGATGAAATGGCAAAATTTGCTGCTAAAGTTCCTTTCTCACTAGAAGAAATTCAAGCTGGTTCAGGAGTTCTTGCAGTTGTTTCTAAAGACGCAAAAGAACTTGCTAACCTTATGGAGATTACTGGTAATGTTGCAGCAGTAACAGGACTAGATTTTAAAACTACAGCAGAGCAAATTCAAAGATCAATGAGTGCTGGTATTAGTGCTGCTGATCTATTTAGAGATAGAGGTGTTAAATCTATGTTAGGATTTAAAGCTGGTGCAACAGTTACAATAGAAGAAACAGCAGAAGCACTTCAAAAAACATTTGGTAAGGGTGGAAAATATGGTGGTGCAACAGATGAATTAGCAAAAACATTTGAAGGTACTCTATCAATGATAGGAGATAAGTTTTTTAATTTTAAAAGAACAATATTAGAAGCTGGTTTCTTTGAAGGACTTAAAAAACAATTTGGCGATCTTAATGTAGTATTAGCAGAAAATGCTAACATGATTGAAAAATTAGGAGTTGGAGTAGGAACTGTTTTAGCAGTATCAGTTGAAAAATTGGCTTTTGCTTTTAAACTTGTAGCAGAACACGCAAATTTATTAAAAGAAGCATTTAAAATAATAATTGCATTTAAACTTGCTAAAATGTTTTTAAATATAGGTAGAGCAATAATTCCTGTTGTTGCTGGTATGACTACCCTTGTTTCATTAAGTGTTGCTGGAATACCTTTAGCTGTTGGTGCTGCTCTTGCTGGAACACTAGCTTATGCTAAAATGGGTCATGAATTAGATCAGATTGCAAAACAAATAGAAGAAAATCATAAAGCATTTAAAGAATCAAAAAGAGTATTTACTGGTGGTGGTTTTGATGCTTCTACTTTTGAAGAAGTTAAAAAATCAATATTAGACATTGGAGAAGTAGAAAAAGCTATTGCAGAAGCTAAAGCAAAAGAATTAAAACTACAAAATTTTCTTTTAGATGAAGCAAATAAAAAAAGAAGAAGATTTCACGAGTTAGAAACTGAAGGTTTAAAAACATTTAAAGAAATGAATCAAACATTTGAACAAATGAATGACAAGGCTTTAGAAAATATGAAAAAGAAATTTACAGATATTGGCACAATAATTAAAGAGAATTTTAATGCTGGTATCACTTCATTTTCAAATTCTTTATCAAGAGCAATTATACTTGGAGAAGATTTAGGTAAATCATTTAAAAGAATGGTGCAAGATTCACTTGTTAATATGTTGGCTTTTTTTATAGAAATTATTATCAGAATGGGAATACAAAAAATATTAGGAATTGAACTTGAAAAGGGAGAAGATAGAAGGTTAAAAAAGGCAAGAGATTATACTAGAGAATTACAAAAACAAGTTGCATTTGCAGCTATCCTTGCAATTTTAACTGGTGGTGGCTCAATGATAGGTGGTAGTTTTCCTGGTTTTGCTAAAGGTGGTGCAGTATCAAAAGGAGAGCCAATTGTAGTTGGAGAAAATGGAGCAGAATTATTTATACCAAATTCATCAGGACAGATTACACAATCAGCTAGAGGAACTGGTGGTAATGGTGCGACAACAGTTAATTTTAATATCACAACAGTTGATGCTAAAGGGTTTGACCAGTTGTTAGTTGAAAGACGAGGAACTATATCAAGAATTATCAATGAATCAGTTAATGAGAAAGGTAGAGGTGCAGTAATATAATGTCAGGTGCTTTCCCAATATCCTCTGCTAAATTTGAAACTTTAGGAATTAAGTCTATTCAAAATACTTTAATCTCTAAATCTGCTAGTGGTAAAAAATTTGCAAGACAGATAGATGGTCAAAGATGGGCATTTACTGCAAGTATTATTACTGCTAAACGATCAGATGTCTATGGAGAGTTGATGGCATTTGTAGTTAAACAAAGATCAGGTAAAGAAAACTTTACAATTATTCCACCAGAAATAGAAGATGCTAGAGGAAGTGAAACAGGAACAGTTTTAGTTAATGGAAATCAATCTGCTGGAGATACAACTATTACTATGGACGCATTTGCTGGAGATGGTGCTGGTAGATTTAAAGCTGGAGATTTTATAAAGTTTGCTAGTCATACAAAAGTTTATATGGTTGTTGCAGATGTAACAAGTTCAAGTAATGCAGCAACAGTTACAATAGAACCACCTTTAGTTGCTAATATTGCTAATGATTCAGTCGTTGTTTATGATAATGTTCCATTTACAGTTTATTTAATAGGAGATGCACAGCAGTTTGGTGCAGTTGGTGCTGATAAAGATGGTAACTTATATTATAAATTTGAGTTAGATGTTGAAGAAGCCTTATAGATGAAATATAAAGTAAGGTATTGGATTAGTGTTGATTTTTTAGCTGAAGAAATAATTGAAGCTGATGATTTTGATGCTCAATCTTTGAATCAAGGAAAGTATAGCGACCCATCTAAAAATGCTACTTATACTGTCAATGATTCAATAAAAGTAACTAGAAGAACATTTGAGGAATATGACGAGAAGTTTGACAACAGCATTAAAGAATGAATTAGCAACTTATGTATTACGACCTATTCATCTTATATCTTTTGGATTTTCCACACCAGTTAATCTAACTGATTGCTCATTCTCATTAACAAGTTCAATTTCAGGAAGTTCTCTTACTTATACTCCATCAGCTTTTGTTCAAAATTTATCTGAATTTACAGAAGAAGTTGGTATTACTAAATCATCTTTAAGAATAGGTCTATCAGGTGTAGATCAAACTTTTATATCTCTTTCTTTAAGTGAAAATATTGTTAATGATTCTGTATCTATTCACAGAGGATTTTTAGATACTGATAACACCATAATTGCTGACCCATTTCTTTTATATGATGGACAAATAGATAAATTTGAAATCAATGAATCTAAAACAACATCAGACATAATTTACACAGTAGTTTCTCATTGGGCAGACTTTGAAAAAAAGAATGGCAGAAAAACAAATCCTACTTCACAACAAAGATTCTTTAGTACAGATGTTGGAATGGAATTTGCATCACAAACAGTACAAGATATAAAATGGGGTAGAGAATAATGGAAATAAGACAATGGCAAAGAAAAGATTTTCCACAAATGATAGAACTTGGAGATAAGATGCACCAAGAAGGGGGTTATAAAAACCTATCTTATAGTAAAGAAAAGTTGAAAAAATTTGCAGATGTTTTAATTGATAAACCAGAAAAAGCCATGGGGTTTGTTGCAGTAGAAGATGATGTAGTAATTGGCATGATGATTGTTCATTTAAGCAGATATTTTTTTGGAGATGATTTATTTTGTTTTGATTTATTACTATATGTTGCTCCAGAAAAAAGAAAAAGTATTAGAGTTCCTATTAAACTAATTAATGCTTCAACAGATTGGGCTAGAGAAAAAGGTTGTAAAGAATTCAGACCTGGCTCTAGTGTAGGAATTAAATCAGCTAAAGTAGAAAAACTTTATAATTTTATGAAGTTTGAAACAATAGGAAATGTATTTACAAAAAGGTTATAATTATGTGTCCAAATCCCATTGATCTAATTGAAGATGCTATTGATTTTATAATTGATATTGTAATAGATGTTATAGGTTGGTTAATACAAACTCCTGAAATTCCTGATTTTGGAGTAGGAGAATTTGATGATTATGAAACAGGACTTTTATTAAACAAACAATCTAATGACGCATCACTTCCTGTAATGTATGGGGAAAGATTAATTGGTGGAACTAGAGTTATGATACAAAGTTCTGGTGCAACCAATGAGCATTTATATATTTGTCTAGCAATTGCAGAAGGAGAAATTAATGCAATAGATGAGATTAGAATAAATGATAAAACAGTTACATGGTCAGGAAGTTTAGCAGATAACACTCAAAGAACAGTTGCTAGTAATGATGATAATTTTTTTAAAGCTGACCCAACAGTAGAAGATTCAAGTGCTGAATCATTAATTACAGTAGAACCTCATTTTGGTAGTGATGGTCAAGCAGCATCATCTTTACTTTCTTCATTGAGTAATTGGGGAAGTAATCATAAATTAAGTGGTATTTGTTATTTAGCATTAAAATTCAAATGGAATCAAGACGCATTTTCAGGAATACCAAAAGTACAAGCATTAATTCAAGGAAAAAAAGTAGTAGCTTACAATTCAAGTCTAGCTGCACAAACAGCAGCTTACTCAACTAATCCAGCATGGTGTATGCTTGATTTTTTAACTAACGAAAGATATGGAAAAGGATTAGCAATAGCAGATATTAATTTACAAAGTTTTTATGTTGCTTCACAAATTTGTGTAACACAAGTAACTCCTTATTCTGGTGCAAGTGATATAAATATATTTGAAACAAATGCTGTTTTAGATACTTCAAAAAAAGTTTTAGATAATGTTAGAGAACTTATTAAAGGTTGTAGAGGTTATCTTCCTTATATTGGTGGTCAATATAATTTAGTTATTGAAACAACAGGCTCATCTACATTGTCATTAAACGAAGATGATGTATTTGGTGGAATTAAATTACAAAGTGAAAATAAAAATAACAAATATAATAGAGTCATTGTATCATTTATTAATCCAGCTAGGAACTATCAAGTTGATGAAGTTCAATTTCCTCAAATAGATGATAGTGGTTATGCGACAGCAGATAAACACGCAACTATGAAAGCTGCTGATGGTGGGTTCTTACTTGAAGGAAGATTTGATTTCAAAACAATTACAAGTCCATATCAAGCAGAAGAAATGGCAGAAGTTATTTTAAGAAGATCAAGAAGTGCAAAAACATTATCAATAAATGCTAGTGCAAAGGCTTATGATATAACCATAGGAGATATTATTGATGTTACCCATTCTTCTTTAGGTTATTCAAGTAAATTATTTAGAGTAGTTGGTCAAACATTTAATCAAGACTTTACAGTAGGATTAAGTTTAATTGAACACGCAGATTCTTTTTATACTTGGGCTACAAAAACTGTTCAAGCATCAGTACCAGCTACTAATTTACCTAATCCATTTAATGTCACAGCACCAACTAGCTTAACATTAGATGACCAATTAATTGAATATAATGATGGAACTGTAATTGTTGCACTAGATATTTTAATAGGTGCTAGTGCAGATAGTTTTGTTAGTTATTATCAAGTAGAATATAAACTATCTACTGAATCTGATTATAAAATTCATGCACAAGGTACAGGATTAAATCAAAGAGTTCTTAATGTAATAGATCAAAAAATTTATAATGTAAGAGTTAAAGCAGTTTCAAGTCTTGGAACATCATCAACTTATGTAACAGCAACAAGAACTATTATTGGTGCTATTGAACCACCACAAGATGTTGAGGATTTTTCTTGTAATATTATAGGACAAGAAGCACATTTATCATGGACACAGATACCAGATTTAGATTTAGCTTTTTATCAAATTAGATATGCAACTGTAACAGATGGAACTGGAGATTGGGCAAACTCTGTATCTTTAGTAGAAAAAGTATCAAGACCAGCAACATCAATTAATGTACCAGCTAGGGTAGGGACTTATTTAATTAAAGCAGTTGATAAACTAGGAAACTTTAGTTCTAATGCAACAGCAATTATTTCTAATGTTGTAAGTGTTGCAAATTTTAACGCAGTAGCTAATCAATCAGAACACCCAAATTTTTTAGGAACATTTACCAATACAATAAAAACAGATAGCACTATTCAATTAGATTCATCAGAATTATTTGATGCAGCAAGTGGAAATTTTGATGCAGAAACATCTAGGTTTTTTGATTCTGGTGTATCTAATGCTGACTTCTTTGCGAGTGGTAATTATTTATTTGCAGATGTAATTGATATAGGTGCTAAACATACTTGCAGACTTACAGCTACTTTAAAACAAACTTCTAACAATCCAGACGATTTATTTGATAATAGATCAGGATTATTTGATACAAATTCTTCTAACTTTGATGGAGATACACCAGCTAACTCTAATGCACATATAGAGATTGCAACAAGTGATGATAATTCTACTTTTACAACTTTCCAAAACTTTGTAATTGGAGAATATACTGCAAGATTTTTCAAGTTTAGAGTTGTCTTAACTTCAAGCGATTCAGCTTCAACTCCAGTTGTTGAAGAAGTATCAGTTTCAATAGATATGCCTGATAGAATATTTAGTGGAAATGACATAACATCTGGTGCTGGAACTAAAACTGTTTCATTTACAAATCCATATAAAAGTGTTAATTATGCAGTTGGAATTACAGGAGAAGATATGTCAACAGGAGATTTTTTTATTGTTCAATCTAAAACAATCAATGGTTTTAATGTAACATTTAAAAATTCAGGTGGAACAGCAGTATCTAAAACATTTGATTTTATTGCAAAAGGCTTTTAAAAGGAGTATAAACAAATTATGGCACAACACGATCACGATATAGCTAACCAATCATTCCCAGCTTTTAGAACAGATTTAAACAATGTTCTAGGTGCTATTAATTCATCTAATTCAGGTTCATCAAGACCTAGTAGTGCTGTCGCTGGAACAATCTGGCTAGATACTTCAGGTGCTGCAACTTCTCAACTTTTAAAATTTTATGATGGTGCTGCTGATATAACTTTAGCAACTGTTAATTTTACAGCTAATACAGTAGAATTTGCTGGTGGTGGTGGAATAACTCACAAAGAAGGTGGAACAAATTTTACAAACAGTTTATTAGTAGGTACTAATGGCACAGGAACTTTAAGTTCTGCTGATGGAAATACTGGAGTTGGAACAGGAGTATTTGGTGCATTAACTACTGGAGATGACAACGTTGCAGTAGGTTTAAATGCTTTAGATGTAAACACAACAGGTTCTGGTAATGTAGCTTTAGGTAAATTAGCATTACAAGCTAACATATCAGCAGATTTTAACACAGCAGTTGGCAGACAAGCTATGAACCTTAACACAACAGGTACAAGAAATAGTTCTCTAGGTTTAAATGCTATGTACACTAACACAACAGGTGGATGTAACGTAGCTATAGGTGCAAATGCTTTATATAGTAACACTACAGCTGGTAACAACACAGCAGTTGGTGCTTGTGCTTTAGAAGCTAATACAACTGGTGTTTCTAATGTAGCAATTGGAAAAGATTCTTTAAAATTAAATACAACAGCAAATAACAACACATCAGTTGGAAAAAGTGCATTAGATGCTAACACAACAGGTGCTTCTCTTGTAGCAATGGGTAGCAACGCTTTAGGAGCGAATACAACAGCTGCTAATAATACAGCAATAGGTGCTTTTTCTTTAGATTCAAACACTACAGGTGCTAGTAATACAGCAGTTGGCAAAAGTGCATTAGATGCTAATACAACAGGTGCAGAAAATACAGCGATTGGTGCTAATGCTTTAGATGCTAACACAACAGGTGCAGAAAACGCAGTATTAGGTAATGATGCTTTAGGGGCAAATACAACAGGTGCAGAAAATACAGCAATTGGAGTAAAGGCTTTAATGACTGCAACTACAGCAGGTAAAAATACAGCAGTTGGTAATAATGCTATGAGGGTTACTACAACTGGTGCTAACAATGTTGCAGTAGGTATTAATGCTTTAAAGGACAATACTACAGGTGCTGGTAATGTTGCAATAGGTTGTGGTGCTTTATGTAAAAATACAACAGCTTCAGGAAATGTAGCTGTGGGTAGAGAAGCTGGAACATCTATTACAACAGGAGCAAATAATACATTTATAGGTGAAAATAATGGAGCTAGTACCACAACAGCAGCTAATAATGTAGCAGTTGGTATGAAAGCTATGGTTGTGAACACAACAGGTCATTCTAATACAGCAATTGGTGTTGAAAGTTTATGTAATAATACAACAGCATCAGACAATACAGCAGTTGGTTCTTGTGCTTTACATTCTGCCACAACAGGTCAAGCTAATACAGCAGTTGGTTCTGGTGCTTTAAGTTCAGTTACAGGAGTTGGTCAAGTTAATACAGCACTTGGTGATAGTGCAGGAAATGGTATAACAACAGGTTGCTACAACACAATGATTGGTCATGGTACTGACCCTTCTGCTGCAACAAGTATATTTGAACTTGTTATAGGTCATGGTGGTACAGGTAAAGGTAGTGCAACTATGTTTGTATCAAATGTTGCTAATGGAGTATTTAACACTGCAAATTCTACAGCATGGACACAAACTTCTGATAGAAGAATTAAGAAAAATATTGTTAATAACAACACAGGTTTAAATCAACTTAATCAAATACAAGTTAGAAATTTTGAATACAGAACTAAAGATGAGGTTACAGATTTTGAAAATGTTGAAACAGCTTATGTAAATAAATCTGGAGTTCAAGTTGGAGTTATTGCACAAGAAATAGAAGCTATATTTCCAGAAATGGTTACTACTCAAAGTTCAGGAGTTAAAACATTTAACCCAGAAAAATTAACTTTTTATTTAATCAACGCAATCAAAGAACTTAAAACAAGAATAGAAACTTTAGAAGGTTAAATGTTAAACACATATGTTGTAGAGGGAGGTGTTGGTAAGTGTACTGCATTTACTGCATTAATTCCTAAACTAAAAGAAAAATCAGAAGTTCAAATATACACACCTTACATTGGTTGCTTTGCAAGTAATCCAGATGTTAAATTAGTTTTAGAACAAACACTTCCTTTGCAAGACGCAAGGATAATGGCATCAGATAATATATTTTACTGTGAGCCTTACAAATCTAATTTTCAGTTTGGCAAACAACATATAATTGAAAGCTATTGTGAACATCATGGTGTTGAATATGATAAATCTATGTTGCCTAAATTATACACAAAGCATCATAAAGATAGTGTCAAAGAATGGCTAACTAAAAATGAGATAGGTAAATATTTATTAATTCAATTTTCTGGTGGACAACCTCAAATGGGTTTTAATGCTAGTAATCAATACACAAATTTAAATCCAAATAGAAACTATCAACCTTATCTTGCTCAACAAGTAGTTAATATGTTGAGAGAAGAATATAAAGATACAACTATTATTGATTGCACTTTACCTAATGAGCCTAGTTACAATGATACTATTAAGTGTGATTTACATTGGACACAGATACATGAAATGATGAAAGATGCGACAGGATTTGTAGCTATTGATAGTTGCTTAAATCACTTCTCACCGTCAGCAAATAAAGCTGGAGTAGTTGTTTGGGGTTCAACACGTTGGACACAGTTTGGTTATTCTCATAATAAAAACCTACAATTTCATATGAAAGATCAATGGAATGAGTCTAAATTTTATGATAGCGACCCAAGAAACAATATGGTAGAACCTAGATTAATTCTTGATGAATACAAAAAAATAACAACAACAATAGGTAAATAAAATGGCAAGAACAACAGAAGAAAAAGCACAAGACTATACAGCTATGGGTCATAGCGTTACTATAATTACAGATGTAATTGCTGGAGATTCAATGGCAGATGATACAGCAGAAGATAAACAATCAGCAGTTGATAGAAATGTTGAACACCTAGAGTTAATGGTTGCTGAAGATGATTGGGGTAGCGAAAGTATGACAGCAGTTAATGCAGCTATCGTTGCTGGTAATAATTATACAGCTTAATAATATAATAATTGGAAGATTTTAATGCAGCTTTCCAAACATTTTACATTAGAAGAATTTGAAAAGTCACAAACTGCTACTAGAAAAGGAATAACTAATAAAGCTGGTAGTGGAGAGATTAAAACTCTAGGCGATCTTTGTTATGAAATACTAGAGCCAGTAAGAGTAAAGTTTGATAAACCAGTTACAATAACAAGTGGCTATCGTAGTAAAGAACTTTGTCTAGCCATTGGTAGTTCAGAAAATTCACAGCATACTTGTGCTAATGGTTCGGCAGCAGCAGATTTTGAAATAGCTGGTGTATCTAATCTTGAAGTAGCTTTATGGATTCAGAATCATTGCGACTTTGACCAATTAATTTTAGAATATTATACAGGCGAAGCAAATAGTGGTTGGATTCATGTTTCATATAAAGATGGCTCAAATAGAAAACAAGTCTTAACATTTGATGGAAAATCATATAATAATGGATTACCAGACGCAAAATGGTCTGGTGGAAAGATGAGTAATTAATATGGCTAAAAAAACTAAAACTAAAAAAGTTCCTAAAGGTTATCATAGAATGCCAAATGGCAAACTGATGAAAGATTCAGCTATGAAAAAAAGAAAGAAAAAATACTAATGGCTATGAAGAAACCTATATATGCCAAAGCTAGACCAAAGAAATTAGGGAAACCAAAATCTTTTAACAAGAAGTCTAAAGCATATAAATCAGCTAAAAAAAAAGCTGATAAGAAGTTTGGTAAAAAAGTTTCTTTATATAAAAACATCTTTATTTCACAAGCTGTTAAAAAATATAAGCCTAGAAAGAAAAAGTAATGGCTAAACAAAACGCATTACAGAAAAT